>Ga0123519_10009683_pt1 | contig 14462 bp, 11 predicted proteins | sample YelNatPaOPRAMG02_FD_87396 | JGI IMG/M metagenome (GOLD analysis project Ga0123519, IMG submission 87396) | Hot spring microbial communities from Yellowstone National Park - Yellowstone National Park OP-RAMG-02 (version 2) | ecosystem: Environmental > Aquatic > Thermal springs > Hot (42-90C) ...
CATACTCTATATCCTCACTCGTATCTATATCTACCCCATAGTCTATTTCTGCTTCTATATCTCCGATTATGTCTTCCTCTCTTGCATCTGAGATGTCTGATATGTCCTGAGTTTCCTCATCAGTATCAATTGAGATATCTACTCCGTAATCTCCCGTATCTTCTCCCGAATCGATTGATGTATCTCCCTCATTTGTTTCCAGTATACAACCGTCATTGAATGGTCTTACATCCTGTATAGGCTGCCCTCCCGTGTCGGCTATTTTATTACTCCCTTCTCCACCCGAACAGGCAAAGACAGATAGCGTAAGGATAGAAATTACAAACATAATCGATTTTGTATTCATATCGAACCTCGTCGTAGGATTTCTATTCTCATGAGCTAATTATATTCCTGATACTGGATTATTTCAAACAATTAGTAAATCTTATGTAAAGATTTAGTTATAGGAGTAAATCACCATTATTCATAAAGTTTATAGAGTTCGTGAGTTTTTTAGTTAATGTGTAAGGGGCTATCGAAGATAGACGGGGTGTTTATTTTGTAGGGGCGAACCTGTGTGTTCGCCCTTATTTATAAATTCATCCTGTTTTTTGGGGCAGACCATCGATCTGCCCATACAATCTTACAATCAAAAATCAACATTCTACAAATAATGGTAAATGACACCCGTAACTGAATATTTACATTTTGCCACATCTGTCCAAAATTAATAATTGAAATAGAAACCTCCTTGTTGCATAATGCAACTGTTTATTTTTCAAGGAGGCTCCATATGAACAAAAACAAGTATAGCAGTCTATTTGCACAACGCCGAATGCGGTAATGACACAGATTTGGACAGCATTGATAGCAATATTGATATTGAAGTATTTACAGTATCGTTCAACCTTTGGGTGGTCGTTATCAGATCTTGGAGCGTTATTGAGATATAACCTATTTACATACAGGAATTTATGGGAATGGATAAATAATCCGTATGAGACGCCGCCAGCAGTTCCAGACTATGAACAATTGAGATTTAGGGGGATATGAATTGGACAGAAAGATGAAAGAGAGAAGAGGAAATGGAGATGGTAACCTTATCCTGGGATAGGAGAAGTAGTCTGTCCTAAATGCTTGTTTTGTCGGTATTTTTTATTTATGAATTATGCAAATCTAAAATATTTTGGACAGCAGTGACATTTTGCAATCTTATAATAATTTGCAATTTGACTATGGGGTTGATATAATAATCGTCTGTAAAGGAGGTCGAGATGTCCAGATATCAGTACATATTGCTGCTTTGCCTTGTTGTATTCTTTTCATCCTTCAATCTCTACGCCGGTACCGACCCTAATTGTGAGTACCCAAATGTCCTTCTGCTCGTGGATAAATCCGGTTCTATGGATGACAGCATATCCGGCGGCAGAAAGTGGGATATAGAAAAAAATGCGATACAAACTATCCTAAACAGCTTCTCCAACAGCATCAGGTTCGGACTATCTCTCTTCCCCTGGACAGTTGAATGCAATGTGGGACAGGTACTCGTAAATGTGGGTGACAATACCGCATCCCAGATAATGAATACCCTATCTCAGAATGGACCAAATGGTGCAACTCCTCTTGCCTCATCTCTGAAGGCAATGAACAATTATTCCGGCATACACGACCCCAACAGGAGGAACTTCATACTCCTCACCACTGATGGAATGGATACCTGCTCGGGGGATCCCACAGGTGAGCCAGTACAGGCAGTCAGAGAACTCTATAACTCCGGTGTGGGTGTATTCGTGGTTGGTTTTGGCTCCGGCGTGGATGCAAATACTCTCAGCAATATGGCTACAGCAGGTGGCTATCCCAGAGCCGGCAACCCAAAATATTACCAGTGTGACAACGCACAGGAACTCAATCAGGCATTGAATGATATTTTGAGAATAATTTCGCAGGAGATATGCGATGGAAAGGATAACGACTGCAATGGAGAGATAGACGATAAGATTCAACCACAGCTGTGTTCTGGTATGTGCAATAAACAGGGTTTCAAGTACTGTGGCAATGGCAAATGGGGACCCTGCAGAGACGCTCAGGGGAATGAGATACCGGAAATCGGAGACGAAGGGAAACCCTGCGACACAAAGAAGCCCGGCATTTGCAAAGATGGTATATGGAAGTGCGACATAAATGGAAATCTCCTCTGTGATCAGCTGAATCAACCCTCTACGGAGGTCTGTGATGGATTGGACAATGACTGTGATGGGTCGACAGACGAGGATGAACAGGGACAGGTACTCAAGAAAGTATGCGAAGATATGTGTGGGTTTGGATACGAATACTGTATAAATGGTGCATTCGACCCAAAGACCTGCGATGGACCGAAGCCCAACAACGCCTGTGGAGAGTGCGGGCCCACACCTACAGAGATATGCGATGGCAAAGACAACGACTGCAATGGTTTCGTGGATGACCTCGCCCCCTGTGAAGATGGAAAAATCTGCAAGGGCGGGATATGTATGTCATTCTGTCAGGCAAATGAATGTCCAAAGGGATATACCTGCAAACAGGCAGAAGAGGGTATGCTATGTGTACCCGATAGTTCTATCGATTGTTTTGGGGTAAAATGTCCCGATGGTTTTGCCTGTAAGAATGGCACCTGTCAGCCTCTCCCCTGCGAAGAGGGGAATTCAAAGTGTGAAAATGGCATCAGAAAGGAATGCAAGAATGGCGTTTGGACCGATACCCCCTGCAAAAATGGCTTTGAGTGCAAAAATGGGGTATGTGTAGAGATATCCTGCTATACGAAGGGCTGTCCGGATGGTTATATATGCAGTGATGGTTCCTGCAACAAACCCGACCCCTGTACCTCTATGTCCTGCAAGAGCGACGAGTTCTGTAGAGATGGCATATGTGTAAAAGCCTGCGGATTCATAAAGTGCGATACGGGTTACTACTGTGACAGTTATGGAAACTGCGTCCTCGATAAGTGTTATGGTATAAAGTGTAAAGCCAATCAGTACTGCAAGGACGGTGTATGCTATGTAGATAAGTGTTATATGGGAGGTTGTGGATACAACAGGACATGCGATCAGAATACAGGAGAGTGTATAGACGATCCGTGTGTATATATCGACTGTCCAGACTCGCTCAAGTGCTATAAAGGCCAGTGTGTGAGACCAGAGGATATTCCAGTAGTAATATACGACCCAAATATAGGTAGCGATGCCGGGGTTGACACTTCGACAAATGACTCATCCAACAAGACGGATTCCTCCAATATAGAATACGACTACGGTAGCTACCCCGAAGAGGACGCGGGACAGATACCCCTCGAAGGTGGATATAATCCGGAGGCATTCAATAACAGTTCATCCGGTGGGTGTTCCTGTTCCACTCTCTTCTGAAGAATCTATTGGAAGTGTAAAATAGAAGGTCGAGCCCTCGTTGTAACGGCTTTCCGCCCAGACCCTCCCGCCAAACCTCTCTGCTATTCTCTTGACTATCCCGAGCCCCAGCCCTGTTCCCTCGATCTTATTCTTCTTTACATCGGAGGCTCTGAAGAAATCGGTAAATAATCTTTGCAAATCCTCCTCCCTAATCCCTATGCCTGTATCTGCAACAGATATCTCGACAAACTTATCTCTCAAGGCAGCCTTTACCGTAACAGTGCCGTTATTCCGATTATATTTGATTGCATTGGAGATGTAATTGTGAATTACCTCGTCTATCTTCGATGGATCTGCCTTTACATAGACTCTTTCAGCCGTACTCTCGAATGTAAGAGTTATTCCTCTCTCAGTTGCCAGAGGTTTGAACTCCTCGATTGACTCCCTCAACAACTGAACAATATCGAACCTCTCATATCTCGCTTCCCTCTCATCACCGCTCTCGAACTCCCCGAGTATCAAGACATCAGATATGAGCTGTCTCAGACCATTTATCCTGTTTAGTATCCTCTGAAGAACCTTCCTCTGTTCATCGGATATAGAACCCATATAACCATCTATCATACTCTGAACATAAGAGGTGATGGTATTGAGCGGAGACTTCAAATCGTGTGTGGCTGACGCAAGGAACAATAATCGCATCTCGTCTTTCTGTTTGAGCCTCTCGTTCTTTTGCTCGAGCTCCTTCTTGACACGCTCGAGTTCTGCCTGGTTCTTTCTGAAATCCTTCATAATAAGAGATGTGATCACTACCGAGACTACCTGAATGAGCACAAATGATGTAATTGTGGCAGTTATGTATAAAGTAGAGTACAGATTCTCTGATGAAAATATATGGTAATGATTCAATATCCCACCTGCCTCGAGGAGTGCGATGCAAATTACCAGTGTGATAGAAAATGCCGAATATAGATAGGCTGAGATATCGGAGATGATAATAGATGCAAATATCGGGTGAAATATAAACACGAACAAGAATGGACTCTCGATACCACCAGACAGATGTATCAGAAAGGCAAGTGCTATCAAATCGAGTATTATCTGCATATGAGCAGATATCATCGCATAGTGGACACATCTTTCGCCCTTACAACTGAGCTGAGATAACCTGAACCAGATGTAGAGCAGTAGATTGTAGAGGATGACAATAAATCCTATGACATAAATAGGAATGTAATTTAGTCTTATCCCGAAGAGATTAGTTGCAACAAATGTCATTATGAATATTGTAAGTGCCGCAACCCATCTCAGAGACAAAAACCAGTTTACATTATACAACAATGATCTCTTCGCAAACTCCGTTCTGTCTGCAGACAGGAATAGCTCCTTCAGTCTCATTTTCTGAAAAACCCTCTGGACTTTTTCCCCACTTTTGTACTATTCAGCTCGGCAATCTCCCTAAGCAATCTCTCCTCCTCTGAGGAGATCTTCCTGGGTATATTGACTTTTATATGAACTATATGATCACCTTTGCCATATCCGTTCAGCCTCGGCATACCCGCCTCCGGTATTCTGATCTTCTCTTCTGGCTGTGTACCGGGCTTTATTTCGATATCTCTCTCATCCCAGACGGTCTTGATCTTGACGGTCGTACCGAGTATAGCCTCCAGATAGGAAATATTTATTTCGGAGTGTATATCCTCTCCATCTCTGACCAGTCCTTCATCCTGTACCACATTTATTATCAGGTATAGATCACCTGCCCTGCCACCCCTTATAGATACCTCTCCCTCACCAGATAGTCTGAGCTGCATACCCGTATCTACACCCGGGGGTATCTTTACCTTCAGTGTCCTCTTCTGTGCTACACTCCCCCGTCCCGAACAGACTTCGCACTTTTCGACTATTATCCTCCCCTCTCCTCTGCACTTGCTGCAGGTAGTGGATATTACCATAAATCCCGCCCTCGTAGATACCTGTCCTCTGCCGTGACACACTGGACAGGTCTGAGGGTGAGTCCCGGGCTTCGAACCACTGCCATTGCAGTTAGAACAGACCGCCTGCCGCTCTATCTCTATCTCCTTCTCTATTCCAGTCGACGCCTCTTGAAGCGTAATATCCAACTTCTGGGTTATATCCGCACCTCTGGTATGCCTGCGTCTACCCCTCTCCGAAGAAAAGCCGAAAAAATCCTCGAAGATATCAGAAAAACTCGAAAAGATATCATCCATATCGGAGTACTGGTGAAATCCCGTTCCCTTCAAGCCCTCGTGTCCGTATCGGTCATACATCTCCCTCTTCTGAGGGTCCGATAGGACATCGTACGCCTCGGATGCCTCCTTGAACTTCTCCTCAGCCTCCTTGTCTCCCGGATTTCTATCGGGGTGATACTGAAAAGCCAGCCTCCTGTAGGCACTCTTTATCTCCTTTATATCCGCATTCCTCGAGACACCCAGAACCTCATAATAATCTCTCTTCTTACTATCGCTCACAATACACCAACCTCTTTAAGAAAAACCTATGTAATAATAGTAATTATTTTTATTAAGTCAACACATCAGTTGCAAAGTAAAGATTTAGTTATAAATGGGAAAGTGGGAAGTAGGAAATGGGTAAATATAAATGAGTAAGTAAGAAGTTGGAAAATTCCACTCTCATAGATGAGTGTTCTGAAAGAACAAACCGACCACCGACCACGGATTACTGACACGGACTAATTTCCCTCTCATAAAGGGGTGTCTGCCGAAGGCAGACGGGGTGTGTCCAGATTCATTTAATATTTTCGTAGGCTTGAGTCTGTGCGTTCAACATCATCAAAATAATTGACCGTATTTTTTGGGCAGGCCATCGGTCCGCCCTTACAATCTTACAATCAAAAATCAACATTCTATAAATAATGGCAATTGCCACCTGTAACTGAATGATTACCTTAGTTTTCACATTTCCTCTTTACTTTAGGAGCGGGTGGTATTATTATATTCGTATTCTATGTATTTTCAGGAGGTATCGAAGATGAAGAGAAGTTTGTTGTTGTTGGGTATTCTGATTATAGCATTCAGCACTATCGCCTATGCTGCAGACAAGAAGACTGCAAAACCATCCAAGAATGTAACTACCGGTATAAGATTCGAGGTAATACCGGCAGAGAACACCGTAGCCTACATCGATGGTAAGAAGATCGGGGAGATTACAAAGATCGAGGTAGCACCTGTCAAGCCCGGTAAGCATACACTGAAACTCATTCACAATAAAGACGAGGTAGAGGTAGATGTAGTAGTAGTCAATAAACAGGTTCTGAACTTCAAATACGCCTTCGAGGATTCAGGCAAAGGCGTGAGTGGGTTCAGCGAAGAGGAGAAGAACACAGAGAAGGAAGAAAAGAAGGAAGAGAATCCTTCACAAGATAAAGACACCGAAAAACCAGCCGAATAATCTATGCCCGCTGAAGGATACGATATTCTCATAGTAGATGACGAGAAGAATATTCGCAAGACACTCTCTATGATACTCTCATCGGAGGGCTATCAGACAGAGGAGGCATCCACAGCAAAGGAGGCACTCCAAAAATTGCGGGAGAAAGAGTTCGACCTGATACTGCTGGATGTGAGGTTACCCGACGACGACGGTATAAGACTTATAGATGACATCAAGACAATAAGCCCCTCATCACATATCATTATGATCTCCGGACACGCCAATGTGCAAAATGCCGTTGAGGCAATCAAGAAGGGCGCATACGACTTCTTCGAGAAGCCGCTCGACAGAGAGCGGGTTCTCTTATCGATCAGGCACTCAATCGAGAGAAAGAACCTCTACGAAGAGCTGATATCCATAAAGAAGATGAAAGGCGAAGACGAGATACTGGGTAAATCAGAGAAGATACTCGAGGTTCTTCAGACCCTCAACAAGGTGGCACCTACCAATGCAAGGGTGTTCATTACCGGAGAGAGCGGAACCGGCAAGGAGCTCGCCGCCAAATATATACACCAGAACTCCAGGCGAAGGCAATTCCCATTCATAAAGGTCAACTGCGCAGCCATCCCATCCGAACTAATTGAGAGCGAACTCTTTGGATACGAGAAGGGTGCCTTCTCCGGTGCATCGGACACCAAGAAGGGACTCATCGAGCTTGCTGACAGAGGCACTCTCTTTCTGGATGAGATAGCAGATATGAGCCTGAACGCACAGGCAAAGATATTGAGAGTGATACAGACAGGAGAGTTTTCAAGACTCGGGAGTGAGAAGTTTCAGAAGGTAGATATAAGGGTAATCGCAGCCACCAACAAGGATATAAAGGCTCTGATCTCAGAGGGAAAATTCAGAGAGGATCTATTCTTTCGTATAAATGTCGTCTCGGTTCATATGCCTGCTTTGAGAGAGAGGAAGGAGGATCTCCCCATATTCGTACAGACATTCATACAGGATATATGTCGAGAGAACGGCCTCGTAAAGAAGGAGATCTCCGAGGAGGCACTCAAGAAATTGATGGAATATGACTGGCCCGGGAATGTGAGAGAGCTCAAGAATGTAATCGAGAGCCTCGTAATACTCTCAGACAAGGAGATAACCACAGACGACCTGCCAGATTTCATCGAAGAGAAGATCGAACACAACTACTCCAACTCACTCAAGAAGACCAAGGAGGACCTCGAGAGAAGACTAATACTCGATGCACTCGAAAAATCTGACTGGATTATATCGCGGGCAGCCAAGATACTCGGACTGGAGCGCACCACCCTACACAAGAGATTGAAGGCCTTGGGTATCACCCGCCAGAATACAAAAGAATAGATCAAATGAGATTTCTCTTAATAGAGACAAACAAAGAATCCGAGCTGAATGTCGATGTCAGGATGCCGTATATCTTGGGAATACTGAAGGAGGATAGACATACTACATTCTATATTCGCACAGACGATTTTGACCACATCAGAGATGAAATCGGAAGATTCGACCCGGATTATATAATAACAAGTGAAATGGCCCTTCCAAATTCGAGAGATGGCACACGATACATATTGAGTAGTGATTTTCAGAGATTCTACTCTGCCCTTTCGAAAAGACGATTGGATTTATTTCAATATACCCCCATATTCCATTGCGACATCGAAAGACTCGGGCATTCACGAAGATATATCCCCCATCTGGTACTCTCTAACCCTTGTAATTACAGGAGAAAAATCGCGACAAATCCTCTATATAAAGGCATCAGAATACCACGGGGTGTCAGGAACAGCGGCTGTTCGTTCTGCAAGGATCTACACTCGAATCGAATTTGGAATATACAGAGCAGAGATATATTGAGAAGACAACTCTCATCCGCAAGAGATTATTTGGCAGAACAGGGACTAAAGTCACTCAGGATCATCGGAGAGACATACATATCCAAACTCGATCAGGTGATAGAAGATTTCGAGGCTTTGAGAATCGAAGATGTGGACATAGTAATCACAATGAGACCGGAGCTGATCATCCAAAGATATGGGCATTTCGTAGAGGCACTGTCTCTCGCACAGAAATCTAATCTCAGGATAGTCTTCTGTTCTATTGGCATAGAGAGTTTCTATCCAAACGACCTCTTGTTGTACAACAGATGTCTGAATACAGAGAGGATATTGGAGAGTGTCTACCTCGTATACAATCTGAAGAAGAGATTCGAAGAGACCCTCATAATTGACCGTTACAACCTCTTCAATTTTATACTCTTCAATCCTTACACCTCCGTCGATTCAATAGAGTTCAACCTTCGCACGATGAAGTTCATAGGGATAGAGAATATTCACAGAGGTATCTTTCTCAACAGACTCCAGATCGATAGAAATACCCCGATACACTACAAAATCGGGAAGGACGGGCTCCTGACGGGGGATTGCACCTGGAGATTTATGGACAAGAGAATAGAGAAATACTATAGTCGGATACAGAATATCAAAGAGGGGTGGTTTGCAATAGATTCACTCTATCGTCACCTCGAGGCAGTTTGATGGAATTTTACTTCGACAGGTCGTTTTTCAAAAAAGAATCTCTCTTTATGCAGAAGACCGATAGAACCGCCGGTAGAATCGAGTTTCTTACAAAGCAGGAAGCCGTGAAAGCCTTGAGGTATGCAAAACAAGTCTTTTCATACCACACCCTATGCCCAAACTCATCTGGAGGGACAGACCTTTTCTATTCGAACAACAAGAACGAGTTTTCCGAGCTGATAGGGCTCACAAGGCTTGTAGAGAAGGGAGATATAGATGCCATTAGAAAGACGGGCAGGATACTCGGCTATCCGGATTGCTGTATAAACGCATACATAGAAGACCAATTATACCTTACTGTAAATACAGGGCTAAACTGGTTTATAAGGAGAATACAGAAGAATGCCCCTTTTGATATACGAATGAATCCTTTCGATTCACTGATCAGACACATACCCTGCTCTCTCGATTGCAGGAAGACTATGAGACTTCTGGATCTATATAGCGAGATATGGGGCTCGAGAAGAGCGAGTCAAGATGGTGTCTCATACATAACTCCTCTGCCATACAACATTAGCAATACCGATGGTAGATGTATACTCGACTATGCCACAATAAGAATATCTGACAGAAAAGGGAATAGATTGTATTACAAACCTCTATATACATCCGGCAACCCGGATATCTTCTCAGAATTTGGCACAGCCAACAATATGCTCATCTCCAACGGGAATATATCACTCTATATCGATGACACCCTCATAAGTCGTTTTTCATTGAGGTTCTTTGTGTGGTCGAATGAGTTCCTACCCTTAAGAGGTTTTTACGAGAATCTATTCCTTTCGTCATTCACGGCAAGAATCATTGGCTTGAATTCGGGTAGCAGCTTCTACAGAGATGAGAGATACATCGAGATTATGCCATTTGTAGAAAGCACAGTTGCAACTCTACTCTCGAAAGAGAGGTATATTGCGCTGGATGAAAAGGTTACACTTATAAACAATATGATATTGCTGCCCCTCAGAATAATGGGATCGAATATCAATCTTATACTACAATTCAACGAAGATACCGAGAATTACTATATCAGAGGCAAAAGACTCTCTCTCTCCATACAGGGCAAAGAATTCGGGAACATAGAAGACAGAAGACAATTTCTCCAGAGACTACTTGATAAGATAGAGACAAATATAATCCCATAAACTATTTTTCGATACTGATTTACTTCCCGAGGAATCTCAAGAGCAGGCCCTTCATTGCTATCTTTCTATATTCCTCAGTGGACCTGACATCGGAGATGGGTTTTAGGTATTTCAAGAGAATATCGCAGGCATCAGATACTACAGAGCGTGTAAGCACTCTACCCGTAATATACTTCTCTACCTCGAAGAGCCTTATAGGCACAGGTGCCACAGAGCCGGCAGCGAGCCTTACTATCTCCACTTCCTTCTTCTCTTTTTTCAAAAAACCCGCCAATGACAACTTGGCAATGGATTGAGCCTGTCTCGTCCCTACCTTGTAAAACTCCACCTTATCAACCTGCATTGGGACAGGTATCCTGATTGAAAATATTATCTCATCCGGCTTTATAACCGTATTCTTGTAACCCTTGTAGAATTCGTATAGTTTGAGTTCCCTTATCTGATTCTTTGATTTGAGAACGAGAGATGCATCGTATATCAACAGGACCGGAGGCAGATCAGCAGCAGGTGAGGCATTGGCTATATTTCCACCAATCGTCCCCATATTCCTGATAGCAGGTGCACCTATCAAGGAGGCTGCGTAAGAGAGTGAAGGGAGTATCTTCTTTACCGTCTTGTTTTCAGAAATCTCCGAGTGCGTAGAGAGTGAACCTATCTCGACATACCCCTTCTCTTCCTTGATGAATGCAAGCTCCCTAATGCCCGATACAGAGATGACCTTGTCCGGAATGTTCCTGTTGTTGTGCCACTGAGCCATAAGGTCCGTACCACCCGCAAGTATTATTGCATCGGGATATCTCTCCCTTATGTTGAAGAACTCATCAATATTTTTAGGAGAAAAGAAGTTCATAGATCATCTCCTGCCAGTTGCAATTTCGACCGCCTCGAATATCGATTTATAACCTGTGCATCTGCAAAGATTACCCGAAAGCATACTCTTTATAGTCTCTCTATCTGGCTTTTTTACCTTGCTGAGGAGATAGTATGTTGCCATCACCATACCCGGAGTACAGAATCCACACTGAACTGCATTGGCTGTCATAAACGCCTTCTGAATCCTCTTTCCAAGAGGGGTATTCTCAGCGCCCTCGATCGTAAGGATCTCTGTCCCATCACTTAAGGTGGCAGCAAGTAGGAGGCAGCTCAATTTCAGAGTACTGTTGACTATCACACTGCAGGCACCACACTCTCCCTCACCGCACCCCTCCTTGGTACCAACGAGGTCCAGAGTCTCTCTCAACACATCGATAAGCCTCATCTCCTCCGAGAATTCCACCTGCGTATTCTTCCCATTTATCTTCCATCTCCTCTTTATCATAGAATCCCTCTATTCTTCATAGTCGAAACAATCCTTTCGGGGGTAATAGGTATCTCGTTTATTTCGATGCCGAAGACATTGAGGACTGCATTCCTCAAGGCGGGTGCCACACTATTGTGAGGAAGCTCGCCTATCCCCTTTGCCCCAAAGGGACCTCTCGAATACGGTATCTCCAATATCTCCGTATGCATCTCAGGGACATCCTCGGCCGTAGGGATTATATAAGTCTGGAGTCTGTTCTGAAAGAATTTACCATTCTTCATCTCGCACTTCTCCATAAGACCATATCCCAACGACTGAATCATCCCACCCTCGAGCTGCCCCAATGCAGCCTTTGGGTTTATCGCCTTGCCTATCTCATAGACCGAATACAGTCTGACGGGCCTCACATTATAAGTATATTTATCAACCTCTACCTCCACAACCACTGCGCCCCACGAATATACAGGATACGCCGTCCCTCTGTATTTCTCCTCATCCCACATCTGATCCTTTGGAAAATCGTATTCCTTCTCTATATATATCCCATCTGCAGGAGATATATCCCTTACAACATCTTTCAAACCAAGTTTCTTCTTGGAATCTGTCAGGAATACCCTTCCTCCATCAATACGAATCTTCTCTTTATAGTGTTTTTCTATCACCGCTACGAGTTCATCACAGCAGAGAGTAAGAATTCGCCCAACTATCATAGTTGTTCGAGAGGCAACCGTTGGACCCGAATTGGGAACCTGTGAGGTATCCGGGAGCGGGAACTTTACCATCTCCATAGGGACATTCAACTTATCAGCCACAATCTGAGACATTGTAGTCAGAAGGCCCTGCCCCATCTCCGTATTTGCTATCAAGATCTCCACAAGACCATCTTTATTAAGCCTGATCGCACCCTTTGATCTCAACACCATCTCCCCGCTACCAGTAAATGCCGCCCCGTGCAACACAGTGGCCAGTCCAATCCCTTTGAGTGTACTTACCTCCTTGCTCTTACCCTGCTTCTTATAACTCTCGTATTTCTTCTTGAAATCGGAAATTGCAGATACCCTTTCGAGACACTTGTCTATCCCCACACTCTCTTTCAAGACCTGTCCAAATGCCATCTCAGAACCGACCTTCAGGAGATTCTTCCTTCGGACATCGTATGGATTGAGTTTCAATCTATGGGCAATAGTATCTATCAAGGACTCCATTGCAAAGATAGTCTGAGGGGCACCAAATCCCCGGAATGCACCGGGTGGCGGGATATTGGATTTTACTGCCTTCGCGATAATTCGTACATTCGGTATAGAATAGACAGAACAGGAGTGAAGGGTTCCCCTCGAGAGCACCACCGGCGAGAGTGTAACATAAGCCCCGGCATCGAAAAGGATTGTACTATCGAGTGCAACGAGTCTGCCATCCTTCATCACCCCTGCCTTGTGATATACATAGGATGGATGCCTCTTTGTGGTAAATGATATATCCTCTTCGCGGTCATAGACCATCAAAATGGGCTTGTTTGTCTTCTTAGAAAGAAGTGCCGAATGCGCCGCAAGCAGACTCGGATAATCCTCCTTACCACCGAATGCCCCTCCTGTTGGAGCCTGAACTACCACTACATCTTCGTCCTTTACTCCAAGGACCTTCGCCACTGCTGGTCTTACATAATAAGGGCATTGCAGAGAACCAACAATATGGAACTTCCCGTTCTTCTTATATGCAAGCACACCCTGCGGCTCGAGATAGAGGTGCTCCTGAAAACCTGTGTAGAATTCTGCCTCTACGATATAGCTCGCCTCATCGAATCCGCTCTTCAAATCGCCCTTTATTATCTTTGGTTCATAGAAATATGTGAGATTTTGTGGCTCACGCTTATATGCCTTTGCTATCTCTTCGATACCGATTAACGGCGTTTCCTCCTCCGCCTCCACTTTTATGTGTCTCAATGCCTCGTATGCAACGGCGGGATTCTTTTCTGTCTTAATGGCACGCGGCCCACCGAGATAGTTTATCCTCTCGGAAACCAGACAGGGCATATCGTCTTTTATAATGTGTACGAAATTCTCTCCTGGGATATCCTTTGCAGTAACTATTACTACCTTCGAAAAGTCGTATTTCGGGTCAAATACTATGGACTTAAGTCTCCCCTTTGATACAGGTGCCCTGACGGTCACCCCGTAGAGCATATCGGGCATCCTGTAATCGGCGATAAATCTGAGTTTGCCCGTTACCTTATCCCATCCATCTACTCTATCAATACTCTTTCCTACATACATAAAGATTTATCCTCTAAAAAACGCCTATATAATTTCATTTATCATATCTTTTGTCAAGCGGTAGATGAGTTTTAATTTTGATTTTTCAAGAATTTAAAGGAGAACAAAAAAACAAAAAGAGGCCAATTGATAGTTATTTTAATTCAGCAATAATATACTACACATACCATCTATTGGTTCCTCATAGTCCATTGAGTCGCCGTCTACCATTCCACCATCAGAGGTACAATACTTATTTATGTGTTCCTGTGGAGGCATAAAATCCTTCTCCTCCGATATATACGACAGATTACCATAACTATCCTCTATCTGAACTCTGAACATTAGACCATTACAAAGATTTTCATTCGATATATCATAGTACA
>Ga0123519_10009689_pt1 | contig 14452 bp, 14 predicted proteins | sample YelNatPaOPRAMG02_FD_87396 | JGI IMG/M metagenome (GOLD analysis project Ga0123519, IMG submission 87396) | Hot spring microbial communities from Yellowstone National Park - Yellowstone National Park OP-RAMG-02 (version 2) | ecosystem: Environmental > Aquatic > Thermal springs > Hot (42-90C) ...
ATGTTGTGTTTTGGGCGCACAGCGTTCAGGATACGGTCGACGCGTACCATGGTGCAGTCACCTGCTCGCAGCAGAATCACTGACCCGCGCAACGAAACCCATTTTTCGCAAGCGAGCAGTAACATCAGCAAGACTTTCCGTGAGCACAGTCCATTCTACAGGACACTTGGCTTTTGTTGAATATCCGCAAGGAAAACGAAAAAAACAAAAAGACGTGCTGGCTAATGTGTGCCCGCATTGACGACGCAGGGTTAACACCCAGTTTGTTGTCGCGATAGTGCCTGCCCGAGACGAGCGCTCGTGCACTATGCGGTTGGAGCTGCGACTGTACCAAAGAGAGAGTGGAATTCGTTTACTCCTTCGACGATGGGTTTAAAGAGCACCGCTAGAAAACACAGTCGATCGGCCATGCAACACGATTCGCGCTGTGCTTGAACCAGACCAGGGTGCAAGGACGCTCAACCATTGGCAAACCGATCGTATCACTGCGCGGTAACGGGCGGCGTCGGCAGCGGGCCATGCGGGCGGATCAACTTCACGTTACCGCCATCCTCAATCAGCTTTCCTTCCGCTCGTAGCTTTTCGTACTCTTCACGTGTGAAGCGCGTAAAGCCCCAGTATCGCGACACGTAAATACGCTGGCGTCCAGGGAACTTGTACTTGCTGCGTCTGAGTGCTTCCTTCGCTGCCTCTACGTGTTGCTCTTTCACGCGCACGCTCATGAGAATCTGTCCGATATCGACTCGAGCGACGGTGCCTTGGGGCTTCCCAAAAGCGCCCCGCATACCGGTTTGCAGGCGATCAGCGCCTGCACAGGACAACATTTTGTTGATGCGGATCACGTGGAACGGGTGAACACGCACCCGTAGATGAAATCCATCTTTCCCAGCAGTCGCAGTCAAGTACTTGTTGGCAGCAACTCGGGCTGCTTCGAGTGCTTCACTTGACAGCTGCTCCCGCTCGTCGGAGACCAGGTTCACACAAAAGGGCAACTCGTCCGTAGCGGCCTTCTTTCGCCCCAAGTCGAAGATGCGGATCTTAGGGTCCGGCACACCTCGACAGTAGCGCGACTTGGGGTATGGCTTATTCTTGCAGTAGCGGTAACAACGAGCAGGGCGCCGACCCATGGTGAAGGTATGCTCCTAAGAACCCGACAATAAGCTTCGCGACGCTCGAACCAGGAAAAGCGTTCGTTCGTATCGCTGGGAGTCGCCGCGGCGCATCGATTCCGTTTTGTACAGGATGTGGATCGATATGCGCGCGGCGCCACGGGCGACGCGGGGTCGTCATCGTGCCGAACGTGTGCATCCTCTGAAATATGTCCGTTAAGTACAGAAAAAGACAGATCGTTGCGACGGCTGCAGAAGCACATCGCGCAGGGCGGTGCCATGTACGTAACGTCCTTTTACGGAAGATAAGTACAATATAGTAAAATATGTTACAGGCCTGGCGGGATATCGACGGCGTGCACTGCGCTCGTAGCGCCGACGCTGCAACCAGTGACCCTGTTGACGAACCTTGTACGCACCGAAGCGCTCACGAGGTCTGTGGGGCGTTCGTGTAGGTCCTAGGGCGCCTGTGTGTGTCTCTGTGTTCTGACGTTACGTTTAGCCGCAAACAGGCACGATGGGCGCATACAAATACCTTCAAGAGCTTTGGCGTAAGAAGCAGTCGGAAGCGCTGCGCTTTCTTCAACGAGTACGAGCCTGGGAGTACCGCCAGCGCCCGACAGTGCACCGGGCGACACGGCCGTCACGCCCGGACAAAGCGCGCCGCCTGGGGTACCGGGCGAAACAAGGATATGTGATCTACCGGGTGCGGGTGCGTCGAGGCGGACGAAAACGTCCTGTTCCGAAAGGCATTCAGTATGGGAAACCAAAGCACCAGGGAATAACGCAACTCAAGTTTCAGCGCAATAAGCGCTCGGTCGCGGAGGAACGCGTAGGACGGAAGATCTGCGCGAACTTGCGCGTGCTGAACTCATATTGGATTAACGAGGACGCGCTTTACAAGTATTACGAAGTTATTTTGATTGATCCGAACCACAACGCTATTCGTCGTGACCCTCGAATCAACTGGATCTGCCGCCCGACCATGAAACACCGTGAACTGCGCGGCCTGACCAGCGCTGGAAGAAAAGGAAGGGGCCTGCACCGCAAGGGCCACTTGGTCAACAAAGCTCGTCCAAGTGTACGTAGCGTCTGGAAGCGCCACAACACTCTCTCTCTTAGACGCTACCGTTAAGCGTAGTGCCACTCAGCCTCACTTGGCTGATGGCGCAGGTGTCGAGCCTTGTCCTCGTAGACGCACGCCTAGCGCTTTCTCCATCTTGTTGATGATAACGGGGTTTGGTGGAATCGCTGCGCGCTCGTAGTCGTTCACTACTCTGGCGCGTTCTCCAATGGCCTGGGCAAGCTGGGTCTGCGTCCAGCCCTTCTGCTGCCGTGCCTGTTGAATCCGCTTAGCAAGACTTAAAGGCACACTCTGCAGACGTTCAGGTTCGTGCGCCTCGTCTAAACGTTTTGCGTTCGGAACGAGGTTCTTCTTATTGCTTCCGGCTCCAAACTTCTTCTCAGCTGCAGCGCCTGTAATAGGTCCCGTCAAGCTCTGGGAGGACACCTGGTTTCTCTTGGCTCGGGGGTTTATCACCACTTCCTTCCAGTCCTGAGTTTCCATCGGTTTCGCACGCTCTAAGAAAAAAATACTCCAGAACAGGAGAGCTTTAACTGCTTTTGTTGCGACAACTTCTGCTGCCGCTTTGCTACGCGCGAGAACGGCGATCGCGGGCGCTCCTGGAAGCGTCTCGCGCAGCGTCTCAGATTTTGTACCTTTTTCAGTTCGCTTTTCAGTTCGCTTTTCCAGTTCGCTTTTCCAGTTCGCTTTTCAGCTCTTTTCTGGTGAGGTGTGAGGTTTCTTCACGAATAAGTAGTTTTTTGGACTAGGTCTCCGCAGCCGCACTCTCAGGTATCTGCTATTGATTTCTCGTTATATAACAGAGGAAAAGCTCTGCTTTCCTTATACTCTATTTCTCTTTCCGTCCTTGTACGGCATTGTTCTCGAGTGCACGCTATAGCATCATCGTTTGGGAACTCGGACGCTACGCCCAAGGAGGTGTCTTCGCTGAGCGAGGTAGCGTACGGTACGCATCCCTGTGTATGGTTTTTCCAGAGTCGCGGAGAAGATCGTTCGCCTGATCCGTATCAGGCCCGAATCTAAAAGATGCACGTTGGTCGTTGGCTATTGATCGACGCTGAAATGTTATGCCAACGCTTCCCTCTTGCCACGAACTGCGTGCTTCGAAGCGTCACCCGGGATTCGAGCTGTCGCGCGCTACCAGCACGCTTGTTATTTTAGCGCACATCACATGGCTTCTAGCGTGAGGCGCGGCTATGAGGTCGAACGCGATATCATCGCGACAGGCGCTTGCGTTATGATATGCGATTAGGGACGAGCGTTTCCCGGGTTTGCGGCTTCTGAGATTCAGTCAAGGTCTTTACAGTGCGTAGAACTGTGCGGGTGTCAGAGCTGCAGTATCGTCTCGGTACTGGTCGATATCGAGGTTCGGCCGCCGTCCATCAGGTACAACGCACTGGTGCAGCCGACTGCAAATGGCAGTTTCCAGCGATCAGGTGTAATGCATTTGTGCAGTCCACTGTGAAATGCGAGGTCGAGCGAACTTTGCACTTTGAAACAGCTTATCTTCCATTTGAGAAGCAGACTGCGTTTTAGGACAGATCTTGCGTCACACACACGCGTGATACGGGCATACGGAGCGCCCATGCTGTTCCGTTCCACGCGCCTAACCGAACAACTTATGGTAAAACGCTTCTGTATCGCCGGAAGTGAGGCTCCGATAAGCGTAGACTGCCAGTCTACCGCAGCGTCCAACATAACCCCAAACCTGTTTGAAAAATTGCACAGGGTTGGGCGCGTAGACGGCATGCGTTGCAAGCAACCTGAAGCGTACAAACAGATTCGACTAGAATTCATAGTTTTAAACCGTGTACGACATATTTTGCGTACCCCGCGTGCCCCCGCGTTAACGATAGGTACTCGATGATGATGATGATGGTGGTGGTGGTGGCGGTGGCGGCGGCTGTCGCCCTTGCAGGGCGCCAGACCAGGGACCCTGTGCTCCCGACTGCACCATTCCTTGGCGTGCTACGCCCTGCGAACCAGAGGAAAACTGCTGCTGCTGCTGCTGCTGCTGCTGCTGTTGAGCCACCAGCGGCGGCGGTGGCACAATAGGCGCGCCGGTACCCGCGTGTGCCATCGAGGAGCTCCATGGATGACCCGCTTGACCGATAGGATACGGCATTGACGCACTCGGCAGCGACTGTGCACCAGAAGTCATCGTCGTCGTCGTCGTCATCGGTGGCGGCAGCGGAGGCGCGCCTCCCGAATACATGGATGCAGCACTCACTCGAGGCGACGCCGGAACCTGCGACCTTGGTACAGCAGGCACCTGCTGCGGAGCGTGCAGGGCAGTTGATCCACTTCGAGACATCGGGGGAGGCTGCGGCCTCATAAGCGGCGATGTCAGTGACGACTGTGGAGCTTGTCCAGCAAAAGCACCCGCATTGCTCTGCACAGGAGTGGCTATTCCCGGTAAAGGCGGAGGCGGCGCTGGTCTAACGGGTGGCGCTGCCGGCGACGGTGGCGGCTGCGGAAACGCACCCACCTGTGCGGCACCATAGGCGGGCGGTGCTCGCTGGGTGCTGTTTGGCGATAATGCCGCTGGCGCTGGAGGCACGCTACGCTCCATGCCGCTCGCGTTCGAGGCCAAGCCCGGGGGCAAACCTCTGGCACCAGAGGCGGCAGCGTTCATAGCGTAAACACTCGTCGTTCCAGGTGGCGGTGGCATGATCCCTGCCGCAGGAACGAAGGACCCCGACGTCCGTGCGCCCGCGACAGGTACTTGATTCGTCGCGGCAACCTGCGACGTCACAGAGGCAGGAGGCATACCTGTGAACCTCGCACCTGTACCAGCGAAACTGGAGTCGAAACCCGAACGCACCAGATTGCCTGCACCTGGGTGTGATCCAGGCGATACCGCTGGCGACATGTGTGCCAACTGCGGTGTTACCGGTCCACTGGGGGCCCTCTGCCGCAGCGACGCCGGCACACTACCAGCAGATGCAGTAGACGCCGTGGCAGCGGAGCCCAGTTCCTGCTGTGCTTGTGCGCGTTCCCGGTCACGAATCGCTTGCGCTCCAGCCTCCGATGCCTCGGCGATCTGCTTCCACTCGCCTGAAGGCAGCTGCCTCCAGAGAGATACCGTCTGATCGCCACAGGATACAGCGAGAAACAGACCTGCGGTGCTCCAGCTGAGGCCCCAACATGGTGCCTTGAAGCGTGGTAGCTCTACATAGCTCCACTGACCGCCGTCGTGCTTCGCTGCCTCTCCATGAGCTCCACTCGGTACACGCCGCCAGATGAGCACTCGACCGTCTTGACCTGCGGATGCGAGGACTTGACCAGCACTGCGACTTGGGCACCAGGCCACCGCACGTACCCAGTCGGTATGGCCTGGGAGTTCTCCGCTTCGGGGCGAGGACACGCCGTCGCCTTCGATGCGCCAACACTCGGAGGATGCATCGTAGATCCATATCCGTACCAGGTGGTCGCAACCACCGGTGGCAAGGCGCATCGGTGACCAGGTGCCCGCTGCGTCGGCGGCCTGCTCAGCGAGCGTGCTGTTTATATTGCCGGCAGGTGCCCAGGATAAGCAGGTCGCTCCGAGCTTGTGCGCGATGCCAGTTGCGGGATCAGCAACCCATTCGACCCGCCAACTTCCGTCGCGCTCATCGCGTCGACAGACGGAAACGCGACCGTCTGAGGCAGCACACGCCAGCGTGAGACCATATTCCGGGGGCGCGAAAGCCACCGCGTTCACGGAAGCCGGTTCATGTGCCCGGTGTTCGTAAATAGGTTGCAGCAGGGGTCCTGGAGTCGGTCGTGAGCGCGCCCCGCCCGGCCAAGCAGCAGGCGGAGGCTCCTGCTCCGCCCATACGATCACGCGACCATCAAAGCCACAGGACGCTAGAACTGTTCCAAAGCACGGGTGCGCCCAGGAAACCTGCCATACAGGGCCACTTGTGCTCGCTTGCACCTCGCTTACGAGTCGTGCGGAACTCAAGGCACCACTCCCTAAACCAGCGTTGCTGCAGTCAAACACTTTGATTTTACCGTCTGCCGCACACGTCGCCAGTCTTTTACCATAAAAGTCAAACTGGAGGTCCAAGATGCGGTCATTATGTTGTGTCTCTATGAAAAGCTTCGGCACAATGAGCGCGCCTTCAAGAGCAGAGTCTTCCGTCATAGCTAGTTGTCGTTGTTGAAACGACGTAGGCGGTGCCGAAACGGCCGTCAAGTACGCCGCACTGCTGGTTCGACGTCGGCGGCTTTGGCTGCGTTTTCAACCGCTGCTTCCCGAACGCCCCGTTCGGGAGGAGGATACGAACGTTCCCTCGGTACCCTGGAGGTACACGGTAAAGCAACCGTAGCGAACAGTGTTGAGCGCTGCTTGAAAGTACTGCTAGGATAGTGCTGTGTCCCGGTTTGGTGTTGGACGCGAAGGCAGCTTTGCGCTATTGACGCTAGGCTCAGGACGTCCACTCTTGTTCGTTTCCGAGAGATCACTGACACTGCTACGGAACAGGAGCTGTTCAAAACTTCCGGAACGCTCGTGTCAAAGAGACTTGCGTCTGCTCGACCGCGCAGAAGTGGACACTGCTGGGAGTTACTGATTGAAAGGCTTCGGACTTGCCCGGTTCACAACTGAAAGGATCTGTCTTGAGCGACAAGCTGCCCAGTAACGAGCGTAGCTCCCCGCTATTCAACTACTTGCAAGGCAAAGAAGCGCCTCCCCTCTTTTCGAGACAGTGCGTGTGTGCGTGCTTGATTCCTTGTTTCAGAACGTGCGCAGCTCTCTTGTTCCAGGACTGAAACGAAAGACTGCACCGCGGCATACCACTGTATCAGCTTTTACCTTTGGACCAAGCTCGCAGCCTGATTTGCAAAACTTGCCAAATCTTTCGTCCTATTCCGTCCCATACGCAGTGCATACGAGTTTTCATCGAGTCTAGTTCGACAGTGTCGAGTTCCGCGCGCTTCGCGTACGTGCGGTGTCCCTAGAAATTGCTGGCACGAGAGAAGACCTGCCTGCGATAGTTTCGGTGCAAAAGTGCCCGTGCGTGCCAACAGAACGGGCAGTTCAGTCTGCTGCGACTGCGTACAACTTGTAGTCTCTCTGGTGCAAAAAGTCGCCCGCTCACACGCAAAACTGCAGCGAGCGCGCTGCGAAGGCCGCAGCACATCGATCCTGGCGCGTAGCAGTGACTTGCTAGCGGCTCTTTTGTCATTATCGCTTTGTTCGCTCGTTCAGGTTCTTTTCGAGATGACGTTACCCGACGCCTTTGGCATATTTTGTATTTCACTCATTGCGTCATTGGTTTCAGAGTATTTGCTATATCTCACCGTCTATCGCAGACAAAGTTTCCGGAACGATCGAGATGAGCTCATCGCCTTGCAGCGGAAATTGCACCAGGAGGAGCATCGCATTGTGCGGGCTGATCGGAAACCGCTCCACGAGCGACGCATTGCATCCCTGGAGAGAACCCTGCAGGAGACGTACGCGCGAGCGAGTCGGCGGAAAATGTGGATGAACCTTGCGATTTCCATCTTTTACTTCTTCGTTTATCGCGCAGTTCACCGAACGTATTCTGGTCGAGCTGTCGCCGCGCTTCCGTTTGAACCCATTCCAGCAGTACGTCGAATCACTCATCGAGACGTCCCCGGGGATCATCCTCGAGAGACTGGCCTTGCTTTCATTTATATGCTGTGTTCTATGACGTTGCGCGTTTTTATCGGGCGCGTCAGTGGCCATGATTTACCACCCGTAGTCGCGCGCCGCTTGTCCAAGTAGGAACGTGCGCATAGGTTCACGCCTGCGAGCGAGCGAGCGAGCGCAAAGTCGCACGATTTCTACTGCCCGGATGCGCAGTTTGCTGGGTCCGGAGCACCTGCCTCGGATCTCGTGTGCTATGTTGCGCATACGCTGTTTACCAAGGCAACTGGTCGTGACTCGAACTTTGCTTGCTGCACCGTAGCCTCGAGGCGTTGAGCTACTGCGTCGCGCTGTCCTTACCATCGCCACCGCTGCTGTCTTCATCGTCTTCGACATCTTCCTCGGGATACACTCCTTTGACGAGAGGTGTTACCCATCCACCGTAGAAACTGCGCGGTTCAGGACGTACTCGGTATTCATCCACCCAACAGGCATCCACCTTGGCAGGATAAAATGCGATGTGGTCTTTCAGCATCCGGTAGGCCCTGGTCGGAAAATCGTACGACCAGGCTGCTCCTTCACTGACCTCCCAGCCAACTTCAACATCGTAGTACGTAGCTTCACCTTTGAATTCGCAAAAAGTGCTCCTCACTTTGCTGGAAACCATCACGTACTGCAAGTCGATATCATCAAGCGGAATGTAATACGAAGGCGGATGGGAGTACTCAAGAACCCGGTAACCTCGCCGAGTCTCCGCAATAGTGACTTGGTTGTGCACCACACGCAGGTGTCGAGTGTTCGGCTCCACACGCGGCGGACGCGGGTACGACCAGATTGACTCACGCTCGGCTAGAGGCGGTTTCATCACGCGCTTCGTTTCCAGGTCCGTCGGGAGGTTCACGGGCAAGTCACTGCTGCACAGAGGCCGGAATACGTGTGAGCACGATTTCCGCAGTCTTTGGCCTTTTCTCAAGCAAGTATTAGCGCGTTCCAGACCAGCACCCCGGAAAGATAGAACTATTCGGTCAACAAACATAGCACTCGAGTCCAAGTAACCTGGAGCTGCCAGATACCCGCTGCGCTCCACGAACGAAGCGACGCCCTCAGGGGTGATTCGGCCAGGTGTCAATGACCAGGCGACGCGCTGCACCAGAGGTGTCGCAGAAAACGCCCCAGAGCGCAGCGTTCAGCGTTCGGTGCTGCGCTTGCGAGGGCCATGCTGCGTTAGCGGTAAACTATGTTTTAGTCTTGGCTACGAGCCAGATCTATTTACCGCTTAGGGCATGTCCAGACGTGCACTGCTCCGTTGCACTCAGGATGTGAGCCGCTTTGCAGCCGCGTTGGAACACCGACCCGGAGCGCTTCTGGCACTTGACGTTGGTCGGCGAAAAATTGGCGTAGCTGTTTCGGATACATAGTAAGTCTTCTTTCGTGCTGATCATTCCGTATGGGAGCACGGACTGGACAGATGGACTCCGCTGAACATCAGCGAGGTGGAACAAGGCCAAGCACTCACTCGACAACGTTGTCCAGACAAAGTTGTCTATGACGCATGATCCGTGGTCGGGTATTATAGAGCCTTGTGAGAGCGAATGAAGACCGATTATAGCTATGCTGCACCTTATCTGTTGTTTGGGTGCATGCAAGTGCGCTGGTCTCCGACAACTACATTGTTCAGACACTAACCTGTGGAAGCGATCCCGGTCGGTTAGTCGCATTGCTGCTTTCCCGCTCGGCACACTAGTTCGATATGGAGACCCCGTCCACGTCCAGTACAAGCTCGTGCAGCAGCTGCTTGACACAATTGCAAAATACAGCGTGGTTGCCCTGGTCTCCGGATATCCGCTGGAGCTTAGCAGGTCGCGAGAAGGACCCTCCTGCTCTATGGTCCGGTCGTTTCTCTCATCGCTAACGGTGACACCTGAGCTAATGTGTCGAGTGGTGCCGACGTTGTGTCTGCCTTTGCCATGTTTGCTGTGGGATGAGCGATTTTCGTCGGTTTCAGCGCAGTGGTACCAGTATGTTGAAGAGCCCGGACGCCGCGGCCACGTGCGTCCGCTGCCGCAGTGGAAGAAACGTGGTATCGATGCGTACGCCGCGCTCATTATTTTACGTGGCGTTCTGGAATGTGACTGGGCGCGTTACCAGGCACCACCGCGGACTCTCTAAAAGGCCTGAGGGAAGGGCGGCGGCACAGATGCGAAAGCGCATGCTCTATGTGCCTGCGGTGTATGTCCATGCTGCGGTGCGTTGGCGAGACCCAGCGACCGTTCGCTTCTCGGTAATTGGAGTAGGTGACGGAGGCATTGCCAGCTGCAGAGCCTATGACGGTATCGTTAGAATCCCGAAGGTATTCACCGCGAAAATGCTGTTGCAAGCAATGCGGCTTTTGTGTTTGGCGATGAAGGGACCACGCGGGCGCTAGGAGCGGTATCTCTCGGAGCTGCCTGTATGCGCCTGAACGCATGCGATGCTCGTGATCACCAGGTCCGCCTCTTAGCCGACTGAATATCTGCGCTCGCGGAAAAGAAACACACCGAACAAGAATGAGCGCGCACGTACCGTCCAATGGAAAGCGAACGCCAGTGCGCGGCCATATCTACGGTAAGGATGCAGTCACGAGTGTTACGGTGCAGAAGCGAGATAGTTAACCACATTCCCCGAGAAGCGCAAACCCCGGGAGCCGCTGCGCAAGCAGCTGCATCTGTGCGAGATTTAAATGGAAAACTGGACTGCTTGCTCTGTTCTTCACGTTCGATTTCTGTCCGAATCGTTTAAGATGTACCGCGTCGACATTCGAATAGCAGCTACATGGACTTGCGGATTCATGCGTAGGTGTAGGATTCCCGGTCGCATGGTTCTCGGAGTCGCTCCTTCGAATATCTCTGCCGCTGGCACTCGTCACGTCATCGGAGCCAGGCTGATTCGCGACGCCCTCACACGAGGGATCGTAAAGCAACCGATTTCGTCACCCAATGCATACGTTGAAGCCTCCACGCTTCTCCTTTCCCTACGTATAGTGCGCACGAATCATGCATGCTTCTTGATTTCGATCTTTGTGTTTCACAACAACTCGTGGGTACAGGGGTTCGCGCCGATCGGCTGACGACGGGAAACCTCGACATCGTCGCTTGACGACCTGATCACGAGCTCCTGCCAAATGTTCGCTAAAATTATTACGTCAAATAGCCGAATTCGTTCGAAAGACGAATACTTCTCTGCTTGTGGACGTTGACGAAACCATATTTGGCAGCAGTTTCGTGATACCTGTTTCGCAAAAGAAGCCCGTGATTGTGGACAATGCTGCCCATCACGAAACGGAGGTCGCCATCCAGAAGAGCCATCTGTACCCGGCACGGGTAACACCGGGCGATGAAGCGAGCCGTCACCCGTCACAACGCGGCGTCCGGGAAAGTCGGTATTAGGGACATTTAGGAACCCTTGACCCTCGTCAGGTATCAGCGCGACAGAGGCTGCACAGCTGCTGTTTACAATAAGATGAACATGGCAAGCGAAGCATAGATCGCAACTTCCGCTCATGCATGTGTTGCCTAGGAAGCAGCCGGAAGCAGCAAAATCGGAACTTGAACGATGCGATCAACCTATCTCAACTGCTGACAACAGTACTGGACATACGGGACAGACCAGCATACTTAAAGTCGGAAACGACAGGGAGGCAAAGGAAGCAGCCCACGAATGTTGGCACTGATAACACCGACGTAAGACACCTGAACTTTCGCCTGTACGCAAGTCACAGGGTACGTCTGTCGCCCTGCACGGCAACGTACGCGCAGCGCGACGACCGCAGATTGAAGCTACGCGCGCGTCTGCCTTGAGGCAACTCCATGACTAGCGACATAAATGTACATAGTAAAACAAAAGTACACTGACATGAACTTTTTCTGGGCCTCGAGCAGAGGCGCCCGGCGGGCATGCAGCGCTCCATAGGAAACGTTTCTATATCGCGAACGGCAAGGTTTAGAAGCAAGACGGCGCTGCTGCGAACGCAAACTTAGGATACCATGTGGGCCGCATTTGTCTTTTTACCAACGTCACGCTTTCTTCAAAGGGCGTCTCCCCCGTGCCCTAGCTCGAATCTATGTGGAAGACAGCGATCTGCAGGGCGCGTGTCAGCGGGGACGGCGTCGCTGCGTGCGCAAGAGGGCACCACGAACACACCTCCGCGAAAGCTTTCACCCGTCGAAGGCATAAAAGAGCGCTCGAACCAGCTTCGCTATCCTCTCATAGACGAGCTGAGAAACGACGAGATTTTCGTCTCTGGGGACGCAGGCCAAATACTCAAGTTTCACGGCACCTATCAGCAGGACGATCGGGATCAGCGCACCAAGGGTGAACAGAAGAAATATCAGTTTATGCTTCGTTTGAAGATGCCGGCAGGCGAACTGCCGGCGAGCTTCTATCGCGTTCTCGACGACCTGTCGGAGCAGTATGGGAACAGCACGCTGCGGGCCACAACGCGGAGCACTTTCCAGATCCACGGTGTTCTCAAGGGGAACCTCAAGCACGTCATGGCAACGATTATGAACGCCGGTGGCAGCACTGCAGGCGCTTGCGGCGACATCAACCGGAACGTCATTACCACGCCAGCGCCGTACCAGAGTCCGCCCTACCAACACGTTCGCTTCATTGCCAAAATGCTCGCTGAGGTATTCGCGCCACAGACGGGTGCGCTCTGTGAGGCATGGCTCGACGGCGAGAAGGCGGCTTCAATTGAATACTGGAAGAGGGACATCGATATGGATGAAGTGAAACGAATACGTGAGCACGACAATGGACGAGGACAGGTGTTCAGCGGCAAAGAGGAGCCTATCTACGGAGAAACCTACCTGCCTCGCAAGTTTAAGATGGCCGTGACTGTTCCCGGTGATAACAGTGTCGACATCTTCACGAACGATATCGGCATCGTCGTGCTCATGGATGATAACTATGTGTTACAGGGATACAACATTCTCGTCGGTGGCGGTATGGGACGCACCCACAACAAGGAGGCAACCTTTCCACGCCTTGCGGATCCTCTCGGATTCGTTCCGCCTGATTCGCTTTTCGATACCATCAAGGCTATCGTCGCCGCGCAGCGCGACCACGGTGATCGGCAGGTCCGCACAAACGCCCGAATGAAGTATCTTGTACACCGTCTGGGTATCGACGGTTTCCGTGACCTCGTTCGCTCTTACATGACCGACAATGGTGCCGCGCTGCAACCGTGGCGTCCGATCCCGGCCTGGGAGCACCGCGACTATCTCGGCTGGCACGAAGACGGTACCGGCAAGCTCTTCTACGGGCTGCTGATCGACAACGGGCGGGTGCGCGGCCCGCTGAAAAAAGCGCTTCGCCAGATCGTAGACGAAATATCGCCTGGTATGATCATGACGCCGCACCAAAACCTGCTTTTAACCAACATCATGCCAGAGCAACGGCAAGTCGTCGAAGGCATCCTGGCCCAGCACCAGGTCTACCGCGACGTGCGGCACATTGATCAACTGGTGCGCAAGGCGATGGCATGTCCGGCGTTGCCACTCTGCCCGCTGGCGATCACAGAGGCTGAACGTGTGATGCCCCAGTACCTCGAGCGCATTCGCGAGATTCTCGGCAAGGCTGGCATAGCACCAAGCGAATCGTTCTTTACGCGCATGACCGGATGCCCGAACGGATGCAGCCGTCCCTACATGGCAGAATTGGCCCTGGTCGGCAGTGGACCCAACGAGGTATACCAGCTCTGGCTGGGTGGCTCGCCCAACCAAACCCGGCTCGCTTGGCCGTTTGCAGACCGGCTATCATTGAACGAGCTCGATCGCGTGCTCGAAGCGCTCTTCGTTTTTTGGCGGCAAGAACGCCGACCTGCTGAGGCTTTCGGAGATTTTTGCGATCGCATCGGGAAAAACGGACTTGAGCAATTCGTCTCCCAGTATGGCGAGGGGCATGCGAATGGCGATACCTCGAAGGCACGCGCAAGTACATCACGCCTATCCAAGAGCACCGCAAACAACGAAGAGAAAGTTCCGCTGCGACCCCGCGTCTCCCTGCGCCCAGCGGTGCATGCGCGTCTGCGAACGATGGCGGCCCGAGCTGGTGTTCCGCTCAAAGTCCTCGTGGATGAGATTCTGACCAAGTTCATCGCCTCCCCTGAATCCGAGAAGATGTTCGGGGGCCGTATCTCTTCGGCGATCAAGACAGATGGGAATACTGCGATGGACTGACATGGAGTCGCCAACAGCACCGGTGTTTCCAGAAGAACCGCATCCTGTGATACGTGAAAGCCCATGTCGAAGAACGGTCGATCAAGTGTGTGCGGTATAAAGTAAGCTCTTGTTGGCTCGCGGCAGTGACCGCAAAGGTTCCCATCTCGCACGACGCTGAACGCGGTGATGGTATTCAGCATGCGTATGCCTCTCAGCGGGCTGCATGCTGGAATATCGTTACCGGAAGAGCCGTTCTGGTTTTTATCGTTTTCCTTGCGGGTATTCAGCAGAAGCCAAGTGTCCTGTAGAATGGACTGAGCTCACGGAAAGTCTTGCTGACGTTACTGCTCGCTTGCGAAAAATGGGTTTCGTTGCGCGGGTCAGTGATTCTGCTGCGAGCAGGTGACTGCACCATGGTACGCGTCGACCGTATCCTGAACGCTGTGCGCCCAAAACACAACAT
>Ga0123519_10009690_pt1 | contig 14451 bp, 23 predicted proteins | sample YelNatPaOPRAMG02_FD_87396 | JGI IMG/M metagenome (GOLD analysis project Ga0123519, IMG submission 87396) | Hot spring microbial communities from Yellowstone National Park - Yellowstone National Park OP-RAMG-02 (version 2) | ecosystem: Environmental > Aquatic > Thermal springs > Hot (42-90C) ...
ATCGACTGGAGCCATATCAACTGGTAATGGAATAACCGCCTCGGACGCAGTTATATACATAACAATTTCACCTGGACCTGCGACCACAGTATCAATTGCTACTATTGGCTCCCCTGTTTTTTCCAATTTTGAATTAAGAGGTTGAATAAATTGCATTTTCATCGATTGCAGGGCTGGATACTTTTTTGTCGCCCAAATTGTTCCAATAACTTTTGCAAAAAACATTAGTTCTTTGCTGTCTCCAATTTTTCTTCTTTAATTACAATGTCCAGTTTATCAACAATTGCCATAATTACTGCATCAATTGGTTTATTTTTAGTGAATGTAGTTTGTCTTGCCGATGAGCCAGTCGCAACCAGAACAACTTCACCAACGCCTGCACCAACACTATCAACCGCAATTACAAAATTTTTCGTATCTGAATAATCCAAATTGATCTGACGAACAATTAAAAATTTGGCGCCAACAAGATTTTCGTCTTTTCTTGTTGCCCAGACTGTTCCTATTACTCTTCCTAAAATCAATATCCCACCATTATTTGTTAATTTTTAAGAGTTTTACATTATTATAATTTAAATATTTTTCATCATTAAAGGTAGTGAGGATTAATTTGTTCTGGACAGCCATCATAACAATTATTGCATCCCTCAAGTTCCAATCAAGACCACGAACTTTTAGTTCATTAATTATTTCAGCTACTTTTTCAGCATAACGGCTATGAATTCCAAGGACTTTAAATCCATACAGCAACATATCAGCATATTTTTTATTTTCTTTACCAGCGAGTTCGTACAATTCAATCGCATTTATAACTGTTGTAAAGCAATCATATCGGGTCATTAATTTCATCAAAGTCGATTCTTTTTCTTCTGTAATTAGATGATCAAAAAGTATATCGGTATCGACTAAAATTTGTTTCATTTTCTAATTTTTCCCTTAGATCTTATAAGACCTAATGCAACTTCTAATGGAATTCTCTGAGTATTAGCAATCTTTTCGACAACTTTCTTAGAAATTTTCTCTTGCTTATAAATCTCTTCAAAATCTGGATAAATTTTAATTTTAAATGATTTAATATTAGTTGATCTGAAAAATTGTAACGCTTCGTCATCAAAAACTGGCTTACCATTTACAATTTTAATCGTGAATTCTTTTTCTATCATAAGGTTATTTCTCTTAAAAAGCTTTTACCGGCTAAGTTATTTTCAACTCCATAAAATTCACAAATTGTTTTAGCCAGATCAGCAAAAGTTTCTCTCAGTCCAAGATCAACATTTTGTTTGGCTTTCTTACCATAAACAAGAATAGGAACAAGTTCTCTTGTATGGTCGGTGCCTGGATAAGTTGGATCGTTTCCGTGGTCAGCTGTAATAAAAAGTAAATCTTCTTCGTTGAGTGAATTCAAAATTTTCGGAAGATAATTATCAAATTCTTTTAATGCATTATAAAATCCTTGAACATCATTTCTATGACCATAGAGCATATCAAAATCGACAAGGTTAGTCATAATATAAGCTTCTGTTTCAGCCTTTATTGCATCAATTGTTTGAAGAATTCCATCTAAATTATTCTTTGTTTTGATTTGGACATCAATATTTCGATAGGCATAAAGATCATTGATCTTTCCGATTCCAATTGTTTTGATATTCTTTTTCTTAAGAACATCGAAAATTACATCACCATTTGGTTCAAGAGCAAAATCTTTTCTTCTGTAAGTTCTTGTAAAATTTCCATTTGATCCAATGAACGGTCGAGCAATGATTCTTCCGACAGCATGTTCACCTATCATTACCTGTTCTCTTGTTACCTTACAAATTTCATATAATCTTTCAACAGGAATCACTTCTTCGTGAGCTGCAATTTGAAAAACTGAATCTGCACTTGTATAGACAATTGGATATCCAGTTCTGATATGTTCTTCTCCAAGTTCTTGAATTATTTCAGTTCCAGAAGCTGGTTTGTTCCCAAGTATGCCTTTCAAATTATTCAAACGAATAAACTTTTCAATTATCTCTTCTGGAAATCCATTTGGGTAAACAGGAAATTGCTTCTCTGAAATTAAACCTCCAAGTTCCCAGTGACCTGTTGTACTATCTTTGCCTTTTGATACTTCTTTCATTTTGCCGAAACAACCTACTACTTCCCTTTCAAAAGAGTTGAGTTCAACAACTTTTCCAAGACCAAGTTTTTCAAGATTTTGAAGTTCTATCCCATTTAGAGTTTTAGCAATATTTCCGAGTGTATTTGAACCTTCATCATTGTAAAGTTTTGCGTCTGGGGCATTTCCAATTCCAACACCATCAAGAACAATTACGACTGCTTTTTTCATTTTTCACCTATTTGAAAGTTCTGATTTTATTTCCACCATCATCGATGGCTTTACTTAGTGCAAATTCTGCTGATTGGAACAGAGTTTCTCCACGAATATTTTTAGTTCCACCAGCGTATCCAATACTCACAGTAATTCCAAATTTTTCATCACCATAATCAATAAATTCACTGGAAATTTTTTGCATAATTTTCTGACACCAAATATTGTCTACTGAAGCCTCACGATTTATAAACAAAACTCCAAATGTTAACGAATCTAATCGACCAATTTCCATTAAATCTTCAGCTTCTTTATTCAGTCTCATTGCAACATATCTGGCAATCTTTGGAACTACTTTTGCGGAATATTTTCTAATTAATTTATCAACACGATCAACTGAGATTAAAGCAAGTCCAATATGCTTTTCACCAGCAGTAATTTTTGTCACTTCATTAACTTTCTTTTCAAAGGTCTGGCGATTCAAAAGCATTGTCTCTAAATCAATGCTCAAATATTTTTCGAGAAGACTTCTATTGATTAGATTATCTAATTGAAATGCGAAATAATTAGCTACTTTTTCAACCAACCTTACATCATCATCAGAATATTTTCTTTTCTTAAGATTCTCCAGAACAAAAGCTCCATGAATTACTCTACCAGCTGAGCTAATCGGCACAATTATTATTGAACCTTTTATATCAGATAAAACATTTTTTCTATAAAGATAATATTTGCCATAACTCGCATCATCAATCTTTACACTGTTACCTGTGATAATAGAGTTACCAATTAATGTTTCATAATTTACATCAACCGGTAAACCTTCACCGATATATGTGACAGCGACTCGGCAGACCACTTTTTTAAGAATGTATGCTTTTGCTTCTGGATTATACAGCACGATTCCAAGTGCATCCCATTCAACAAACTTGTCCAGCACAACTATGAAATTTTGTATAAGTTTATTTTCATCGTAATCACGAGTTGAGTTTCCTATTAGTTCAAGCAAAGCATCAAGTTTTTGATTGACAATATCAATATTATATTTTTCATCATAAACACCTAAGATGAAAGTTATGATTCTGACAAACTTACCAAGGTTATAAATTGTCTCTGGTCCAAAAGCATCTTCGTTTTTACTGTCAATAGCCAGCACTCCAATTAATTTATTATTAAAACTTACCGGAACTGCTGCAATGGACTTTATTCCAATTGGAGTTTGATAATACTTAATCAAATCCGCTTCTACATTGGAATTAATGTTGCAAGTATAATTTGGATTTCCAGTCAGAATTACTTTGCTTATAATGTCTGTTCCTACTTCATATTTTAATTTTTGGAAACCGTCTTCTTCAGAAGAATAATTGTAAAAGATAATTTGATTTTTATCTTTTCTGTACCAGAAAAAAATTGCAGAATAGGCGCTAAAATAATTTCTAATTATATCAAGGGTCTTTTCAAGGAAGAAATTAAACTGTGTATCACTGCTTGAACTGACGGGGACTTCTTCTAAGGCTATTTTTCTGTATTGAGCATTTAAGTCTTTCGGCACAAACTGAGCAATTTTCGCACTCGTTTGTCTCTCCAGAATATCGGCATCGGTTAGAATAGTATCATTTATCTCAGGCTTTTTTATTGTTTCGTCTTCCTCTTTTGATAAAATGTCGTCACTTTCAGTTTCATCAAATTTTTCAATTTGTCTTGAATTACCATTTCTTAGAAAAATTAGAAGGCTGATTATGATCAATATTAATCCAACAAAAATGGTTTTTAAAACAATAGAATCGACAAACATCGATGCAATAAGCAAACCTAAAATAACCAGAAACACCAGTATTCTTTTGAGCTTTAATTTAATCAAAATTCCTTCTCTCTATTTTCAATCAACTTTTTAATTAAAAATGATTGAAATTCTTTTTTCCCTTCACCGGATTTAGCTGAGTAAAAAAAGTAATTAAAATTCAAATCTGACATAACCTGTTGAGTCAAATTTTTCAATTTTGATTTCTCAGATTGATTTAATTTATCAACTTTCGTAAACAAAATGCAATAAGGAAGATTTAATTCAAAAATATAGTCCCTGGCAATTTCATCAAGTTTGGTGAAAGGTACTCGTGAGTCCATTAAATGGCAAACAAGTAAAATCTTATTGCTCAATCTGAAATAATCTTGAATAAGTTTTGAAAAACGAAAACTTTCTTCTTTACTTGTCGAAGCAAAACCAAAGCCAGGCAAATCAACCAGGTAAAATTTCTCGTCAACTACATAAAAATTAATGGAGCGAGTTTTTCCGGGAGTTTGACTTACTTTCGCAAGATTTTTTTTACCTAAAAGAGAATTTATCAAAGAAGATTTACCAACATTTGAACGACCCATAAAAACAATTTCTGGAAGCTTTTGAGTTTTTAATTGATCGAGAGTAAAAACCGTTCTTTCTAATCTTGCATTATTAAAATCTATTTTCATATAAGAACCAGAACTCCAGACAAAAATAAAAAAAGGAGTAGTCAGATTTCTCCAACTACTCCTTTAATCAAATTAACTAATTATTAACTCTCTTTTTTTTCAGTATCGTCAGAAGTTTCGCTTTGAGGTTCATTTGATTGGGTCATCTCTTCAGAACTTTGAACCTCTTCAGTAGTTTGGGCTTTAGTTTCTTTTACTTCGCTTTTTTCTTCTTCTTTGGTTTCTTTTTCAGTTTGAGTCACTGGAGTTTCTTTCTTCTTCTGTTCTTTTGCGACACCTTCGTTGTAATCAACAAGTTCAAGGATAGCTAAATCAGCACCATCACCTCTTCTTGAACCCAATTTGACTACTCTTGTGTATCCACCTGGTCTATCACCCACTTTTACAACAATCTCATTGAATAATTCTTTGAAGGCTTCACGATCTTTTATATATCTTGCAACATAACGTCTTGCTGGTATATCACCTTTTCGAGCTTTTGTTATTAATTTTTCAACAAAAGTTCGAGCTTCTTTTGCTTTTGCAACAGTAGTTTTAATCTTTTTATGTTTGAATAAAGCTGTTGCAAGGTTAACCAGCAAAGCCTTTTTATGTTCTGAAGTTCTCTTTAGTTTTCTTCCTTTAACTGCGTGTCTCATTTTTCAATTCCCGATTATTCTTTTTCGTCTTCAAGATATTTATCGACATCCATTCCAAATTGGAGCCCTAAACTTTGAACTTTCTCTCTTAACTCATCGAGTGACTTACGACCAAAATTTCTAAATCGCAATAACTCACTTTCTTCTCTTTTTACAAGATCAGCCACTGTTGTCACATTTGCACCACGTAATGAGTTATATGATCTAACTGAAAGTTCAAGTTCTTCAATTGGCATTCTGAGAATTTTACGAATTCGTTCTTTCTCAGCATCTCTTGGTTTTTCAGCAGCTTTAGTTTTTTCTTCGAATTTATAATTCAAGAAGAACTCAAAATGTTCTTTTAAAATTTGAGCTGCTAGATTTAGACTTTCTTTTGGTGTAATTGAACCATCGGTAGTGATCTCTAAGGTTAATCTTTCGAGATTGTCCCTATTAGCATAACGAATTGTTTCAACTGTATAGTTAACTAATTTAATTGGAGTGTAAATACTATCAATTGGAATTACACCAACTGTATATTCAGGACTTTTATTTTCTTCAGCAGGAACATAACCTATTCCCTGACCGAACCACAATTCCATTGTAAAGCTTGCATTCTTTCCAAGTGTTGCAATATGAGCATCTGGATTTAATACTTCAATATCGTTTGTTTGATTTTGAATATCACCAGCTTTGAATTCTCCGGGACCTTTGACTTTGACTGTAATCTTATTTGCACGATTATTCAAAATTCGTATCCGTACTTGCTTAAGATTTAAGACAATCTCGGTCACATCCTCCTTAACACCTTCTATTGTGCTGTATTCGTGGAGGATGTTATCGATTTTTATTGCCTTAAATGCAGCACCTGGCATTGATGATATAAGAACACGCCTTAAGGCATTTCCGACAGTAATTCCATAACCTCTTTCAAGTGGTTGTATCACAAACTTCCCATAACTTGGAGAATAAGAGGTTTCGTCAAGTGTAATCTTTTCAGGTAATTGCAATAATGATAAACTCATCTTTTCAACCTTTCCTAAGGTTATTGATTATTTAGAATACAATTCTACTATTAACTGTTCATTAGCATTAAGAGGAATATCTGCTCTTTCAGGAATGTGTAAGAATGTTCCTGAGAGAGTCGCCTTATCAATCTGCAACCATGGATAAGTACCCTCTTTAACTCTTTTGAGAGAGTTATGGATAATATCAAGAGTTTTACTTTTCTCTTTAACTGAAACAACCTGTCCAGGTTTTAATAAATAAGAAGGAATATCAACAATTTTTCCGTCCACTAAAATATGACGATGTCGAACAAGTTGTCTCGCAGCTTTTCTCGATGGAGCAAATCCAAGTCGATAGACAACATTATCAAGTCTTCTCTCAAGAAGTTTAATAAGGTTTTCACCAGTACGACCTTTTTGCTTAAGAGCTTTTTCAAAATAATTTTTGAATTGTCTTTCGAGAAGACCGTAAATTCTTTTAACTTTTTGCTTCTCTCTTAACTGAATACCATATTCACTAATTTTAGTTCTTCGAGAAGTACCATGTTGTCCAGGAGGATAATTTTTCTTTTCAAGAGGACATTTCTCTGTATAACATTTAGTTCCTTTTAAGAACAACTTTTGTCTTTCTCTTCTACATAATTTACAAACAGCGTCGTGATAAACTGCCATTTACTTTTTCTCCAATAATTATACTCTTCTTCTTTTTGGTGGTCTACAACCGTTATGAGGAATTGGTGTAATGTCTTTAATAGATTCAATTTGAAGACCAACATTTGCGAGTGCACGAATTGCAGCTTCTCTTCCAGCACCAGGTCCTTTAATTAAAACATCAACTTTACGAACACCTGCATCATAAGCTTCTTTAGCAGCAGCTTCTGCAGTTACCTGAGCTGCATAAGGTGTATTTTTCTTTGAACCTCTGAATCCATTTCTACCAGCTGATGACCAGGCAATTGTATTTCCATAAATATCTGTGATTGTAACAATTATATTATTGAATGTTGCCTGGATATGAGCTACTCCTTTTGGATCTATATGAATTTTTTTCTTAGACTTTTTCTGTGTCTTTGCCAAGTTTAAATCTCCTCTAAATTACTTCTTAGCTACTGCTTTTTTCTTACCAGCAACTGTTTTTCTCTTACCTTTTCTAGTACGAGCATTTGTTCTGGTTCTCTGACCCCGAACTGGTAATCCTTTACGATGTCTTATACCACGATAGGTTCCAATATCCATTAATCTTTTTATATTCATCTGAACTTCACTTCTTAACGCACCTTCAACTTTATAGTCAGAAGTTATAACCGCTCGAATTGCTGCAACTTCGTCAGGAGTCAGATCACCTACTTTTTTATTTGGATCTACATTAGCAGCTTTAAGAATATCCCATGTATTGGAACGACCAATACCATAAATCAATGGTAGAGCGTAAGCAATTTTTTTATTTTTTGGTAAATCAATTCCAGCTATACGTGCCAATTTTAAACTCCTTTTTTATCCTTGTCTTTGCTTATGTTTTGGATTTTTGCTGCAGATTACTATAACCTGACCTTTTCTTTTAATTATTTTACAATGTTCGCATCTTTTTTTAACTGAAGCTCTAACTTTCATAAAAACTCCGATTTACTTATATCTGTAAATTATTCTTCCTTTAGTTAAATCGTATGGTGAAATCTCAACTTGAACTTTATCACCAACAAGAATTCTAATAAAATGCATTCTCATCTTACCTGAGACATGGGCAAGTATCTCATGACCATTATCAAGTTTAACTCTAAACATTGCATTGGGCAATGTTTCAGTAATCACTCCATCCATTACAATAACATCTTTTTTTGCCATCAGGCTGTCAAAATTTCTGGTTCGTTATTAGTTATTAAAATTGTATGTTCAAAATGTGCCGATGGTTGACCATCTTCTGTAACAATTGTCCAACCATCTCTCAAAGTTCTCACTCTGTAAGTTCCAGCATTTACCATCGGTTCAATCGCTATCGTCATTCCTTCTCTAAGTTTTGGACTTGGACCTCCAATCACATAATTGGGTATTGAAGGATCCTCATGCAAATATTTTCCTACGCCATGTCCTGTTAATTCTCTTACAATGCTAAAACCATTGCTCTCAACATAAGTTTGAATAGCTCTTGAAATATCAATTACTCTATTTCCATTTCTTGCTTTTTCAATTCCTCTGTAAAGAGATTCTTCTGTTACCTTCATCAGTTTCTTTTTTAATTCTGAAACTTTCCCAACTGGAAAAGTTTTTGCTGCATCACCAAAATAGCCATTCAACTGAACACCAACATCTATTGATACAATTTGTCCCTCTTTCAGAGGCTCATCATTTGGAATTCCATGAACCACAGCATTATCAACAGATGCACAGATTGAAGCCGGAAAATTAAAACTTCCTGCTTGAGAATAACCTTTGAAAGCAGGGATTCCACCGCGAGATCTTATTAAATCTTCAGCAGCTTCATCGAGCATCTTTGTAGTAATACCAGGTTTTATCAAAGAACTCATTAATTTCAAAACTTCTGCTACAATCTGACAACTTTTTCTAATACCATCAATTTCCTGAGCATTCTTAATAAAGATCATTAAAATTATCTACGACCTTTAATTCTACCAGTTTTCAAAAATCCGTCATAATGTCTCATCTTCAAATGCGTTTCAATCTGTTGAAGTGTATCGAGAGCAACTCCAACCACGATTAATAAACTTGTACCTCCAAAAAATTGTGCAAAGCTTGGTGAAACTCCAAACCTTGAAATAAAAGCTGGAAGTATTGCAATAATCGCTAAAAAGATCGAACCCGGTAAAGTTATTCTTGTCAAAATATTGTCAATATATTCCGCTGTTTGATTACCAGGTCTAATTCCTGGAATAAATCCTCCTTGCTTCTTCATTGTTTCAGAAACATCTTTCGGATTGAATGCAATTGCCGTATAAAAGTAAGTAAAGAAAATTATCAATAATGCATAGAAAAACGAATAGACAAACGAATCGTATCTAAAATGACTTGCAATTGAAGCCATTATTTCACTTTCGGGAAAAAATGTTAAAACAGTATTTGGAATAAACATAATAGATTGAGCAAAGATGATTGGCATAACACCAGCAGTATTCACTCTTAATGGAATAAATTGAGTCACACCACCAACAATTTTTCGTCCAACAACTCTCTTAGCATATTGAACTGGAATTCTTCTTTCAGCTCTCGTCATTAATACAACTGCTGCAATTATAAAAACCATCAATGTTACAAAGATCAATTCAATAATTAAATTAGTTTGACCGGCAGCAAGTAATCTGTATTCATCAAGGAATGCATAAGGCAATCTATCAATAATTCCAATAAATATTATTAAAGAAATTCCGTTTCCAATTCCACGTTCAGTAATTTGTTCACCAAGCCACATCAGAAATATTGTGCCTGCAGTCAAAATTATAATAGTCGAAAAAGTAAATAATGCACCTTGAACTTCAGCTGGTACAATAGGAACACCATTGGCATTCATATGAGTAATTCGAACACTAACACCCCAAGCTTGGACACCAGCAACTAAAACGGTTCCATATCTTGTTAATTGATTTATTTTCTTCCTTCCCTCTTCTCCCTCTTTCTGCAACTTTTGGAAATATGGAACTACTGCACCGAGTAATTGGATAATAATCGAAGAGCTGATGTATGGCATTATACCCAGTGCAAAAATTGCAGCTTTGGAAAATGCACCACCCACGAACAAATCATAAAGTCCGAATAAATTATCTTGTGTTGCAGTTCGTGTAGCTTCGGCTAATACACGAGCATCAACACCAGGTAGAGTAATATGTGCGCCAATTCTTACAATGATTAAGAGACCAAGTGTGAAAAGAACTCGTTCTCTTAATTCCTGAATTTTAAAGATATTTCTAAAACTTTCAGTAAATGTCGCCATCAGAATTTCACTAAGTTTATTGTTCCACCTGCAGATTCAATTTTCTGTCGTGCGGATTGACTTATTGCGTGAACAGTGATATCCAATTTTACATTGACATCACCTTCACCTAAAATTTTAATTGGTTTGCTTTTACTCCCAACCACTTTTTTCTCGTAGAGTAATTCAGGAGTAATTTTTTGATCTGTTAAATTATTTTTTGTAACAAACTCGACAAGTTTTTGCAGATTTACAGGTTGATATTCAACTTTGAATGGACTTTTAAATCCTCGTTTCGGAATTCTTCTTTGAAGTGGCATCTGACCACCTTCGAAATATGGCCAGTATCTTTCGCCACCCGAGCGAGATCTTTGTCCATTCATTCCACGACAGGAAGTTCCACCATGTCCAGAGCCTGGACCTCTTCCAACTCTTTTTTCTTTCTTAACAGATCCTTTTGCCGGTTTTAAGTTGCTTAAAATGTTCATATCACTCTTCATTAATTTCTTCAACTTTAACAAGGTGACTTACTTTACGAATCATTCCTCGAATTTGAGGAGTATCGTTATGAATTTTTACATAATTAGGACGGCCAAGTCCAAGTGCTTTAATTGTTCTTTTCTGTCTTTCTGGTCGATCAATTATTGATCTGATCTGAGTAATTTTTAGTTTTTTCATGACTTACCAAACAATTCTTGTTTTGTAATTCCTCTTTTCATTGCAACTGTATTTGCATCAAGTAAACTGGTCAATGCTTTAAGTGTAGCTTTAACAGTATTATGAGGATTTGATGATCCAAGTGATTTTGTTAAAACATCAGTAATTCCAGCAGCTTCAAGAACGGCTCTAACACCACCACCAGCAATTAAACCAGTACCTGGTGAAGCTGGTTTGAGTAATACTTTTGCTGCTCCATACTTACCAATAATCTCGTGTGGAATAGTTCCTTTGATTACAGGAACTTTCACAATGTTTTTCTTTGCATCTTCAGTTCCTTTATTTATAGCGTCGGTTACTTCGTTAGCTTTACCAAGTCCGACACCAACATGACCTTTACGATCACCAACAACAACGATTGCATTAAAGCTAAATCGACGTCCACCTTTAACTACTTTAGCTACACGATTTATGTGGACAACTTTTTCTTTTAAGTCTTCTATATTTTGTGGTCTAACAGTTTTCAAATCACATCACTCCATTAATTTTAGCTGCCGGGAGAGGATTCGAACCTCTACATACGGCTCCAAAGGCCGCTGTCCTACCATTAGACGACCCGGCAAATTTTTCAAATTTTAAATCCGCCTTCTCTTAATCCGTCTGCTAAGGCTTTTACTCTTCCGTGATATCTAAATCCATTTCGATCAAATACACCCGTCGTAATTCCTTTACTCAGCGCAATCTCCGCTGCAACCTTACCAACTAATTTACTCATTTCTGTTTTGGTCAAATGACCTTGAGCTTTTTCTTTTACTTCTTTAGATAAATTTGAAACAGAAAAAAGAGTTCTATTTGACAAATCATCGATAAATTGAATATAAATATTCTTTAAACTTCTATAAACACTTAATCTTGGTTTTTCTGGTGTACCTTTTGCCAAGACCTTTTTCAAATGTTTCTTAACTCTAAATCTTGATTTTGCTTTCGGTTTAATCATATCTATTTACCTGCAGTTTTACCAGCTTTACGGATTATTTGTTCACCTTCGTATTTTATACCTTTACCTTTATATGGTTCAGGTGGTCTGAAAGATCTAATCTTTGCAGCTATCTGACCAACAAGTTGTTTGTCAATTCCGCTCACAACAATATTTGTTGGAGCTGGAACTTCCACCTTAACATCTTTCGGTGGAATGAAGAAAATTGGATGTGAATAACCTAATGCTAACTGCAAACCTCTCCCTTTCCATTCAGCACGATATCCTACACCAACAATTTCCAATTTTTTTGTATAACCTTCTGTCACACCAACAATCATATTTTGAATTAAAGCTCTGTAAAGTCCGTGTAATGCTCTTACTTCTTTTTCGTCAGAATCACGAGACAAAATAACTTGATTGTTTTCAACTGTAATTTTAATTCTCTGATCATAAGGTTGAGTTAATTCACCTTTGGGACCTTTAACTTTAATTATCCCGTCTTTTATTTCTACTGTTACACCTTTTTTGATTTCAACTGGTTTTTTACCAATACGAGACACTTTTTACTCTCCTCTTTCGATTTACCAAATATGACAGATTACTTCACCACCAATGTTTTCATTTCTTGCTTCTTTATCGGTCTTCAAACCTCTCGAAGTCGAAATGATTGCAATTCCAAGCCCATTTAGAACACGATCAATTGACTTAGCATCTTTATAAATTCTCAAACCTGGTTTGCTTATTCTTTTTAATCCAGTTATTGCACTTCTGCCCTGAACATATTTAAGTCTAATTCTCAAAATACCTTGTTTACCATCTTCAATCACTTCATAGGAATCAATATACTTTTGCTGAAGTAAAATTCTTGCAATGTCAATTTTCATTTTTGAAGCTGGAACTTCAACAACAACATGACGAGCTTTTATAGCATTTCTTAATCTAGTTAAAAAATCCGCAATTGGATCTGTCATTGTCATTATAATCTATCTCCTCTTTTACCAACTTGCTTTCTTAACACCAGGAATTTTACCGCTGCTTGCCATATTTCTAAAGCAAATCCTGCAAATTCCAAATTTTCTTAAATAACCTCTTGGTCTTCCACACAAGCTGCAGCGGTTGTATTTTCTGACTTTGAATTTTGGTTCTTTCTTTTGTTTAACAATTAAAGCTAATCGTGCCAATGTTATCTCCTTATTGACTTACTTCTTTCTTTCTAAATGGGAAACCAAAAGCTTTTAATAATTCATAAGCTTCTGCATCGGTTTTAGCAGTAGTTACAATTGTAATATCCATTCCATAAATTCTATTTACTTTATCAACATTAATTTCAGGGAAAATAATGTGTTCTTTAATTCCAAGAGTATAATTACCACGACCATCAAATGATTTATCGGATACACCTCTAAAGTCACGAACTCTTGGTAAAGCAATATTAATCAACCTATCAAGGAACTCATACATTCTCGCGCCACGAAGCGTAACCATACAACCAATTGCCATTCCCTGACGCAATTTGAAATTAGAAATAGCTTTTTTGGCTTTTCTAATTGCAGGTTTTTGTCCTGCAATCATTTCAAGATCTCTAACTGCATCCTCTAATAATTTAGGATCTTGTGTCGCTTTCCCAACACCCATATTCAAAGTAATTTTATGCAGTTTAGGAACCTGCATAATGTTTTTATAATTGAATTGCTTCATCAAAAGAGGAATAATTTCCTGCTTATACATTTCATAAAGACGCGGTGTAATTTTTTCTTCAGGTTCAGTTTGAACCTGCACAGAAGTATCTTTTACCTTTTCTTCTTTACCTTTTTTCGGTTGAGTCTGCTGAGTTTGCTTTTTCTGTTTTTTCTCTGCCATCTTTAGACCTAAATCATTTCTCCAGATTTTTTACTAACACGAACAATTTTTTTCTTTCCTGTGTTTTCATCCAAAATTATTTTTGATCCAACTCTTGTTCTTTCATTTGTCTTTGGATCAATCAACATTACATTTGAAATATGAATTGGTGCTTCTTTCTTAATAATCCCTCCCTGTGGATTTTTCTGGGAAGGTCGAGTATGCCTTTTAACAATATTCACACCTTCGACAATAACTCTCTGTTTCTTTGGAAAGACTTTTAATACTTTTCCTGTCTTTCCTTTTTCGTTTCCTGCAATTACAATAACATTATCATTTTTTTTGATTTTTAGTCTCATTCAAAACCTCTTATAAAACTTCAGGAGCTAATGATACAATTTTCATAAATTGTTTTTCTCTAAGTTCACGAGCAACAGGACCAAATATACGAGTACCTCTTGGCTCGTTTTTATTATCTAAAAGAACCGCTGCATTTTCATCAAATCTTATGTATGTTCCATCTTTTCTTCTGACTTCTTTTTTTGTTCTCACAACTACTGCTCGTGATACATCACCTTTTTTTACAGCACCACCCGGAATTGAAGATTTTACTGAAACGACAATAATATCCACAACGCTTGCATATCTTCGATTAC
>Ga0123519_10009692_pt1 | contig 14450 bp, 10 predicted proteins | sample YelNatPaOPRAMG02_FD_87396 | JGI IMG/M metagenome (GOLD analysis project Ga0123519, IMG submission 87396) | Hot spring microbial communities from Yellowstone National Park - Yellowstone National Park OP-RAMG-02 (version 2) | ecosystem: Environmental > Aquatic > Thermal springs > Hot (42-90C) ...
ACGTGGCCACCACGCGGCTAATCCTCACCCGCGGCGGCAGCGAAGGCATGGCAGCCGCCGGCGGGGTGATCCAGAGCTTTGGCGAATTCGTCGCAGGCGACGATATCGTCGTGGGGCTGATACTGTTCGTAATCATCGTGGTCATCCAGTTCGTGGTGATTACCAAGGGGGCCACGCGCATCAGCGAGGTGGCGGCACGCTTCGCTTTGGACGGCATGCCCGGCCGGCAGATGGCCATCGATGCCGACCTGAATGCGGGCATTATCGACGAGCACGAAGCTCAGCGCCGCCGTCAGGAAATCACCCGGCAGGCCGACTTCTTCGGTGCCATGGATGGTGCCAGCAAGTTCGTGCGGGGTGACGCCATCGCCGGAATCATTATCACGCTCATCAATATCATCGGCGGGTTGGCCATCGGAGTACTGGAAGCCGGAATGCCGCTCGGGCAAGCGGCCTCGGTGTTCACCAAGCTGACGATTGGCGACGGCCTGGTGAGCCAGGTCCCCGCGTTTCTGATTTCCTTGGCAGCTGGCCTTTTGGTCACCCGGAGCAGTTATGAGGTCAACCTGCCTTCGGAGTTTCTCAAGCAGTTGTTCGTGCGGCCGCAGGCGCTGGTGGTGGCGGGTGGTTTCTTGGGGATACTCATTTTCACCAACTTGCCGCGAATCCCCCTATTCGCGCTGGCCTCGGGCTGCGTGGGGTTGGCCGTGGTGCTGTCGCGCCGGGCAGCCCGCGCCCAGGCCGCCGAATTGGCCCAGAAAAAAGCCGAAGAAGCCAAGCCGCCGGCTGAGCGCGTCGAAGACTATCTGCTGGTCGATCCCATGGAGCTGGAGATCGGCGTGGGGCTCATCCGGCTGGCCGACCCCAAGCGCGGCGGCGACCTTTTGGAACGCATCCAGCGGATCCGGCAGAACGTGGCAGCGGAGATCGGTATCATCCTGCCCAAGGTCCGCATCCGCGACAACTTCCGGCTGGACCAGCACGAATATCGGGTAAAGATCGGAGGCCTGCCGGTGGCCAGCGGCACCGTCCGGCCGGATATGTTCCTGGCCATCGACTCCGGAAGCACCACCGGCAAGGTGGCCGGCGAGCCGACGCGCGAACCCGCCTTCGGCACTCCGGCCCTATGGATTGCACCGCCGCAGCGCGACCAAGCGGAAATGTTCGGCTACACTGTGGTCGAACCCGGGGCTGTCATCGCCACCCACCTGACCGAGACCATCCGCCGTCACGCCGACGAAATCCTGACCCGCGATGCCACCAAGCACTTGCTGGATGAACTCAAGAAAACCTCCCCGGCGGTGGTCGAGGAGCTGATTCCCGGCCAGATGAAGGTGGCCGAGGTGCAGCAAATCCTGCAAATGCTCCTGCGCGAGTCGGTGCCCATTCGGCAATTGGGTACGATCCTGGAGGCCCTGGGTGACCACGCCGGCCGCACCAAAGACCCCATCGTGCTGACCGAGATGGTTCGTGCCCGGCTGGCGCGGACCCTCTGTTCCCGGTACCGCGATGCCACTAACACCATGCATGTGGTGACGCTGGACCCGGCCTTGGAGGACCGGATCCGAGCGGGGGTGGAGCACACCGACCGGGGACTGTTCATTCGGATGTCGCCGGCCGGGGTCGAGGCCATCTGCCGCGCCATCGCTCCCGCGGTGGAAAAACTCACGCGCCAGGGGCATGCGCCCGTGGTGCTGGTCAGCCCGGCCATTCGGGCGGCGCTCCGCCAGATCACGCAGGCGCACCTGCCCGACCTGGTGATCCTCAGTTACAACGAGATCACGCGCGATACGCGGATCGAGTCGGCGGCTATGGTCTCCGATACGAAGTAGCACATACGGAAGTTCTGGCGGGCCCGCCAACTGCCGGACCGCCCAATCAGGAGCTGCAAAATGGACCTGCAAACGAGCAGCATGGATGTCAGGACCTACCGGGCAGCCACGATGTATGAAGCCCTGGCCATGGTGCGGCGCGACCTGGGGCCGGATGCCGCTGTCCTGCACACCCGCGAAGTGCCCGCACGCGGGTGGTGGGGTTGGCTTCGTGGAGCGCGGCAGATCGAGGTGACGGCCTCGGCCGGGGTCAACGTGCCCAGTCGCCTGCCCCAGGCCGCCTGCGGCCCTGTGGATCGCACCGACACGACCGTGGCTTCTGGGTTGTCGGTCCGCAGAGCGCCGGCAAACCACACCATGGCTGTCGGCGCAGCGGCTGCCCCTTGGGAAGATCAGCTAGCGTCGGGGCTTTCCGACGAGGTGAGGGGCCGGCTCAATGAACTGCAAGCCATGGTTCGCGAGCTTTGCCGCCAGACTCGCCAAGGGGGCCCGCGCGATCTGCCCGAGACGCTCTTCCGCCTGTTCACCGATCTGATCGAGGCGGACCTCGACGAGGAACTGGCCCGGGAACTGATCGAGCGGGTGCGAACTGACGCCTCCGATACGGAACTTGCCGACCCCGTGCTACTTCGGGCCCGTATCGCCCGCTTGATCGAAAGCGAACTTGTAACTCTGGGCCCCATTCCGATCACGCCGGGCCGGCGTCGGCTCGTGGCTATGGTCGGCCCCACCGGTGTGGGCAAGACCACGACCATCGCTAAGCTGGCGGCCATCTACCGCCTCAAGCAAAAGCGGAGCGTAGGGCTGATTACCGTCGATACCTACAGGATTGCGGCGGTGGAACAGTTGCGGACCTACGCCGATATCATCGACTTGCCAATGCAAGTGGTCTCCACACCGCGCGAAATGCGCGATGCCGTGCGGCGGATGAACGCCTTGGACCTGATCCTTTTGGACACCGCCGGCCGCAGCCCCAAGGATGGAATCAAGATTCAGGAATTGCGGGCCTTCCTGACCGAGGCCGGCGCGGATGAGGTCTATCTAGTGCTTAGCGCGGTGGGGGCGGCCAAAACGCTGGTCCAGACGGCCGAGCGATTTGCGCCGGTGGGGACCACTGGCCTCGTGTTTACCAAGCTCGACGAGGCCACGAGCCTGGGCGGCTTGCTCCCGGTCATCCGCCACAGCCGCCTGCCCCTGGCCTATCTGACCAACGGACAAAACGTACCCGAGGATATCGAGGTGGCGGAGCCGGCCCGCGTCGCGCGACTCATCCTAGGGCTGGAAAGCGTCAGCCGCGGGTAACCCAGCCGACCTCGGCCTGGAGTGCTGCGCGATGATCTGCATCGATCAGGCACACCATTTGCGACTGCTGGCCTTGAGCGCCGGGCCGCGCCGATCAAGCAAGCGCGGGACCACGCGATGGCTGGCCGTGGCCGGAGGCAAGGGGGGCGTGGGGACGACCACGATCGCGCTGAACTTGGCCGCGACCTTCGCTCGCCGCGGGCAAGCCACCGTGCTGGTCGATGCCGATCCCGACGCCTCCGACATTGCTGTCATGTGCCGGCTTGCCCCCCGAACAACTCAGGCCCACATGCCGGATGGCCAGCTCGATTCCCCGCATAGTCTGGTTTTGGGCCCGGTAAGGCTGGAAATCCTTTGCGGCCAATCAAGCCGGCAGCGTCTCCCGCTTCCGGGCCATACGCGGTCGAGATTGCTCGGCTATCTCATTGAGAAAACGCCCCCGCCGGACTGGGTGGTACTGGATCTGGGAGACCGCTTCATTCCCGGGGAGCACAGTTTGTGGGCGGCCGCGGATCTCCTGTTGCTGGTAACTACGCCGGAACTCCCAGCCATCCTGGATACCTACGCGTCGCTGAAAACCCTTTTCGCACATGGAGTGTTGCAACCCATTTGGGTGGTGGTCAATGCGGCCGATTCCGAGCGACAGGCCAACGAGGTGTACCGCCGGTTGGAGCGAGCGTGCTGGCGGTTCTTAGGATGCCGTCTGGAACCGGCCGGATGGGTAGCACGCGACCGGGTAGTACGAGCGGCCGTGGCTGCCAGCCTGCCGCTGACCATCAAAGCGCCGCGGAGCCGGCCTGCACGGCAGTTGGAACACGTGGCCAGCCGATTGCTTTCGATCCCGTGTCGGACCCCCGCACCGCTGGCAGATGGCGTATTTTCGGAAGCACCAGGAACGGCCGCCGCCGCCCGCGCTTCGTTGAAGCAGGAAAACGACTCAAGCCAAGCGTAACAGGGGCCGATCCTAAGAAACAATCTGGGCAGCCAGGACCATGTTAAATTGCACCGGATGCATCGGGTTTAGGGGCTGCCCGGGAGCGGGTTGTGGCGCGGATTTACGCCGGAATCCTCGGTCCCCTGGCGATGCTGATAACGCTCGCCCACGGCATACTTCACGGGCGATCGGCGGAGGCTACTTTGGAATCCGCTGTGGTCAGCTTGTGGCTTTTCGCCGCGGTGGGATACGTCGCCGGCCGGGTCGGCGCCGCAACCCTCGAGGATGCGCTGCGGGCACGGATGGCTCCCCCGCCGAGCGCACAACGCCCCCCCAACCCGTAATTCCCACCCCCTTACCGATGCCGAGAGGGAACTCGTAGCTCCGGTGCAATGAAGCGCCGTCAGGGAGGAATGCATGGCAACTGTTGTTGCTCCGGAAGATGTGGAGCAATTGTGGATCGAGTTCAAAAAAGATCCCACCAACCAGGAACTTCGCAATCGGCTGGTTGAGATCTACCTGCCCCTGGTGAAATACAACGCCGAGCGGATCTGGGCGCGGCTCCCCGAGGGGGTCGAGCTGGACGATCTGATTTCGGCCGGCGTCTTCGGGCTGATGGATGCCATCGACGCGTTCGATCTCTCGCGCGGTGTGAAGTTCGAAACCTATTGCGTTCCGCGCATCCGCGGGGCCATGCTCGACGAACTCCGCACCATGGACTGGGTCCCGCGCCTGGTCCGGTCCAAAGCCAGCAAACTCAATGAGGCGCAGAAAACCCTCGAAGCCCGACTGGGCCGGCAGCCGACCGAAACCGAATTGGCCGAAGAGCTGGGCGTCAGCACCGAAGAGCTGGAAAAAATGATGCTCGACGCCAGCGCGGTCAATCTCATCAGCCTCAATAAAAAATGGTACGAGACCGACAGTTACAAGGATGTCCGTGAAATCGACATCCTCGAAGACAAAAAAGGCGAAGATCCTACCAAGCGCATCCAAAAAGCCGATCTGATGCGCCTGGTCACCAAGGGGCTCAATCGCAACGAACGCCTGATCATCATCCTGTACTATTACGAAGAGCTCACCATGAAAGAGATCGGCGCAACGCTCGATCTCTCCGAAAGCCGCGTCAGCCAGATGCACAGCGCGATCGTCCAGCGGCTTCAGAACCAATTGGCCAAGCGCCGGCCGGAATTCGGCATCTGATCGTCTGATCCCAGCCGCATTGCAAAACAGCCCTGCGGCGCGGCGACCGCGCGGGGGTGGGCGCTCTGGCGTGGCGCCGCCGCACACGGCCTTTCGGGACCCGCGGGGTTGGCTATGTCCTGGCCGCGAAAGCGGAAGGGCTGGCCTCCCAGTAGTTGATCCGAGCTGATCGTGGGGCAGATGTATTTCTCGATGTGTTCGACGATCAGTTCCGTGCCGCGGAAATGGCTGACAAAGGGTTTGCGACGCGGGTTGTACATGGTGTCGGTCAGATCGCGAACCAACACCGCGTTTTTGCCGAACCGCACCATGTTCCGCAGCCCGAAAGGCCGGCCCACCACACACATGTTGGTGTGCACGCCGACCAGCATGACGTTGCTGATGCCGCGCTGCGCCATAAGGTTCCAGCATTCCACGCCGGAGTCGCTGATAGCATCTTCGTCGCGGATTTCCAAAAGGGGCGTCTGGTGCAGGTCCATATTGGCCTCGCGCATGGGGCACGGCGGCTGGTCGTCGCATCCGCCGTCGGATTGATCGATGGGCCACGTGCCGCGCTTCTCCGCGTCGAGCTGGGAGCAGCCGCTGGCGATCTCCGCTGGAAGCTCGGGGGCCTTGGGCGCCTGCTGGGCTCGCCGGCGGGCGGGATGATCCTTATAGAACTCCATGCCGCCGCTGGGCGCATGAATGATGAGCGCTCCCCGCTTGCGGGCCTCGGCCAGAAACGCGTTCATGCGCGGCGCCATCTCGGCGCAGCGGGCCGTGGCGCTGCGGCACCAGTGCCTGGCCCACATGTCGCAGACGATGATGGCGGTTTTATGGGCGTCCCATGTGACTGGCTCCTCCACCACGCGGAACTGGCCACTGGCCCCGGGTATCTCCACCCGCTTGCGGAGCACCAAACGGAACTGGCCGGCTGGCTCGGCCGCCCCGCCGGCAACCGCCGTCAGGGCCACGACCGAGCAAGCCATCAAGCGCGTCATAGCTCGCCGCATGATACTCGCCTCGCTCCTGCGGTCTTTGAACTTTGTCGCTGTGGCCCAGAATAGCGTCCCGACTACCCCTTGTACAGCACCGCGGGAAGGCGGCGGGGGCTCCAAGGCGCCCGTATTCCCGGGCTCTTGACTGCGGCGTCTCAGGCCGATGGACTACATAGCAACAGTTGGGCTCCGCGAGCGACTGGGCCGCTTTGAACGAGGCCGGCCAGGACCTCGCGGCCCGCCCCACCAGCCGCTACGCTGGAAACCCTCGCCAAGCGCAACGCACGAAGGGAGGCAACTTCAAGTGTGCCAGCCATTCGGCCCCCATTCCGAGCATGTGGCGTCGGCAGATGCCGCGCTTTGGGACGCCTTGCTGTTGCTGGGCCCCACCGGCTCCGGAAAGACGCCGCTGGGGGTAATGCTCGAAGCGCGGGGTTGGCACGGCCGGCCATGCACGCACTTCGATTTCGGAGCCATCCTGCGGGCAATCGTCCGCCGCGACCGGCCCGACGAACTGCTGACTCGCCGCGACCTCGATTTTCTTGCCGAGGTGCTTCGGCGGGGGACCCTGCTGGAGGACGAGCATTTCCCGCTGGCCGAACGCATCTTGCGCGGCTTCTTGTGCGACCGCAAGGTGGACCGAAGCACCATGGTGGTGCTCAACGGGTTGCCCCGGCACGTGGGCCAGGCCAGAGCTCTGGAAGCGCTGATGCGTGTGCGGGCGGTAGTATTTCTGCATGCCCGAGCCGAGACGGTCTGGAAACGGATCCAGGCCAACATTGGCGGCGACCGGACAGGTCGCGATGACGACGACCCTCGATCCATCGAGGCCAAGCTCGCCTTGTTCGCTGAGCGCACGGCTCCCTTGCTCGACTATTACCGCCAGCGGCATGTGCCGGTGCTTCGCAAGGAAGTGGAAGCGAGCACCACAGCCGAGGAACTGTGGCAATGGCTCCACGAGTTCGCTGCGTAGGAGGCAACATATGACGCGCGGGCACGCCGGCCACGCAGAACCGTTCAGGCCTAAGGATTGCAAGCAGCCGCCCCGGCCGTACGGGCCGGATGTTCCGCGCGGGCTGGGTACGGGGTAGAATGCCGGTTGTCGCTGGAGCAAGTCCGCCGAGGGGTTTCCGCATGCAACCTCGAGAGATCGTGCAGAGAGCCATCGAGTTTCGCGGTCCGCCGCGCTTGCCCTTCTGGCAGCACGAGGTCCCCGAGGCGCCGGACGACGTGTGGGACATCTGGGAGATGGACCGCGCCCAGGCAGGCTGGTTCTTCGATCACTGCGCGCCGGACGATTGGGGTTGCGTGTGGGCACGCACCGAGACGAAAAACATGGGCCAGGTGGTAGGGCATCCGCTGGCCGATTGGTCGGCCTTCGACACGTACCGCCCTCCCAACCCGCGCAATCCCTTCTACTTTGAGCGTCTGGAGCCGCTGCTGGACCAGGCGGGCGACCGGTACGTAGTGGTCACCAGCCACTTCAACCTGATCGAACGGTTCCATATGCTGCGGGGCTTTGCGGCGGCCATGGAAGACTTGTATCTGGAACCGCAGCGGGTCGAACGCCTCTTGGACTGCATCTTGGAGTTCAAGCTGGGGTTGTTCGAGGAGTTGCACCGCCGGTTCGGAGACCGAGTGGACGGGCTGTTTCTGACCGACGATTGGGGCACGCAGCGCGGCCCTTTCGTCAGCCACGCGGTGTTCGACCACTTCTTCGCCCCACGGTATCGCAGGCTGTTCGATGCCATTCACGGCTACGGGTGGCATGTGATCTTCCACAGTTGCGGCCGGATCAATGCCCTGGTGCCCCGGCTGATTGCCTTGGGGGTGGACGTGCTCAACATGCAGCAGCCGCGGGCGTACGGCTTGGTTGAGTTTGGCGAGCAGTTTCGGGGGCAAGTGTGCTTTTTGACTACGGCCGATATCCAGACCACGTTGCCCCGCGGCAACCCCGAAGAGGTGCGCGACGAAGTGCGGCTGTTGGTCCGGCATTGGAGCACCCCGCAGGGCGGGTTGATCGTGTTCAACTATGGCGACCCGGAAGCGCTGGCCGTGCCCCCGGAAATGACTCGCGTGATGTTCGACGAATTCGTGCGCCTGGCCTATTCGGCGTCCGGCGTGTAATGAAGAACCCCGCACGGGCGGGCCTGCGCCATCGCGCCGTTTGCGCAGAGTGATTTCCGAGCCGTTCCCCCGGGCGGTGTTTGCCGGGGCATTCACGCCAGGGGTAAGCGCGCGTACAATGCGGGGCACTTGCGCAAGCGCACCTTCCGGCGGCATGTCTGGCGACAGGACCGCATCGTGCCGTCCGGCGGCGTTCTCCGATTCAGGCGACCGGTCATTGGAGGAGTTTTTCGCACATGGCGAAGTCCGCGGCACGTAAGTACGCAATCGGCGTCGATTATGGCACAAACAGCGTGCGGGCGCTGGTGGTCGATGTCCGCAATGGACGCGAGGTGGGCACCTGCGTGTGGAACTATCCCAGCGGCGACCAAGGCATTCTGCTGGATCCCAAAGACCCCAATCTGGCCCGCCAAAACCCTGCCGACTACATCGAAGGGTTCTATCGTGCGGTGCGGGGCGCGGTACGGGCGGCAGCACGCACCCCAGGGTTCCGCGCGGAAGATGTCATTGGCATCGGGGTGGACACGACCGGCTCTACCCCCCTGCCGGTCGATCGCCGCGGCATGCCGCTGGCCTTGCAGCCGGCCTTCAAGAAAAATCTGGCCGCTCAGGCCTGGTTATGGAAAGACCACACCGCGTATGCCGAGGCGGCCGAAATCACCGAAAAAGCCCGCCAGATGGGGCTTCCGTATTTGGCCAGGTGCGGCGGTACGTATAGTTCGGAATGGTTCTGGTCCAAGATTCTTCATTGCAAACGGACGGCACCCAAGGTGTTTGCGGCGGCGTATGCCTGGGTCGAGTTGGCCGACTTCGTGCCTGGCTTCGTGACCGGAAACCTCGATCCCCACACCATGCAGCGGGGCATTTGTGCGGCGGGGCACAAGGCCATGTATAACGACCAGTGGGGAGGCCTGCCCAGCGAAGAGTTCCTGGCCAGCCTGGATCCGGATCTGGTGGAAGTCGGCCGGCGTTATGCGCCCCAAGCGGTGCCTTCCGATCAGAAAGCGGGCCAGTTGACGGCGGAAGTGGCGCGCAAAGTAGGCCTCCGGCCGGGGATTCCCGTGGCGGTGGGCAACTTCGATGCCCACGCCGGTGCTGTGGGGGCGGGCATCGAACCGGGCCGGCTGGTCAAAATCATCGGCACCAGCACCTGCGACATGCTCGTTGCGCCCATGGACCAGCCCCTGGCCGATATCCCGGGCGTATGCGGCATCGTGCCCAGCTCCATCATTCCGGGGATGTACGGGTTGGAAGCGGGCCAATCGGCCGTGGGCGACATTTTCAATTGGTTCGCCAGCCGGCTGGCCCCCAAGGAGTTCACCGCCCGGGGGGAAGTTCACGCCAATCTGACCAAGGCGGCGGCCCGGCTCAAGCCCGGCGAGAGCGGCCTGCTGGCTCTGGACTGGAACAACGGCAACCGGACGATTCTGGTGGACCCCCTGCTGACGGGCCTGCTGGTGGGGCAAACTCTGCATACCACGGCGCCGGAAATCTATCGGGCGCTGGTCGAAGCCACCGCCTTTGGCGCCCTGCGGATCATCCAGCGGTTCGAGGAGTACGGCGTCACCGTACGCGAGGTGGTCAATTGCGGCGGCATCGCCGAGAAGAATCCCTTTGTGATGCAGATCTACGCCGATGTCTGCAACCGGCCCATGAAGGTCAGCCGCTCGGCTCAGACCTGCGCCCTGGGGGCGGCCATCTTCGGGGCCGTGGTGGGCGGCGCCTACCCCAGCACCGAAGAAGCCCAAAAGCACATGACCGGCACCCGGCCCAAAGCGTATCAGCCTAACCGCGCGGCCGCCGCCGTGTATCAAGAACTCTACGGCCTGTACTGTACCTTGCACGACGCCTTTGGCCTCAAGGACGGCCCCCGGGACCTCTTCGGCGTGATGAAACAGTTGATTGCCATCCGCAACCGCGTCCGCCAGGCATAATGCCAAGCACAACGCGGAAGGCAAAGCGCATAAGAACGCGTCGGCCCACGGCGCGCCCGGCAGACGGTTCTTGCCGAAACCCCGATGGCGTCACCTGAAAGACCGCCAGCCGGAAATACCCCAAAGCCCCCTCTTGGCCCCCGGCCGCAATCTTTTGAACCGGGTACCATGATTACCGCTCTGCCAGCGTCCGGCGGGGAGGGCGGCCAACGCCCCATAGGAAGCCAACGCCTGAAAGAGGGCCAAGCCCAGCGGGTGCATGCGGGGCGGTGCCCGGAAGGGTTCGTCGGCCAACCACCGCCCTGGCTCCCATCCGTCCCGCGTTCGGCGCCACGTGACCGAAGTCTTCAGGTCTTTCTGGTGGGGGGGATTGGCGACTGAGGCTGGCCCACCATCCGCCCCCACGGCCAAAATCCCAAGCGCGGCCGCAACCAAGAGATTACATCGCAATCGGGGCATGAGCGGGAGGGGGTGCGCCCTGGAAGCTCGGTGTGATACCGGAAAGAAATCGCGCAACTCGCGGGTCCGGATAGACTGGCCGGCGACGGTCGATGCACAGGCCAACCCTTGCAAGCTGCGCGCCGGCCATCGCGATCGCGCCACCCGCCCGAACCGCTCATCCGCCTAACCCCTTGGCAGAAAGGCCCCTCGGCAATGCTTTCGTCCTGGCAGGCCCGGACGGCCTGGGGGGCCATGTTGCGGCCGGACATCAGGCGTGTTGTCTTGATGCAACGTGCCAGGGGCCCGAGACCGCCGGCGCGGGTCTGGGAAAGGCGGCGTAGTGTTGGCTTTTGAGCGCGGCCCATTTTGGCGGCATGGCCGGCATAAGCGGCCTTATTGGCAGCCAGCCGAGTCGTGCTGAGGCAGGCCTGTCGCTGCAGGGGAGCCGGGGCCGAAAACGGTTTGCCCGGTCCCGCGTTCTGTTCTAGGGTTTCACATGGAGGGCTGGCTGGAGCAAGCCAACGCCTGCCAGGACAGACCGCAAGGGTACGCCGTATGCCTCATCCGCCGGTATCGATGGACCTTAAGAAGATCCTATCTGGGGCGCAGTTGCCGGCATTGCCCCAAAGCGCTATCCGCCTTCTGGAGTTATCGCAGGACCCATCGAACGGTCCGTCCGAATTCGCCGTGCCCATCGAGTCCGACCCGGGGCTCGCCGGCCAGGTGCTGCGGTTTGTCAACTCCTCGTACTTTGGTTTTTCCCGGGAAATTTCGAGTGTCAAGCTGGCCATCACGCTGGTCGGCATTCGCACCATCAAGAACTTCGCGCTATGGAGCGCGGTATTCAGCTTGATGCCGAACCCCAAGTGTGGCCCGTTCGAACTGAAGAACTTATGGCAGGACTCGCTGCGCCGGGCGCTGTTTGCCCGCCGCGTGGCCAAGCTGCTGGGCCTTAAGGAAGCCGAGGAGGCGTTCTCGGCGGCTTTGCTTCAAGACATGGCCGTACCTCTCTTGGCCAAAGAAGCGCCGGCCGTGTACGCCAAGTTGCTCGAGGCCCGCAACCAGGGTCAGCGGCGGCTTTCGGCCCTGGAGCAGCAACTGTTCGGCTGGAACCACGGCGAAGCCGGAGGGATGATGGCCCGGCACTGGAACCTGCCCGAACAGTTTGCCACGCTCATCGAAGCCCACGTCGCTTTGGACCAGGAGGCCGGCCCGCCGGATGCGCACGCCGTGGACCGCGTGGTAGCCATGTCGGCCTTGTTGCCCACGGTGGTCGATCCCCTGTGGCTGGAAGCGCCGCGTCTGGAGTCGCTCTATGGGGCCATTGCCCCGCCGGGCAGCCCGTCCCTGGCGGAACTTCTGGCATCGCTCGATCAGGAGTTTTCTGAGTTCGGCCCATTGCTGAAGATCTCCACCCCGGCCCGCTCCCTGGCCGAGATGTACAGCGCCAGCGCCGTACCTGCCGCGTAATACTGTGGCCGACTGGGCCGGCAGGAGGCGGTGCGCCCGTGATGCAGCGCGCGGCAGGGTGGTCTCGGTGGCGTCTTGCTTGCCGGCTTGCGGCCGCGGCACCAATCCTTTAAGAATGGGGACGATAGCGGCCGGGCCTGGTGTGGCGTGTCTGCCCGCCGGGCGGCAAACACCGCACTGTCTCTTTGGCGAGGAAACGTCTGCGATGAGCGTGTTCCTGGGAATCGATATCGGCACTTCCGGCACGAAGGCATTGGCCATCAACGAGCAAGGACAGGTGCTGGCCGACGCTCTGGAAACCTATCCCTGCTACTTTCCCAAGCCGCTATGGAGCGAGCAAGACCCGGAAGACTGGTGGCAGGCCACCATACGGGCGGTGCGCGCGGTGATGGAACGCGGCGGGCTAAAGCCCGGCGACGTGAAGGCCATCGGGCTATCGGGCCAGATGCATGGCTCGGTGTTTTTGGATAAGCACGATCGGGTCATCCGCCGGGCCATCCTCTGGAACGATCAGCGTACCGCGGCCGAGTGCCAGGAAATGGAAGACCGGGTGGGAGGGCGGAAAAACCTCATCAAGCTGGTGGCCAACCCGGCCATGACCGGCTTCACCGCTCCTAAGATACTCTGGCTGCGGAACCACGAGCCGCGCAATTTTGCCAAGACAGCCAAGGTGCTGTTGCCCAAAGATGAGATCCGCCGGCGCCTTACGGGCGAGTACGCCACCGAAGTCAGCGACGCCAGCGGGATGCTGCTTTTGGATGTGGCCCGCCGCACATGGTGCAAAAAGCTCTTGGACAAGCTGGAGCTGGACCCCAGCCTCTTGGCACCGTGCTACGAGTCGGAAGAAGTCACCGGCCGCCTCACCCCCCAGGCCGCCGAATTCCTCGGTTTGACCACAGAGTGCGCCGTGGTGGGCGGGGCGGGCGATTGCGCTGCCGGGGCTGTGGGCAACGGCATCGTAGAACGCGGCGTGCTTTCGACCTCCATCGGCACCTCCGGCGTGATGTTCGTTCACAGCGACGAAGTGAAGATCGATCCCCTGGGCCGGGTGCACACCTTCTGCCACGCCGTGCGGGGCAAGTGGCACATGATGGGGGTCAACCTGTCGGCGGGCGGTTCTCTCCAATGGTTCCGCAACGAACTATGCAAGGCCGATGTGGAACGCGCCCGGCAAGAAGGAAAAGAGGTGTACGATATTCTCACGGCCGAGGCCCAAAGTGTGCCGCCGGGCTCCCAGGGGTTGTTCTTTCTCCCGTATCTGTCGGGCGAGCGGACTCCCCATGCCGATCCCGACGCGCGGGGCTGCTTCGTAGGGCTCACTTTGGCCCACACGCGGGGCCACATGATCCGTGCCATTCTCGAAGGCGTGGTGTACGCCCTGCGCGACAGCCTCGAAATCATCGAGAACTTGGGTGTCCCGGTACGGCAGATCCGGGCGTCGGGCGGCGGGTCGCGCAGCGCACTGTGGCGGCAGATTCAAGCGGACATGTTCGGCCGGCCCGTGGTAACCATCAACAGCCAGGAAGGACCGGCCTACGGCGTCGCCCTGTTGGCGGCGGTAGGGGCCGGGGCCTACAAGAACATCCGCGAGGCCTGCCAGGCCACGATCCGGGTGGTGGACCAAACGGCCGTCGACCGCCGCGCCAAAAAAGTGTACGACCGTGCCTTTCCGGTCTATCAGCAGCTCTACCGCTCGCTGAAAGACGACTTCAAGCGGATCGCAGCCCTGGAGCGCTAGCTGGCCGCAGCACCCCCACAAGCAAGAATGTGCCGACAGGCGGGCATGCCGGGGCAAGAATCGCCCGGGTATTTTTCGGCGGCTTAGGGGTTTAAGGGCATCGGGTCTGGCTGGGCCCTTGGAATGGGACGATGGCGGGCGGCTATCACTCAAACACGCCGTGAAGGAACCATCGCCCAAGGCGGCCGCAGTGGAACAGCCAGAACCGGTGGCCGGTGGTGGTCTCGACGCGGTAATAGTCCCGAAGGATTCTCGGGCCGCGCCACCAGCCGGTTTCGATGCGTTCTGGGCCCCATGCCTGGGCGGTGCGATATTTCCTCCCTTTCCAATGGAAGCAGAGGGGCGGTCCGTCGGGGGCCACAGCCATGCAACGCAGCGCCACAGGACCCAGCAGGCGCAGCGGCCGAAATGCAAGCACCGCACTTGGGGATCGCGGCATGAGGGGGCCGGACCGCGATCCGGGAGGAACCGGCCTGGTGCACACCGGCGGAACCG
>Ga0123519_10009694_pt1 | contig 14449 bp, 14 predicted proteins | sample YelNatPaOPRAMG02_FD_87396 | JGI IMG/M metagenome (GOLD analysis project Ga0123519, IMG submission 87396) | Hot spring microbial communities from Yellowstone National Park - Yellowstone National Park OP-RAMG-02 (version 2) | ecosystem: Environmental > Aquatic > Thermal springs > Hot (42-90C) ...
CCACCAAATTGATATTTAAAACAATGCCTACGCTTGCTGCTGCCAACGCGGAGTAAAGATGCTGTACGCCCAAAACATTGATTAATTTTGCCGGCACGCTACTGCCGGAAAACTCCAGTTTAAAGTTCATTTCGCTTACGTTTTGGTTAATATCAACCTTCAAATCATAATTTGCTGCGCGGACTTCGGCGCGATCCTTCAAGCCGTAGGTAATGATTTTTGCCCGAATTCCTTCGGTCATTGCCCGCACTGCTTCATCATCGTAATTAATAATCGCAATCCCGTTTTCGTTCATTGAAGAAATAAGAAATCTTTTTTCCGCAGCCACTTCTTCCGGTCCATGAAAAAATTCTACATGTACGGGAATTTCGCCCAGGGCAGTAATTACCCCAATTTTGGGACGGACAAAATCTACTAAATACCGAATGTCTCCGGGACGATCTGCTCCCATTTCCAAAATCAAAAAACTGGGATATTTCTGCTTGAAAACAATCATAAAAATTATCTGGATAAATCTAATTAACCAGCGCAAAATTGATCGTCCGCCGGTTTCTAAACCAAATATTGTAAGCGGCACGCCAATTTCGTTATTATAATTGCCATAATTCCTTCTTACTTCATTTTCGCCAAAATGCGTTTTTAGCACATGATAAATTGCCTCCTTGGTAGAGGTTTTGCCTACGCTTCCGGTAACGGCAATAATCACTGGTTTATATTTTTTTAAAACCAGACCGGCAAATTTCCTTAAAATTCTTTGTAGTAATTTGCGCATAAATTAATTGGGAGAAATTTCGTAATAATTTAAAATATATTCGGTAATTTCTTTAGCCAATGGCGTAATTGAGTCTGAGGAAAAACGAATTCCCTTTGGTTTATCAACTTTTATCAGCATCACAAAACGGGGATTGAATGCGGGGAAAAACTCTACAAAAGTATGAATTGTTTCGTCGGAATATTTTCCGGTAATCGGATCGGGAATTTGCGCGGTTCCCGTTTTGCCCGCAATCGCATATCCCTCTATTTTCGCCTTTTTGCTATAGCCATTTTCTACTGCGCTCACCATCATTGCAGTCATCCGCGCTGCAGCATCTGAAGAAATTACTCTTCGGACTTCTTTCGGCTGGGTAATTTTTTCTTCGCCATTTTTGTATTTTATTCTCTCTACAACATACGGCTTCATCAAAACCCCGTCATTGGCAATCGCCCCAATCGCTGCTACCAACTGGATGGGCGTAACGCCGATCCCCTGACCAAACGACATGGTAGCATAATCAACGTTATTCTTTTTCTTTAAATTAGAGATATTTCCCTTTTCCTCGCCCATCAAATCTATCCCGGTTTTTTCTCCGAAGCCAAATTTCTCCACGTATTTCTTAAACCCATCCTTGCCCAATTGCTGCTGGGCAAAAATTGCCCCGCTATTTAAAGACTTTTCAATCACCTGGGTCATAGTTTGTATGCCCTCTGCCCTATCTAAAGCATTTTTAATAATCACCCCATCAATCTCGGTAAATCCCCTGTCTTCGTAGGTGGTGGTCGGAGTTACGGCACCCGCATCTAATGCCGCGGACATGGTAATGGGTTTAAAAATTGAACCCGGTTCAAAAATTTCGCTGATTGCCGGATTCAAAAATAGATTTTGTTCTTTAACTTCGTTATATTTATTGGAATCAAAACTGGGCAAACTGCTCATGGCTTTTACTGCTCCGGTTTTGGTCTCCATTACAATTATTGTCCCTTTGGCTGCGTTTAATTTATTAAGCGTTTCTGCAAGTCTCTTCTCAATAAAAAAAGATAAATTGGGGTCAATGGTTAAAATTATGTCTGCACCGTCTTCGGGTTCATTAATGGTCTCGCCCAAAATAGGAATAATTTCTCCGGAACCGTCTTTTTTCGCTGCCATTAATCCGGTTTTTCCTGCCAATTCTTTTTCATAATAGCCCTCAATGCCGTATCTTCCTATTTTTTTATTGCCGTCAATGCCCAAAAATCCAATTACCTGGGCAATCAATTCATTATTGGGATAATAACGCCAGCTGGATTTTTCAAAAATCAATCCTTCTAAATTTAATGCCTGAATTTTTTCTAATAAATCCCGATCTATTTTGGACTTTAGCGGCTCGTAGGGATCGTTCTCTTTATAGATTCTTTGTTTTAAAACTTCTTCCTCGAGACCCAAAAGAGGAGCAAGTTTTTTAACCGTCTCCTCTTTATCTTTGACTTCTTTGGGACTTACTGCGATATTCCAAAAATCTTTATTAATTGCAATTGGAAATAAATCGCCTTCTTGGGTCCTTTCCCTTAAAAAAATTTCTCCCCTGGTGGGATAAATCGGTTGAAAAACATCGTGTTGATTATCTGCCAATACCTTATAGTAACTATGCTTGGCAATCTGTAAAAAAAATAAGCGAAAAATAATAACGACAAAACAAATAAAAATGAATATCGCCAAAAAATAAAATCTCCCATTTTTCATAGAATTAACTTATCTGGCAGCAACGCCGTTCGGCGAGGGAAAAGCCAGATATTCAACTCCGCGCAATTGGGCCTGAACCATTTTTAACTCTCCCGTTCTTGCCTCTAAAGAATTTATGGATTTTAAATTGGAAATGCTAATCTGTAAATCTTTATTAATTCTATTTAATTCTCCTAATTGGTTTTTAAGCGTGCGAATTTTATAACCGGCTGCGGTTCTCGCATTGCTCTCTAAAACATATAAAAATACGCCAACAACAATGAAAAAAACCAAACCAATTATAAGCAGCTTTCTCCATCGAGATATGCGGCGCGTATTCTTAACCGTAAATGTATGAGAACGCAAAATATTTGTATGGGCTAGGCTAATTACTGTCATATTGTTGAATGTTTTCCTTTGGCTTCTTGGGTGGGGGGCCGCCCCACCTAAGATTCCAAGGCGAAATCCTTTGGATCCCTTTAAATTATATTTTTACCGCCGCACGCAACTTGGCGCTGCGGCTACGATAATTAAAACTAATTTCAATTTCATCGGCAGTCACCGGCTTTTCCGTTAAAATTTCCAGCTTTCCCTGTTTGCTTTTTTCTTTAAAGAAATTTTTAACAATTCTATCTTCAAGAGAATGAAAAGAGATTACCACAATGCGTCCTTTTGAATTGACAATTTCTAGCGCCTGTTCCAATCCTTTGTTTAAATTTTCTAATTCATCATTAATCACAATGCGCAATGCCTGAAATATTCTCGCCAAAACCCTATTTACTGCGCCCCTTCTGGCATGGCTAAAAGGTATTGATCTTATAACAATGTTTTTTAAATGGAACGTGGTTTTGATCGGATGAAGCTTTCTCTCGTTAACGATTGTCCTGACAATTCTGCGCGCATAGCGTTCCTCTCCGTATTGGGTAAAGATATTCACCAGGCTTTCCTCTGGCCAAAAATTGAGTATTTCTTCGGCAGTAACCTCCTGCTCGCTATTTAAAATCATTATTAACGGTTCGTCTTTTTTAAACGTAAATCCCTTGCCGCTTTCTTCTATCTGCCAACTGGACAATCCCAGATCAAACAGGATTCCGCTCACATTGGAAAAATTATACTGCTCTACAATTTTTTTTAAATATTTAAAATTGCCATGGGCCAAAACCAAACGATTGTGAGGTTCTAGTCTTTTTAAAGATTCCGCATCGACATCTATTCCCAAAACCCTTCCATCGGGAGAAATTAACTCAAGAATGGCACGAGTATGTCCTGCTTCGCCAATGGTACAGTCAATAAAATTTTCGTTCGGTTGAGGATTGAGGTATTTTATGACTTGTTCTAAAAGAACGGGTTGGTGCATGATTTTTATACGCCCAATTCGCCTAATCTTTCCGCAATATTATCAACTTCTTTTTCGCTTTGCCTCTTAAAGGTATTCCATTTTAATTCATCCCATATTTCTAAACGATTATAAACTCCTGCAATCACTACATTCCTCTTTAACTGGGCGTAATTTTTTAAATAATCGGGAATTAAAATTCGACCCAAACTATCTAAATCCACCTCGCTCGCTCCTGCCAACATTAATCTGCTAAAACCGCGCGTATCTTTTTGACCGATCGGTAGATTGCTTAATTTTTCCACTAGCTTTTGCCATTCTTTAAGGGGAAAAACAAAAAGACAGTTATCCAGTCCCCTGGTAATAACCGCCTTTAACCCAAGCTCCTTTCTCAATCGAGAAGGAATGGCTAATCTTTTTTTTGTATCAAGCGTATGTTTGTACTCTCCAATCAACATATAATTTTTACGTTTTCCCCAAAAAATCTAACTTATTAACACTTTTATCCACAATCTAACACTCTAATTAAATTTTATTCCACTAAAATAGACCGTGTCAACACTTTAATTTTGCAGTCAAATCATAAGCTTAAAACATTAATTTAGCTTCAAAAACCTAAAACGGGCCTTAATTTTATCCACAGTTTATACACATTTATCGTTTACGCTATTTAATTTTAAAAAAATTAAAAAGAGGAAATGCCTTTCCTCTTTAAGTAAATCAAATTTTATTTTGAGTTTATCCCCTGATTTCTTCCGCTTTTATTTCTAAAGTGTCTCCCCGCTTCAAATTGTATTTTAAAATCTTTTCTGCGATTCTACTTTCAATTTCATCCTGGATTACCCTGCGCATCGGCCTTGCTCCAAATTCCGGCTGATAACCCAATTCTACTATTTTATTTACCAATTCCGGACTAACCACCAAACGAATGCCCGTCCCGTCCAAAACTCTCTTGGCTAAATCATTAACCATCAAAATCGCAATTTTGGTAAGATTTTCCGGAGTAAGCGGCTTAAATACCACTACCGCATCAAAACGGTTTAAAAATTCGGGAGTAAAAATTCCTTGTTTTAAAAGATAATCAATCAATTCTTCTTTAAAGGCATCTAAACTTTTTCCCTTTTTAACGTTTTCCCTGATTAATTCTGCGCCGGCATTAGAAGTGCCGATAATAATAGCATTTGTAAAGCTTACCTTTCTGCCAAACGCATCCGTAAGCCAACCCTCGTCAAAAACCTGAAGAAAAAGGTTTAAAATATTTGGATGCGTTTTTTCAATTTCATCTAAAAGCACCAAAGAAAAGGGGTTGTCGCTAATTGCTTTGGTGAATAGTCCCGGCTCTCCCCGTTCGGCAAATCCGATCATTCGATTCAGGCCCAAAGCATCCTGATACTCGGTCATATCAAACCTGATCATTCTTTCTTCTGAACCAAAATAGGCCTGCGCCAAAGCTTTGGCAGTCTCGGTCTTGCCCACGCCCGTGGGACCCAGAAAAAGAAAACTGCCAATTGGTCTTTTTCCGCCTTTGATGCCCGCTCTGGCCCTGCGCATTGCCTCGGAAATTACCTTTACCGCTTCTTCTTGATTAATTACTCTTTGATGTATTCTTTCCTCAAGCGCCAACAATTTCTGCTTTTCTTCTTCTTGAATTGTCCCCACCGGCACCTCAATTCTTTCCGAAATAATTTTTGTTACATATGATGGCAAAACCCTTTTTTCTCCCAATGAGCTGGTATACGATAAAACTTCGGTTAGGATGTCAATCGCTTTTCCGGGAAACGGCATGTTTTGAATATAACGCTCGGTTAATTTGACTATATCCCGAATAACGCGATAACTTACCCCTACATCATATCTTTTCTCCAGGCCCGGCAACATATCTTCTAAAATAAAAATTGTTTGTTGGGCATTCGGCTCATTGACTTCTACTTTCACAAAAAGATTTTTTGCCGAAGGGTTGTTCTCAATATATTTATGATAAGCCTCAAAATTGGTTATTCCGATCACCTGAAAATTGGGCGAAGAAAGATAAGGAAGAATAATGGGAGTAATATTAATTGCCGCAGGTCCCTTTTCTGCGCCTAAATAATTATGAATTTCATCAATCACCAAAATCACGTTTCCGGCATTTACTGCTTCGGAAAAAATTATCTTTAATCTTTCCAAAATATCTCCGGGCGTATCCAAACCGGAAAATACTGCCTGCATATCAAGCTCTAAAACCCTTTTATCGTTAAGATTGACAAAGGAAAGACCCTGGGCAACCTTCTGGGCAAAAGCATAAACAATGGTTGAACGGCCGGAGCCGGGCTGACCAACCAATAAAATATTATTTTCCCCGCTACGGGAAAGAATTCTTTCAATCGCATAAATTTCTTTGTCGTGACCGATAAGATGAATGGAGAGTCCTTTTTTCCTGATAATCTCCGTAATTTCCGTACTGTATTTATCCACATTTATGGTATAACCCATTGCCCATTGCTTGCCGATGCCCCTTTGTCTCATCAGATTTTCCAAGCGCCAAAACTGACTTTTAATTCTAAATTCGTTTTCCCGAAAATCTTCCCAGGCAGTAACGTGATCAACATCCGGATATTCCATTTCATTTTCTGAAAGCAAGGACCTAAAGACATTATCAATTTTAGAAGCAGCAACCAAAAAATCTCTAATTTCAATATGGCGATGAAAATTATTCATGGCAACCTCTGCCGCCTCTTCAAAAACCTGCAAAGTTTTTTCCGTTTCATCTATTTTGTCCTGTTTCAATCTTTTTGTTTCTAAATCTAGCTTGGCTTCAAATGCCCCCTTTTCAAGTCCCAGCTCGCTAAAAATTAATCTTCCCCTTCTATCCTCCCATAAATAATAAACAATGGGAAAAACGGTTAATTGAATTTTTTTGTTTTGACAAAATTTCAATGCTTTGTTTATTGCCCTGGCAATACGATAGTCCAAATAGTTTACCAGATTAATATCTTTAATAGTGCGAGGGGCGATTCTTTCAATTAAAGATTTTTTCACTAAAAAGTCTTCCTGGAGCGCGCGTAAAAATGCCAAATAAATCAAACTGATCACAAAAAAACATCCGGCAATTAAAGCAATGGCTAAAGATTTTTGGCTTTCCATTTTCAAAAATCCCGGTCTTAAACAAAAAAGCGTAAAAACAAAAGCCAGCGCTCCCCACAAAAAAGCCATTGCCTTAACCAAAGACGGAGGAAATGATTCTGCCAAATCAACTGCCCGAAAAACTAAATTTTTTTTGCTTAAGTCAAACATGGATTAAATAAGTAAAGCTACCCCAAAAATTAAAAAAGCCAAAACAAATATTGGCAAAAATATCCAAAAAAGGAAAAAGATTAAACCCGCGAAAGCAACAAAAATTAAAAAAAGCGCTCCCACAATAATGGTGGCGAAACGCACCAAAAATCCCAAGCCCCGAGAAATAGCATTAAACGCAAAATATTCAAAAAGTTTTTTCAGGTCTAGGCCTTTTGGTTTTTTGGTGATATCTCTTCTCCAGGGCGCAAAAAGAGTTCTTAAAAGCAACGGAATAGAAAAATAGTTGATAGCAAAAATAAGATAATTTTTCCATGCCAATAAAATATTTTTTGCTGCCTCTCCGTAATACCATCTCCAAAAAACTACTGCTAAGGGAGTTTTGGTCATACTTTTATTATAGCAAATCTTTCCCAAAAATAAAAAAAAATGGGCACTGCAGGGCTCGAACCTGCGACCTTTCGCATGTGAAGCGAACGTTCTACCGCTGAACTAAATGCCCGATTACCACAAATTAATTTTGTTAATTAAAATTTCGCTTTTACCGTTAAGCAGGTCCCTTATAAATCGGTCGTACATATCATAGCGATAATTAAACTCCTTCGTAGACATTACTGCGCAGTTTAATTCTTTTCCAACCTCCGCTTCAAGATCCTTGAAAAAATTATTCAGTCTTCGGAAATTAATTTTATCGCCAACAATCAAAATATCTGCTTTTGCCGTATCGTCGCCGGTAAAAATTCCCGCCAGAAGTAGAATTTTAATATTTCCCAGCCTGCGTATCTTGTTTATTAATTCCTGCTTAGAAGAGATTGCCGATTTCAGAAACAGATTTTTTAATTCGTGAAAAAAATCAAAGTCGCTATTCAAAAAATATACCACCCTTTTTTCTCTTTTTATAACGCCCTTTCTTTTTCCAATGTCCAACCACGCTTTCTTGTGCTTGATCAGGCCCAATTTCTCCAATTTATTAATTTCACGACGGATTAAAGAGGGATTGCCCCTTAAATGTCTAAAAATTTGCTTAGGGGTAAAAAGACTTCCGTAATTGCGAAAAAAGAATCTTAAAACCCTTACCTTTAGATATGATTCAAATAATTGTTCAAGAATTCCTTTCCCAATATATGCCCGCGCCTGCTTTTGCCTTTTGATTTTGATTCTCTTTGGCTTTTTCAATAATTTTTTTGATTTCTTGATGCTTTTGCGGCCGAATCTGCTTAATGCTTTTCTGCTGACCCTTATTCTTTTTATGGCTTTTTTTGCCTTCTTTTTGGGTTTTAAGTCCTTTCCGACTTTCTTTTTGCGGATAACTAATTTGCTTTTTTCCGGTGTTCCTTTTCTTTTTTTAGCGCTCTTTTTCATAAATCAAATAAAATATTTATTTTTATCATACATCTTAGACTTCAACTTGTAAAGTGGGAAAGTTTAAAGTATAATTACAAACATGGAAAATCGAGATCTCAAACTTTATTTTCGAGAAATTATTTATTATCATCCCACAATTAAAAAAAGATCGGTATGTGGGGTTTTTTCTTACGAAGCTCTCAATGCCGAAGAAATGCGGATGGGCAATATCTATTTGGTAGGAAAAATTGCCAATATCGCATCCAAAAAACGCAAAAGCTTTGATTTTCTTCTCAATCTTTTGGCTTCGGCGATCAAAAGAGATTTTTACGCCAATACCCAGAAAAGCACAATCGAAGCAATGGAATCGGCGCTTCAGGGTGCCAATATCTATTTAGCCGATTTTACAAAGCGCGGACATAAAGAATGGATTGGAAACCTTGACTTTGCCTGCCTGGCTTTTTCTCAAAACAACATTTATCTTAGCCAAACCGGCGGTCCATTAATTTATCTTCTACGCCATAACAGCTTCACCAATTTAAATAAGAAATTTATTGGCCAACAAAAAGGGGGACCGGAAAAAACATTTACCAATATCGCCAGCGGCGTAATAGAACAAGGAGACAAATTGATTGTTGCCAGTAAAGATATACTTGAAATTGCTTCTCCGCAAATCATGAAAGAAATTTTAATAAAAGAAGACGGCGAGGAGCTCTATAATTTTATTAAGGATAAATTGGAAAACCAAAGCAAAATCAAAATCAAAAAAGACGAGCCATCTCCAAAAGAACCCATTGATTCCCTTGCCTGCCTTATTTTGGAAGTAGAAACAGAATCCAACTACAAAAAGAAAAAACCGCCAAAAATAGTTAAAGATGAAGTATTGGGTATTGATCTTCAACAATTAACCAATAATTATTTTTCTCAAGCTCAAAAATTATTAAAAACCGACCTATCGCCGAAACCCTCCCCTTTCATTAAATTTCTCTCCAAGTACCCCATTTTTAATCACCTTATTGCCGTTTTTATACTTTGTGCCATTATCAGCACTCCTTATTTGGTAGAAAAAATCAATTACGACATAAAATTTAAAAATGCCGAGGAATTAATTAACCGCGTTAAAACCTTAACCACCCAAAGCAAGTTTGCCCTGGCCTATCAGGACCAATCTACTGCGCGACCATTGCTACAACAAGCCAATTTTCTTACTTTGACCATTGATCCGATCTGGAAAACCCTACCCGGCCCATTACAAGAAAAATTATCTAATGAGCTTAAAGCCGCAAAAGAGGAATTGGAATTACAACAAAACACCCTAAACAACATTGTAGTTCTTAAAAACTATCAAGAAATTGTTGATTTAACGAAAAGCACATACAGCTTTAACCCTCAAGGAATGTTTGTTTTTCAAGATTCAATTTATCTTTACGAAATTAGTTCCGGCTTTATCAATAAAATTCCTTTAGAAAATCCCGTGCCAACACTAATTTTCGTCTCGGCAAAGGACACATTCAAATTTGGAATCGCGGGCACAAATTCTTTTTTTCTGCTTTCTGATCCGGAAAAAATTTACGTTTATAAAGAGGGGACGAACTATACCACGTATTTAATAAAACCCGACCTCAGCAATACCCTAGACATTAAAGATGCGGCTTTTTACGATGGCAGCATTTATTTTCTCAACGTCGCAAAACAAACAATTCTGAAATACCAAATTGGAGACGAAATTTTAGAAGGATCGGACTGGCTTAAAAAAAGTCCGGATGCACAATTAAACAATGCCGGGGCATTGACCGTAGACGGCAATGTGTTTGTGGCAAAAGAAAACGGAACCATCCTTCAATATGCTCAAGGCAAATTGCTCAAAGACATCACCCCCCAGATTAAACCCGGAATTGGACCCGAAACCAAGTTATTTACCCGATTAAACATGAAAAATCTTTATATTCTAGATCCGGTAAATAACAGGATAATTGCCATCAATAAAGAAAATGGATTTACTACCCAATACGTGGCTCGGGATTTCGATCTATTAAAAGACTTTTGGGTCTCCGAAGATGAAAAAAATATATTTTTCTTAAACGATTCAAAAATATTTAAGGCCGAAATTGAAATTCAAAACTAATTTTAGAGAATAAATAAAAACACCCCCTTACGGGGTGCTTTTATTTTAAATGGTTATTTATTTTAATTCTACGGTCGCTCCGGCTTCTTCCAATTTTTTCTTGATTTCGTCTGCCTCTTCTTTTTTCAAATTTTCTTTAATAACCTTCGGCGCTCCATCGGTAATATCTTTTGCTTCTTTAAGTCCCAAACCGGTAATCTCGCGTAAAACCTTAATTACCTGAATCTTTTGCGATCCGGCATTTTTCAGTTCAACGTTAAACGTAGTCTTTTCTTCTGCCGGGGCCTCTCCTGCATTGGAATTATTTGCCATACTTACGGGAGCTGCAACCATCGGAGAAACGCCAAACTTATCTTCTAAAACTTTAACCAATTCCGCTAAATCCATTACGCTCATCTTTTCAATTTCATCAACCATCTTTTTGAATTTTTCCGGGACCTTTACTTCTTCCTTTTTTTCTTCAGACATATTTTTATAAATTTTAATTATTACTTATTACTTTTTATAGCGTTTAAAACGCCAATTAAGTTCCTTATATTGCCCTGCAAAACATTTACAAGGCCACAAATCGGACCTTTAAGTGTGCCAACTAACATAGATAAAAGTTCTTCCCTTGAAGGAATTTTAGACAAAGCCTCCACCTCTTGAACGGTTAAAAGCCTGCCCTCCATTATTCCCCCGACGATCTTCAAATTTTTGTGGTCTTTAGAAAACTTAAAGATTGTCTTTGTCGGAGAAACCGGATCTTGATAAGAAAAAGCAACACCCAATGAACCTGGCACCCGAGTAATATCAATATCGTGTTTGGCTTCCTTTAATGCCAGGGTAATTAATGTTTTCTTGACGACTTTATATTCTATTGCTGCCTTTTTTAATTCTCTTCTCAGTTTCTGCATCTCCCCTACGCTTAATCCGCTGATATCGGTAAAAACCAAAGATTGCTGACGCTTTATTTTATCTGTCAGCTCTTTAACTAACGCTCTTTTTTGTGCTTTGCTTAACATAAAATAAAAATTCTGTGAAACAATCCACAGACTTTTTAAGGTCTTAATTTGTCCTCGGCAGGACTTATCTCCGCTAAATAACGGATGCCTGCTGTCTATGGATATTTATAATTTAATCTATTTTAAATGCCTTGTCAACACTATCGCAAATATTTTGCTTTATTTGTATTGTGTTCTTCAAGCGTTTTGGAAAAAATGGTTGTCCCGTCGGGCGCGCTTAAGAAAAAATTATAATCCGTGTATTTGGGATAAAGCGCGGCCCTAATGGCAGAAATGCCCGGATTATTAATCGGCGCCGGCGGAAGACCGAGATGAATATAGGTATTATAGGGAGATTCTATGCGCGTATCTTCATATGAATACTGCCTTTTGTCTATTCCCAGAATATAGGCAATGGTTGCGCAGGATTCAAGCGGATGTTTGTTTTCAATTCGCTTCCAAAAAATTCCCGAAACAATTGCCCGGTCCTCATCGCTTTTAACTTCTTTTTCCAAAATGCTTGCCATAATTATCGCGTCTTTTAATTTCTCTGAATCGTTTAGTATCTCCTTGGCAATTTCTTCGCTAATTCTTTTTGAAAAATTATCCAACATTTTTTTTGCTACCGCATCAACGCTGGAATTCTTTTCAAAATAATAAGTGTCCGGAAATAAATAACCCTCTTTTTCCTGCGGCAACCTATCTCCAGGTTTTAAAACTCCGTAACCAATCAATTTTTCTTCAATCTGTTTATTCGTCCATCCTTCGGGAATGGTTGCTTTTACATAACTGGGCGCAACGTTGCCGTAGGCAATCATTTTGGCAATCCCCAATAAATCCATTTTCGGATTCAATAAATATTCTCCTGCCTGCAAATGTTCATTATATCCCCGTATCCAAACAAAAAGCACAAATAACCATTTGTTCTTGATTAATCCTTCATCCTTTAATTGTTGGGCGATTTCATTAGACCCCCAGCCTCTCTCAATTTTTACTATTTTTTCTTCTCCCCTGCCAACGGGCGCAAAAAATCCCATCACCGCAAACAATAGAAAAATAATCGCAATTAAAACTGCCAATCTAAATTTTTTACTTTTAATGATTGTTTTTATTTTCTGCATAATTTTATCCGCCAATTAATGGGACAAAAACAAAACCCGGAAACTCCTGCTTCTCAAAACTATCTTGATTTTTGCGGACAATTAACCAGATACTTTCTTTGATTGGTATCACCAATCTGCCGCCGATTTTAAGCTGTTTTTTCAATGCTTCCGGCTCGTTTGTTGCCGAAGCAGCAACAATAATTTTATCAAATGGAGAATATTCTGGCGCTCCCCTGCTTCCATCTTTACAAATAATCTCTACTATTCCCTTATTAATAAAATTATATTTGCCAATGTTCTTTTTCCCTGTTTCTGCCAGTTCGGGAATAATTTCTACGCCAATTATCTTGCCCGGATTACCGGAATGATCATTAACGCAATAAGCCAACAGGGCAGCTTGCCAACCCGAACCAGAACCAATATCTAAAATTTTTTCTCCGGGTTGGGGTTGCAACAATTCTAACATAAACGCTACGGTCAAGGGCTGAGAAATCGTTTGCCCAAAACCAATGGGCAGGGGCGCATTAATATCCGCTTCGTCTTTTAAATTTTCGGGAACGAAATCCTCTCTTTTTATCTTTTGAAAGGCTTCAATAATTTTCGGGGTTTTCAGATACCCCTCTTTGATTAATTGCTGGATCAACTCTTCCACGTTTTTATTATACCAAAATTAAAAAAGAGGCACGAATTCTGATTTTAAAGAATTCGTGCCACAATTTTAAGATTTTTTAATGTCAATAATTACGGATTTCTCCGTGGCAAAAGGAACAACTACAAATTTCTTTTTTCTTTCGGTAATTCTAATCGTTTTCATCCCGGCAACCTTTCTAGGGTGCCTCAACAATGCCTCTTTATCAACTTCTTCTTTAATCCGGATAAATGACCGCAGTCCCATTGTTTTAAGCTCTTCTATCGCGTCTTTTTCTTCGCCAATAATTCTTACGGCTCGGGGAGTAAAATATTCGCGGAAAGATCCCGCATAGAGTTTAACCATTTTTAGCCGTCCATCGCGGGTCAGTTCTTTCTTATTTTTTCGGTAATAAGAAAAAATCTTCAATGCCAATTCCCTGATTTGTTTTTCTTTTTCGCTAACCTCGGTATTCGCCTCGTCTCTTATCCTTTTAATCTTTGCATTTGCCGCCTCAACAATCTTGCTTTCTTGATTCTGAAGATCGGCAATCTTTTCAATGGCCTTCTCTACTGCGTAGGCGCTATCTAGGGTTGCTTTATTTTCTTTTTCCATGCTTTCCCCCTATTTTTTCTTCTTGTTTTTTAAGATGCTTTTGAAAGCCAACAATCCCCAGAAAAAAGCCCAAACAAAACGAAACAATTGCTCCGATAATAGACCAAGACTTTTTAAGCTGCATTTTGTCCTCCTTAAAATAGTTTTAGAGATAAAAAAATTTTAACAGAAAAATTAACTCCTGTCAACAGATAAACCCATTGACCGCAAAATTGTTCTGGGCTATAATTCTTTTGACGAGTAAGTCGGGGTATCTTAGTAAGTCTTTTAAAAAGGCGAAATAAGTAGAGCGACTTAAAAGTCAAAGGTCGCTTTTTATTTTAAGTATTTTAATAAACATGGCAACCAAAAAAAATCAGGTTTCTGACCAGCAAATGGTTTCCGGCAACTGGACGTGTTCTGAATGCGGGGCGCCAATTACCGAAATGCCATTTGAACCATCACCGGACAGACCCATTTTCTGCAAAGATTGTTGGGCAAAAAAAAGAGAAAGCAGGCAGAAATATAATTCCGGTGCACGCAAAATGTTTAAGGGAAATTGGAAATGCAGTGAATGCGGAGCGCCAATTACCGAATTGCCGTTTGAG
>Ga0123519_10009698_pt1 | contig 14445 bp, 7 predicted proteins | sample YelNatPaOPRAMG02_FD_87396 | JGI IMG/M metagenome (GOLD analysis project Ga0123519, IMG submission 87396) | Hot spring microbial communities from Yellowstone National Park - Yellowstone National Park OP-RAMG-02 (version 2) | ecosystem: Environmental > Aquatic > Thermal springs > Hot (42-90C) ...
TACGCAAAAGGTGGGTTAGGGGATCTACTATAGCCTCCAGAATAGAACGATCGAGCTCCGTTTCTTGCCCTTCAAGCACAAACTCTACTTCTTTACCTGCGCGGTGTGCCAAGTCGCGGACCATTCGCGGAAACCGGTTGAAAACTTGCTCTACCGGAAGCAACCGAACTTTCATAATGTGTTCTTGAAGTTCGGTAACCACTCTGCCTATATGTAGAGCTGTTTCCGCCAAGCTGTCTACAAGTTCCTCGTCCTCGTATTTAAGAGCAAGCTCATTTTCGATGCTGGAAACTCTTGTGCGTCCTATAACAAGCTCCGCAACAAGATTCATTAGAGTGTCGAGCCGGTCTACTCCAACGCGCACTGTCTGAATTGACTTAGCAACTGATTCGCTTCCGGATTCTGCAAGTTTTCGTTCTGGCTCTGCGGTAGATTGGGACTGCGATGTTTCATCTTTGTCAGGTATTGCAGAGTGACCCACAATCGTTACCTCGGATATTCTGCCCAATTCTTCGAGTATGTCTTTGGGCTTGCCCGAGGGTTTAAGCACAATATTTATTTCCTGTCCGGCTTGTACACTGTCCACGGAATCCTGCGGCGGATTCGCCGACACTATATCGCCCAAAGCGCCTAAGGTATTGAATACCATAAAGGCCCTAACAGACGGCATTGTGCAATCGTCTGCGATCTTCAGACTTACAGCCATCTCGTTAGCACCGATCGCAGGCGTATTTGTAGTTCCCATAGTTTCCGACTCGGCTTTGACTTTTATAGAAGCAGAGTCAGAGGATTCTACACACGCGCTACTCAGACTTTGCACCAACTCTACTGTATCTGCTTCTGCCTTTTCGCCGCGGCTGACCTGATCGACCATCTGCCTTAACAGGTCTGTTCCCTTTAACAGCAGATCGATGTGCTCGGTTGTGACCTGGACGGAACCGCTCCTCACGCAGTCAAGCAGGTTTTCCATTGCGTGAGTGAGTTCGGAGATCTGGGTAAGCCCAACTGTTGCCGAAGAACCTTTCAGCGTGTGTGCTGCTCTAAAGATCTCCTTGACAACTTCCGAGTCATCCGGGTTGTTTTCAAGCTGGAGTAAGCCCTCGTCCAGTTTTTGGAGCTGTTCCTCGGCTTCCTCCAGAAACAGGCCGATCATATCGGACGAATCCATGTTGAAACTCATGGGATGCTCCTCGAGTCTGAATTGGAACGCTGGAGACTACTGTTGGTTTGTCTTAGCTTAATCCATGTGCTTGTAAGTAGGAAAAGATGAGCACTTTATGCTGCCTTCTTTTCCTCTCCTTGGCTTTTGTTTAACTTCTTGTCAAGTTTGGCAAGGGACTCGACTTCGCTGTTTGAGAGTACCTTTTCGAGATCCAACAGTATGACCATTCTATCTTCCAGTTTGCCTACCCCGCGCAGGTATTCCGTATCGAGCGAGGTTACCACTGGAGATGGCGGTTCGATTGCACTCGAGGGCAATCTAAGTGTTTCGGCCACAGCGTCCACTATCATGCCGATCATCTGTTGCCCAGCCTCGACCACGACGATTCGTGACGCCTTGGTTATCTCGCCTATGGGGAGACCAAATCGTTTTCTAAGATCTATTACTGGCACTATGCTCCCGCGCAGGTTAATTACGCCTTCAACAAAATCTGGTGTACGCGGAATTGCCGTTATCTCTTGCATTCTGATGATTGTATTTACTGCTCCTATGTCTACGCCGTAGAACTCATTTGCGAGGCGGAACACAACCAACTGTTCGGATTCGCTGTCTGCAATGTCTATGTGTTGCTCGTTGTTCATTCTCCAATCCTCCGCGCCGAATAAATCTCTTTGACTGATGACAGCCGGTCCGGCGGAACGCCGGACCGGCCAATAACAACTACGCAACCTTTCGTCTCTTCCGACCACTTGACACAACTTCAGCAGTCACGTCTTGCAATCGGGCAGAAACGGACTCGTCATTCCAGGAACCGCTTATCTTGAACTGAGATACCATGTTTTGGAGCTCTTCTGCCATTCTGGAGAGTTCCTCAGCAGCAGCAGTCATTTCCTCAACAGCGGCATTTTGCTCCTGGGTCGTAGCGGAAACTTGCTCTGCCGCTGCGGCATTCTGTTCACTTACGGCTGCAACTTGCTCGATCTGCTTAGTCACTTCCGCGGAAGAAGCCGCCATCTCTTCGGTTGCTGCGGAGCTTTGCTCGGTGATCGCGGACACGTTCTCTATGGCCTTTATCACTTCGGCGCTGCTCTCGTTCATCTTCTGAGCCGCTGCGGCCATGCTTTGTATCTGGCCAACTATGCCCTCAACGGCAGATTGGATGTTATGCAGAGCTTCAGAGGCCTGAGCAGATAGTTTCGTGCCTTCCTCGACCTCGCGAGTGCCCATATTCATCGCCTCGACCGCCTGGGTAATCATTTGCTGCATGCCGGTTATCAGCTCGGCGATCTCGCCGGTAGCCTTAGAGCTCCGCTCAGCGAGTTTGCGAACTTCGTCCGCTACAACTGCAAATCCTTTACCATGTTCGCCAGCTCTTGCAGCTTCAATCGCGGCGTTCAGGGCAAGAAGATTTGTCTGCTCAGCTATATCGTCGATAGTCTCGACGATGGCACCGATCTGTTGAGAGCTCTCGCCAAGCTGGTCTACCATCTCGGCAACTTTCTCGGTGGAGACTTTAATTCTATCCATACCCTCAACGGAAGCCTGCACTTGAGCGCCACCGGAGGCAGCTACTTCTTTAACTTCCAGGGACGTATTCCCAGCTTCCTGAGCGGATTTAGCAACTTGCTCGATGGCTGCTGTGATCTGCTGGACCATAGCAACAGTCTCTTCCACCGTGCGGGATTGTGTCTGAGCACCTTGAGCAACTTCCTCAATAGCTCGGCTCAACTGCTCCATTGCCTGCGAACTTGCCTGCACAGTCTTAGACTGTTCCTGAGACCCTTCAGCCACTTGACCGGCGCTTTCAGCTATCTGTTGAGAAGCTTTTCCGACTTCTTCTGTAGTTGTCGTCATCGATTGGGCAGATGTAGCAACTTTTTCGGCTGAATCTGCTACCATCGAAATTGCACGTTCCAGATTGTCAACGGCGCTGTTCAAGCTTTCCTTGATCTTCGCAAAGTCGCCTCTATAGTCACCGGTCATTCTGGCCGTTAGGTCATTGGCGGCCAGCCGTTCAAGAACCTCGGCAGCCTCGTTTATAGGCTGAACGACGGCGTCGAGAGTGTCGTTTACGCCTTGGATTATTTCAGCGTAGCCGCCGCCAAATTTAGAAGCGTCTCCGCGAGTTTCTAATCGTCCATCTAAGGCGGCTTGTACTAACATTGATGTTTCGCTACTCAAAGATCGAAGCGTCGATACCACCGTCGCCATAGACTTTGACATGATGTCTTTATCCGACGCCGGTTTGACTTCCACGCTCAAATCACCGGCAGCAATTCTTTCTGCTACAGCAGCGTTGGACTTGATATTTTCGGCCATTTTGCGCATCGAGTTCGCAAGCATGCCTAGCTCGTCCGTGCCGGTAACGTCGATCGATACGTCAACGTCACCAATTGCTAATGTATCGGCGGTTTCAGTCAGCTTGTTGGATCGTTTTACTAAATTGGAGGAAATAAACAAACCAAGAGCAATGGCAGCAATGAACCCCAACAAAGTGAATACAATCATTGAGTTGCGGGTACTTGCTACTGAAGTATAGATTGTTTTCTTTGCCTTCGCTGCAGCCCGTTCGTTGAGGGTGCTAATCTCGCTAAGAAGCCTGTTTACTTCCAGGGCGGCTTTTCGTGCTTGCATGTGCACTTCAAAAGTGCGTTTATCCAAATTCTCTATTCGTGGACTCGACAAACTCTCGCCCGCAGCTACCAATGAGTCTTTTTCTCGAGAGAGTCTTACAACTTCTTCGTGGAGGTTTTTCCATTCGTCCCAGTTTTGCAAGAATTCATTCCAAAGGGCATTTTCATCGCGAGTTTTTGGTAAATCCTCATATATTTTAAAGCCCTTGTTTGCAGTGCCCCAATGTTTTTTAATAAAGTTATACTGAGCTTGGCGGACGTCGGGGGCCATCATGCGTGCGTTGCAAAGACCTCGCTCGCCCACCCATATAGATAGGTGTCCTTCCTTTATAAGCGATAAAGCTAAGATGCTGGGCAATCGAACGTCCAGGCCGTCTCTAACGTTTGTCTGGATATGCGACATTCCCAGACTTCCTTTGATCCCTATAATTGCCGCTATAATCGCGACAATCAGAAACGCCCCTACTAATTTTTGTTTCAGCTTAATAGAATCCAGTTTCAATTGGTTCCCACCTCCGTGTTATTGAGAATCCAAGGCTTAGCTTGATTCAGTTAATCTAGTTTGATTTCGACATGGCCAACTTTGCGCGTCTTTGCACCTCCGATTCCCCAGCCGTAAAATACCAGCTCGGTGAAGTGTGCGGGTCTAAATTGTCTCCCAAAGTTGATCTGCTAACCCTTACAATTCGCAATGCGATTGTTGTTGAGCGTTTAACCGAACCAGCGATTTCCCGGCAATATTGCTTGTTCCGCAGCACATGTAATACGCTCACAATGAATTTCGGCAGGTCAGGATGATTACAGTAGAGCGGAGAGATACGAAAATGCGTGATTCTGTCGCTGCGAGCTTGCTGTCAATGTTGGGTATATTCTCTTTTCGTCTGTGACAATTAGTGCTTGTGCAGAGCAACGCGAGGGTATAACTATCTCACATTGGTAATCAATCTGTGATTGATGCAGTGATACCCTAAAATTGTTGACAGGGCGAGGACGGATGCAATGGCTGTTGCGCAAGCCCCGGTTCGGCATCCCGTATTCAATCCAACGCTTCCAAACTTCGAAGAGATCGAGGACGGAATTCGCGATATACTTGCCAGCGGTCAGGTTACGGTCGGAAGATATGTCGCAGAGCTGGAAGACGAAGTTTGTGAGCTTACCGGCGCTAAGCACGCAGTTGCAGTGTCCTCCGGGACCAGCGGACTGCTACTGCTGTTGCGAGCGCTAAACCTGAGGCCGGGAAGCGAGGTGATTACTCCCAGTTTTACGTTTGCAGCCACCTCACAGGCTTTGCTTTGGCTCGGCCTGAAGCCGGTGTTTTGCGATTGCGAACCGGAAAGTTTCACCATGGATGCGGCGGCTGCGGAAGCATTAGTCACAGAGCGGACTTCGGCCATATACCCCGTGTGCGTGTTTGGAGTTCCGGGAGACCTCGACGCTTATCAGAAATTGGCCGATAAATACGGCTTGATTCTTTTCTACGACAGTGCTCAAGGTCTTGGCAGCACCTACAAGGGCAAATCTCTTGGAAATTTCGGCGTTGGAGAAGTATTCAGCCTGAGTCCAACCAAGGTAGTTACTTCCTTGGAAGGGGGCCTTTTGACCACTAACTATGATGAAATTGCCGAGTGCGTCCGTCGAATGCGTGACTATGGTAAGGGACCGGACGGTCAAAATATGATTTCGCTTGGGCTTTCTGCAAGGATGACCGAGTTCAACGCTCTCGTCGGATGCTGGTCATTGGCAAGAATTGATATGTGGCTACGCAATCGCACGATCATCATGGCGCAATACCGAGAACGCCTGAGTGTAATTCCAGGCATAAGCTTCCAGAGGATCCCGGATTACTGCACATCCTCAAGGAACTATATGGTGATTCTCTTGGATCCCGAACGGAGTCCCATCACACGCGACGAGCTTTACGAAAGACTCAAAGATTGCGGCATACAAACCAAGCGCTACTTCTATCCTCCGCTCCACAACCAGACGCTCTTTAGAGATATTGATCCCGAAGCATCGGCCAGATTACCAGTTACCGAGCGAATCTCAGCTAGAAGTCTCGCCTTACCGATGTATTCCCACATGAGCTTGGAGCTGGTTGACTACATATGCGATCGGATTCTTGAGTTTGCCTGCTGTTAATGAGTCGGTGTAGCATTATCAAACGAGCAAGGTTCAGACTCTAATCTTGCGCCAGTGTCCGCTCTTGAAATAGATGGCCATAATAATCCCCGAAACAGCGGTAGTTACGGACATCGCAATCCACGCTCCGGTTGCTTCAAGTCCTGTGGGTATGGAAAGTACCCACGCAAGAGGCAGTCGGAGTACCCAAAGGGTTCCGACGGTAGTCCACATTGGGAAGCGTGTGTCTCCGGCTCCCTGAAGTGCTCCTCGAAGCACCATGTTGACGGCCAACAGAGGTTCTGAGAGCGCGTTTATCCGAAGATAAGAAACAATCAGCGGGACTACGGCAAACTCGTTTGTAAACATCAGTGCTAACTGGCGCGGGATTACAAGAAACAGTATTGCCACAGCCGTCATTATAACTACAGCCTGGCCAGTTGCCACCCATGCGCTGTGTTCGGCTCGATCGGGCTTGCCAGCTCCAAGATTCTGGCCTACAAGAGGAGTCGCCGCAATTGAGTAAGCTATTCCAGGCATAAATGCGAAGGATTCTATTCTGAGGGAAACTGTGAGTGCGGCCTGTGCTGCTGCCACCTGTGCTGCAGGAAGCATAGCAAGAATCTTGATGAACCCTGCAGAGGCGGTACTCCAAAGCAAGTTCTGGGCTGCTGCTGGCCAGCCGATGTTCATTATCCTGCCTGACCAGTCGCTATGCCAGCGCGCATGTCTAAACCAGCCTCTCAGTTCCGAGCGTTGTAGAAACCAAAACATCAGCAGCATTCCCACCACGCGTGTAATTGCAGTTGAGATTGCTGCGCCTCGCACGCCCATTGCGGCAAAAGGGCCGATGCCGAAGATCAACAACCAATCGAAAAGAACATTGACAACAATAGTAGCAACACCTGCGTATAATGGGCTTCTCATATCTCCCGTGCTTCGAATCGCGGACGTGATGATCACAAACAGGAACATCGGAATCGAAAACCACGAGATTATTGCGGTGTAGTCTGCTGCAATCGGCACAACAGATCCACTTGCTCCTACTAATCTGACGATTGGCACAGCGAAGATTACTAGCGGTAGCCCTGTGATGATGCCGGCAACCACGGACAGCAGTAGAGATTGTCCTGTGGCGGCGTTTGCATCTTCGTAGTCTCCAGCTCCGATAAACCTGGCTACCAGCGCCGACGTGCCGGCTGAGAGCCCGATTACGAGGCCGAACTGGATCATCAATGCTGTGTTGCCAATCCCAACTGCAGCCAGCGCATCAGTTGCATTATGTAGTCTACCTACGAATATAGCGTTGATTATTCCGTAAGCAGTTTGAATAATGGTGTTTACGACAGTAGGCCACGCAAGATACCACACGGCAGCCCACACATGGCCTGACGTAATGATCTCGTTCGCGTCAATCCCCTGTTTTGTTGTTTCCAGCTTGACCTCGTCCATATACAAAGCACAAAAGAGAGGATAGCGTGTCATATCCTCCCGTTTGCTTTCCGTGTGATGTAGGCTTGTCCTCGGCTATTCTAGCCCTTCTAACGATACAAAGTCAAACCGTGCGTGAACAGGGAAGGTAATTCGCATTTCCGGGTCAAAGGCATAGCTGGTTCGAGTCAGTCTTACAATCCAAGCGGCAAGGGGTTAGACTTCTATGGTGCAAATTTATTCAAAAATAAAGCACAATTCCGGCATTCCTCTCGGCGGAATCGGTACTGGTTCGGTAGAGATTCGCCCGGACGGCTTATTCCACGAGTGGCACATGTTCAACGTTGGTCAGTGGAATCCGAACGCTCCATGTGCGAAGGGTATACAGGCGATGGAGCCTCGAGATCTACTGTTTATGGTGCGTACACGAGAAGTTGACGGTAAGATTACCGCTCGCTACCTTAGCCTTAGCGAAGAACTCCACGACCTGTATTGCCTCGCCTGGCTGCGCAGCGTCGAGGCGATACACTTTGAGGGCATGTTTCCGCTTGCCAGGCTCACCTACGATGATCCGGAGTTGCCGGTTAGTATTCAGGCAGAAGTGTTCTCACCGTTTGTTCCTTTGAATTCGCGCACGTCCGGAACTCCCGGCTTTTATGTCTACTTTACCATTCGTAATGAGACTGATTCTCCCGTTGAGGTATCAATACTCGGCGTGATGAAAAATGCGGCGGGATACGATCAGGAAGGAAGGCAGGCAAGAAATAAGCTTCTCGACATCGCTTTCGTCTCGCAACCGGGTAAAGCGATACACATGACTGCTGACGGATTGCGAGACGGCGAGTGCTCGACGGGAGACATGACTTTTGCTGCAGTAGGCGGTGAAATTAGCCATATTACGGGCAGCTTCGCGGAAGATCATCGCGCGATGACCTTCTGGCACACCAAATACGGACCTAAAACAACCACCTTTATGCATCAGTTCTATGACGAAGGCCGATTGCCCAACCTAAACGCCGAAACGCCGCCAAAACCGCGCGAGGGCTTTGATGCTTCCACTCTCTCGGCGGCCAACCGAAAAGTCCTTCTGCAGGAACTGCTCCAGTATCCGGCATTCTACGACAAATACCACCGCTTGAGTCTCGTAGACGAGAACCTGGTGAACTCGCCCGAATTCCTGAACGAGCTGATGGGCAACGTTGCCGAGCTGGCGGACCGAAAGATTCAGTGGGGTTGGGGAGCGCTGTGCAGTCGAAATGAACTTGATTCAGAAGAGGAATGCGAGGTGCTCTTCGCGGTAGGCTGGTTCTTCCCCAATCATATAAGTCCTACGGGGGAGAACATTGGGCATCAGTATGAACTCTGGTTCGGCAGTTCACCGGACGTAGTGCAGTTTATGCTAGAGAACTTCCCGGCGGTCCGCATGAAGACGCTGGCGTTCTCTGAGGCCATACACTGTTCCAGCATGCCCACAGAAGCTGCGGATGCGGTCACGAGTCAGCTCTCGACCTTAATTAAATGCACCTGGTGGACGAAAGCAGGTCACTTCGGAGTTTGGGAAGGATACGGTTGCTGCGGATTCCATACTACGGACATTACCTACCAAGGTTCCTTCCCAATAATTTCGCTCTTCCCCGACTTGCAAAAGATGCAGATGACGCACGGGGCAAAGTTTCAGCGGGAGGACGGACGCGTACACCACTTCTTCACTCCAGACTTCTCCGCGGTTGATAACGGATTCGACCGCGTAGACATGAACCAACAATTTGTGATGCTCGCCGCTCGTGACTATCTGTGGACAGGGGATAGGGCATATCTGGAACAGCTCTGGCCGCATATTGTGCGCGCGATGGACAATACAGCATTGTTGGACACCGACGGAGACGGTTTGCCGGACTCCGACACACGCCGCAATACTTATGACGTTTGGGACTTCCAAGGTTGCCCGTCGTATATTTCGAGTCTATGGCTGGGTGCGCTTAAAGCCGCTGTTAGACTGGCCAACGAAATGGGCGACACGGAGCGGGCTGCAAAGTGGCAGGCGGACTACGAAAAGGGTGTTGCCAGTTTCGAAGAGAAGCTCTGGAACGGAGAATACTACATACTTTGGCGTGACGGCGACCTTACGGATGAGTGTTGTATGTCAGACCAGATGAGCGGAGACTGGTTCGCTGCTGCTTGCGGATGGGGGCCGATTCTCAAACCCGAACGAATAGTAAAGGCTCTGGACGCGATCATGATGTACAACTTCCGACCTTCACACGGTCTTATTAACGCTTCCTATCCGCCGGGCAAGCCGCACAGGATTGCGGCGTCGGGAAACTATCAAGCCGATGCGCCTTGGACAGGCATCGAATACACTGTGGCCGCATTGCTGATTGAGTATGGAATGGTGAGCGAGGGTCTGGCAATCGTTCGCGATATACATCGGCGCTATCTACAGGCAGGCAGGTTCTGGAACCACGTTGAGTGCGGCGGTCACTACTACCGCGCGATGTCTTCTTGGACCGTAATGCTGGCGCTATCGGGGTTCCGTTGGGACCAACCGACGCAGACAATGACGTTTGCACCTGCTTTAAACGAACCGGTGTCCGAGTATCCGTTCTTTACTCCTAGCGCTTGGGGTACCTATTATCAGCAAGATAGCCTGACAGGCAAGGTGGTCGAGATCGATTTGATAGACGGTGAGATTACAATCTCTAAGCTTTTCCTGCCGAAAATTTCAGGGTTTGAAGATGCGACTGTTGCGGTCGGCGAAACCGAGGTAGAAGTGAGCATTGGTTCCTGCGGCTACGGAGTGTGCATAAGCTTTGCACAACCCGTCACGTTAACTGCGGATGCTGGGTTGGTGATAATTGCGTAATCGGCAACGTGCAGCTATGCGATACTGAGCAGTTGGGCAACGACCTTTGCGTAAAGCACTGCGGCTTGCTGCGTTTGGGAGATACTCACGAACTCCTTCGACGTATGCGCTTGCTTGATGCTGCCGGGACCCATTACGACCGAATCTATGCCCAGCATGGTGTGGAACGGTTCTGCTTCTGTCCAACCGCGCAGACCCGCCACGTGCTGCTCAAGTCCGAGCGTGCGCCCAGCATCTAGAATAGCTTCGATGAGAGGTGAATCGGGGGGCGTGTCCAGCGCCTCCCCACGCTTCTCGACCTCGCAGCTTGCCCATTCGTGCTTCTCGACGATCGACAAAACCGTTGACTCTACATCAGAGATGCGTACAGGTGGAGGAAAACGAATATCTATACGCGAGACGCAGCGATCAGGCACGCGGTTCGGTCGATCGCCTGCGTGGATTTCGCCCAGGTTCAGGCTGGAACTGCCGGTGAGATCGTGAGAACGGAATCGCTTTACAGACTTACGGATGTCATCTATCAGCTCCAACATTCGCTCGATTGCGCTGATGCCGTTTTCCGGGCTGCACCCGTGAGCCGAAAGGCCGGTAGTTGTCAGCTTCAGAAACAGCAATCCGTTGTGAGCGCGAATGACGTTTAGGTCTGTTGGCTCGCCAACTATTGCATAGTCGCAAGTATAGCCTTGTTGGATGGCCGATCTTACGCCGTTGCCGTCGCCTTCTTCATCAACGGAGATTAGTAGATCCACCGTGCCGCTTAGTTCGCCGCGAGAGAGTATATCGAGATAGGCAGTGGTCATCGAGGCAATCGATGCCTTCGTATCGCAGGAACCTAAGCCGTATAAGAGATCGCCTTCGATTCGAGCATTAGGAGTTGATTCCCCATTTGGCGGAACCGTGTCACAGTGAGCGTTGAGGCATATACGAGGGGAGCCGCTTCCTCTGCTGCACAGCAAATTCCATCTTCCCGGCGCCATCTCGATCCGACGCGGGTTCAAACCCAGCGCGGCAAACTCTTGCTCCAGAAAGAGCAGTATTTCTTCCTCATCCGGAAAAACACTGGGAATATCCACCAGTTTCTCCAGAAGACCAATACAATACCGGCATGCCGTGTCCGAATCAGCTCTCAAAGATATAAGTCCTCCTTTGCTGGTTCATCGTAGTGCACGAAGCGTTCTCAGTCAAGTTTTTTCGGGTGCTCTTTGCAAAATCGGCAGAAGGTAGATTTGGTTCGAGTGTGGCAGAGTTATGCAGACAGTGCTGCATATTTAATGAAGATTCCAACAGGGGTGCGAGTCTAAATTGAGTGGAGGTATAACGACCATGATTTCAATATCGGCAATTGCGGTCTTTGCTCTGGTTACAACTGCTGCGGCAGCGCCAAACGTGTCGGGACCAAAGTCTGTAAGGCTTACGGTCTACAATCAGAATTTTGCGTTAGTGAAGGACGTGCGAACAATTCAACTCGCCAAGGGCATCAATTCCGTCGAGGTGGAAGATGTTGCCGGTCGCATCGACCCGACTAGTGTGCTATTTAAGAGTCTCACCGCACCCAACTCCGTGCAGATATTAGAGCAAAATTATCAATATGACCTCATCAGCCCGGATAACATCCTGAACAAGTCCGTTGGTGAGCGAGTTACTTTCACGCGATTTGACGAATCCGGGCAACCTCATACTCAAGGTGGTGTGCTGCTTAACCCACCAAAAAACGGCGGAATGGTGATAAAGGCCGACGACGGAACATTGTTGCTGAACCCGACTGGCCAAATTTCGCTTGTCAAGATGCCGGAGGGTCTTCACCCCAGACCAACTCTCAATTGGTTGCTGACGAGCGAGCGAGAAGGCCAACATGAGGCTGAGATAAGCTACATCACAGAAGGCATAAACTGGCGGGCGGATTATGTGGCGCTGGTAAACAAGAACGATACAGCCTTAGATCTCTCAGGCTGGGTAACGCTTACCAATGAGAGTGGAGCGACTTATGAAAACGCAGCGCTCACCTTGATGGCGGGTGACGTAAGGCGTGTTCAGGAAGATATGCAGGCGAAGTTTCGAGCCGGCCGAGCGGTTATGGCTGAGGCGGCAATGCCGCAATTCGAGGAAAAGTCGTTCTTTGAGTACCACATGTATACAATGGAACGCCCTACTACTATTCGCGAGAACGAAACCAAGCAACTTTCGCTACTTAATGCCTCAAACGCACCAGTTAAAAAAGAACTGATATATGACGGCAGACAGGAATGGTGGAGAATGTGGTGGTATCCGGGTAGAACAGGCGATCCGGGTGGCGGCTACGACACTTCGGACTACCATAAAGTGAACGTGGTTTTGGAGCTAAAGAATTCCAAAGAAAACCACATGGGAATGCCGCTTCCGAAAGGCAAGATAAGGGTCTATAAGCTCGATGACGACGGCAATCAGCAATTTATTGGCGAAGACCTAATTGACCACACGCCTAAAGACGAAAAGATACGCCTCTACATCGGCGACGCATTTGACGTTGTGGGCGATTATCGGCGAACTGACTACCGCAAGATCAGCGACAAAATGATCGAGGAAAGTTTCGAGGTCAAGATTCGCAATCACAAAGACACGCCTGTTGATGTCAAAGTGGTGGATCACGTCTGGTCGGATTGGAAAGTCACCAAGTCTAGCCACAAGTTCGAGAAAAAAGATGCTCATACCATCGAGTTTCCAATCACAGTGCCAAAAGACGGCGAGACAGTGGTGACATATACGATTAGGACACAGTGGTAACGAAATATAAAGCAACAGGGTAAGGCGGAGGTAATCTGCAGAAAAGTTACCTCCGCCAAACGTTCACGCCCAGCTTCTTTTCATCTTCCTTGCTTAGGTTTTCTATCGTTACGATATGTTGTTCGCCTGGGATCAGGTCAAACCAGTTATCGGACGGCCTGGCGGAAGCAGGCAAGCCAGTGAAAGCGACGTTGCGCGCGTAGGCATCAGCAGCTATTGTCATGCGAAGCGTAGTCTCATCTAGCCGCTCGCGCTGAATCAGTAACTTGGGCTGAGGAAACTCCATCTCGCCGAACGGTAGTGCAAAGTAAACCGACTTAGTCAACATCTCCCCATCCACAGTAAGCAAAGCGACAAGACACTGACGCTTGGGGTCGAAAAGAATCTTCGACAAATTTCCGCTGCGCCAGAACGAGCGTGAGCTGTTGGCGCTGAGCTTTACTTTCACTTCTTCCGTCTCAAGTCCACACGTGTCGAAGCTCAGGACGCCGACATGCAATATTCCGTTCAAGTCCCGATTGCGCTCGTCCGAGGTCACAAATACTTCTACCTGATCTTCAAGTTGCTTAAAAGAAACCAGAATAGGTGCGAATGCTCGCTTCGCGTAGTAGTATGCCGTCTTAGGGCGCAAGTAGTAATCTACAATACTCCAGCCTATTGCGGGCCAGCAATCGTTATACATCCACATCAATCCGCCTGAGATTGCCCACTTCTCTCGCCGGTAGTGTTCTATCTCAGCCCTTATGAACTCGCCCTGCAGAATCCCCGCGTATGCGGCAAACTGTTCCGCCGTTTCGAACTCGCCCATCATCTTTCGGGTAAAATCTACCAGTATTTGCTGGTGAGAGCGTTTGTCCGAGCGTGTGGAGTGCGGGTTATCTTTGTTGTGAAACTCCCACATCTCATTATCTGGCGGGAAAAGTGCGTCCTCCGGTATGAACTCGCGTATCGATTCGATCACTGGAGGACCCTGCGTGACAAACTCGCTTACGAACAAAGCTCGTTCCTGCTCTATCAAGTGCCGCCATTGCTTATAATCACCGCAAGCCGCTTCGAACCAACTGGAGCCGTGTCTATCACCCTCGCACGGATCGTTTCCGAACGCGCCGCCGTATGGAGAACACGGCCTGTAGGGTCTGGTGTGGTCTAGTCGCTTTATTACGTTCGGAATGACTTCGTGGAACAAGCGCTTTCCGGGCCATTGGGCATCTGGCGCCATGTTCATCTCGCATTCGTTGTTCCCACACCAAAGCACAATCGACGGATGATTGCGCAAGCGCTTGATCGCAATTTCAGCCTCGCGCGCAACTTCCTTCGCAAACTCGTCGTCATCCCGATAGGTGGCGCAGGCGAACATAAAGTCCTGCCACACCATTATTCCCATCTCATCACAAGCTTCATAAAACTCAGGCGCTTCGTAAATTCCGCCGCCCCATACGCGCAGCATGTTGAAGTTGGCTTCCTCTGCCATGCGGATA
>Ga0123519_10009700_pt1 | contig 14443 bp, 9 predicted proteins | sample YelNatPaOPRAMG02_FD_87396 | JGI IMG/M metagenome (GOLD analysis project Ga0123519, IMG submission 87396) | Hot spring microbial communities from Yellowstone National Park - Yellowstone National Park OP-RAMG-02 (version 2) | ecosystem: Environmental > Aquatic > Thermal springs > Hot (42-90C) ...
CATGGAGACTCATCGTGGCGATAAGGATAGCGATGATCGGGGCCGGGTCGATCGGATTCACCCGGCGGCTGGTGCGCGACATACTGGCGGTGCCGGAGCTGGCGGACACGACCTTCGCGCTGACGGACATATCGAAGCGCAATCTGGACGCCGTGGCGGCCCTGTGCCGGCGCGACATCGAGTTCAATCGTCTGCCGGCGCGGATAGAAGCGACAACCGAACGGCGGAGAGCCATAGCGGAAGCGGACTACGTTATCTGCATGATCCGTCAGGGCGGACTGGAGGCTTTCCAGCTGGACATCGATATTCCTCTGAAATACGGCATCGATCAGTGCGTGGGGGACACGCTGTGCGCCGGGGGAATAATGTACGGCCAGCGCACGATACCCGCGCTGCTGGATTTCTGCCGCGACATACGGCAGGTGGCCAAACCCGGGGCGCTGCTGCTGAACTATTCTAATCCGATGGCGATGAACACCTGGGCGTGCAACAAGTACGGCGGGGTGAGGACCATCGGGCTGTGTCACGGAGTGCAGGGGGCGCACTGGCAGATAACGCGCGCGATAGAGCAGTGGGCGAAAAAGGAGGGTCTGATAGGGCAGGATGCGAAACTGCACCGGCGCGATGTGCACGTGATAGCGGCCGGGATCAATCATCAGACGTGGTTCATCCAGGTGCGCTGGCGCGGCATGGACCTGACATCGCGGCTGTACGAGATGATGGCGGCGGTGCCGGAGTTCGTGAAGACGGAGAAGGTGCGGCTGGATGTGATGAAGCGGTTCGGCTACTACTCGACGGAGTCGAACGGACATTTTTCGGAGTATGTGCCGTGGTATCGCAAGCGGCCGGGGCAGATTCGCCGGTGGATCGACATGTCGAGCTGGATACACGGGGAGACCGGGGGATATCTGCGCGTGTGCATCGAGGGTCGGAACTGGTTCGAGACGGAGTTGCCGCGGTGGCTGAAGGAGGAACCGCCGCGGATAAGCGCGTCGGACCGGTCGGAGGAGCACGGGTCGTACATAATCGAGAGCCTGGAGACGGGCCGGATATATCGCGGGTTCTTCAACGTGATGAACCGGGGGCACATCACGAACCTGCCGGATGGCTGCGTGGTGGAGATACCGGGATACGTTGACGGCAACGGGATAAGCATGCCGGTGGTGGGCGATCTGCCGCTGGCGTGCGCGGCGACATGCGCGGCGAGCGTGCGGGTACAGGAGCTGGCGGTGGAGGCGGCGGTACATGGGGATGTGAATCTGCTTAAGCAGGCGTTCATGCATGATCCGCTGTGCGGGGCGGTGTGCGATCCGGAGGAGCTGTCGCAGCTGGCCGACGAGATGCTCGTGGCGCAGGCGCGGTGGCTGCCGCAATACGCCGGCGAGATACCGCGGGCGCGGGCCCGGCTGAGCGAAGCGGAGCGCGGGGGCACGCGCGTGAAGCTGCGCCGGACGAGCGGAGCGGCGCGTGTGAAGGTGAGGAGCGCGGAGGAGCTGGCGCGGGCGCGCGGGAAACGCGCATAAGGCGCGAGGGGGGTGCGCGGACGCGGAAAAAAAGTGACGGGCGGGCGGTGCCGCGGGCGCGGGCGCCGCTGTATAATCGTGTGCGGGCTGATATCCTGCCCTGCTTTTCCCGACGCATGAACCGGACTCGCAACGATATTCGCAACGTCGCCATTATTGCCCACGTGGATCACGGCAAGACCACGCTGGTGGACGCGCTGCTGCGCCAGAGCGGGATGTTCCGCGAGGGGCAGCTGGTGGGCGAGTGCATAATGGATTCCAACCCTCTGGAGCGCGAGAGGGGGATAACGATACTGGCCAAGAACTGCGCCATAACGTACACGGACGAGAGCGGGCGGACGACGCGCATAAACCTGATCGACACGCCGGGACATGCGGATTTCGGGGGGGAGGTGGAGCGGGTGCTGTCGATGGCGGACGGGGCGTTTCTGCTGGTGGATGCGGCGGAGGGGCCTATGCCGCAGACGCGCTTCGTGCTGCGGAAGGCGTTTGAGCACGGGTTGCGGCCGGTGGTGATAATCAACAAGATCGATCGTGCCGACGCGCGGGCGCACGAGGTTCTGGACGAGGTGTTCGAGCTGTTCATGGAGCTGGGTGCGGACGACCGGGCGCTGGATTTTCCGGTGCTGTATGCGTCGGGGCGGCAGGGGGTGGCGACGTGGGAGCTGGAGAAGCCGGGCGTGGACATACGTCCGGTGTTCGAGGCGCTGCTGCGGTATGTGCCCGCGCCCGAGGGCGATCCGGATGCGCCGCTGCGGATGCGGATAAGCACGATACAGTACAACGACTATGTGGGGCGGATAGGCGTGGGGCGCATACATCAGGGGCGCGTGCGGAGCGGCGAGATGGTGAAGGTGTGCCGGCGCGACGGAAGGCAGCTGGACAGCCGGGTGCTCCAGGTGCAGGTGTTCGACGGTCTGGAGAGGCGGACGGTGGAGCAGGCCGAGGCGGGCGACATCGTGGCGCTGGTGGGGCTGGAGTCGGTGGAGATAGGCGACAGCATATGCGATGTGAACGATCCGCAGCCGCTGCCGGCGCAGGAGATCGAGCCGCCGACGCTGAGCATGATGTTCAGCGTGAACGATTCGCCGTTCGCGGGGCGCGACGGCAGGTATGTGACGAGCCGGAACCTGCGCGACCGGCTGATGAAGGAGCTGGAGAGCAACGTGGCGCTGCGGGTGGAGGAGACGCCGGAGCGCGACGCGCTGAAGGTGTCGGGGCGCGGTCTGCTGCATCTGGGGGTGCTGGTGGAGACGATGCGGCGCGAGGGCTATGAGATGTCGATAGGCAAGCCGCATGTGATACTGCGCACGGGCGAGGGTGGCGCGACGCTGGAGCCGGTGGAGTATCTGGTGATAGAGGTGCCGGAAAACAGTCTCGGGGCGGTGATGGAGCTGACGGGCAACCGTCGCGGCGAGCTGGTGCGGATGGACAAGCGCGGCGGGCATGTGTATCTGGAGTTCACGATTCCGGCGCGGGGGCTGATAGGTCTGCGGACGCGGCTGATGACGGCGACGGCGGGCGAGGCGGTGATGTATCACAACTTCCATCGTTACGAGCCGATGCGCGGGCAGGTGCCGCGGCGGGCCAGCGGCGTGATGGTGAGCAACGCCACCGGCCGGGCGACGGCGTATGCCCTGAACGAGCTGCAACAGCGCGGGACGATGTTCGTGGAGCCGGGGGATGAGGTATATGAGGGGCAGATAGTCGGGGAACACTGTCGCGACAACGACATCGTGGTGAACCCGACGCGCACGAAGCGGCTGACGAACATCCGCACGACGGCGAGCGATGAGAACATAATATTGAAGCCCGCGCGGGCGATGACGCTGGAGGAGGCGCTGGAGTACATCGAGGAGGATGAGCTGGTGGAGGTTACGCCGCGGCATATACGGCTGCGCAAGGAGCTGCTCAAGGAGCATCAGCGCAAGCGTGCGGCGCGGTCGCACAGCGCGGGCGGCGGCTGATGCGCCGGCGGGATGCGTTGACAAACGGGCTGGCGGCATGAAAAATAGCGCGTGTCGGGCGATCGATGCCCGAGGCGGCACCTTTAGCTCAATTGGATAGAGCGACGGCCTACGGAGCCGTAGGTTGCAGGTTCGAGTCCTGCAAGGTGCGATCCATCCGGCGGGGCCTGTGCGGGCAGAACGGGGGTGCGCGGGGAAAAGCAGGTAAGGCTTGCGGCAGAGGCGCGGGCGCGATAAGAACGCGGCGGGTGCGGGGCGTAGCTCAGCTTGGATCAGAGCGCCTGGTTTGGGTCCAGGAGGTCCCGGGTTCAAATCCCGGTGCCCCGATTGCCGCGAAGCGGCAATAGAGCGGGAGAGAACAGAGAGGAGAGAGTAGAGCAGAGCGGGGGATTCGGTTTCGCATCTTTCCTGCTCTGTCCTCTCCAGTCTCTGCTCTTTCGGTTAACATGGCGGCGTGGCGTTCACCTTTGAGAAGCTGGTCGTCTATCAGAAAGCCATCGCGTTCGCCGACACCATCTGCACCCTGACGCGCGATTTGCCGCGGGGCTATTTTTTTCTGGCCGATCAACTCAACCGTGCTGCCTTGTCCATCGCCGCCAACATCGCCGATGGCAACGGTCGCTTCACCAGGGCCGACCGGAGGAACTTCTTCGGCGTCGCGCGCGGGAGCGTGCAGGAGTGCGTACCGCTGCTGGAACTGGCGGCTCGCCAGGGGCTGCTGAAGCCGGACCGGCATGCGCAATTCAAGGCCGACCTTGAGGAAATCGGCAGGATGCTTTCCGGCCTGATCAGCGGCTTGGGGAGGCGCGAGGCGTGACGACAGAGCAGGAAATAATAGAGAGTCGAGAGGGGAAAGTAGAGCAGCAGATCGCCGGCGCTTTCCTGCGGCCTGCCCTCTCCTGTCTACTCTCTCCTCTCTATTGTCTCCTCTCTACTACTCTCTCCTCTCTACTGTTCGGCGGGGGTGTGCATGTTGTACAGGGGCGTGCCAGACGTTATACACAGAAGACCCGCACGGGCGCCGGGCACGGTGCGGGCTGGCGGCGGGCGAATGAACCGGGAGAATCGACATGACAGCGCGAGCATTCATCGGACTGGTGGTTCTGGCGGCGGGGGCGGCGCTGGTGTGCGGGGGATGCGGCCGCGGGAAGACGGAGCCGCAGGCGGCGGGCGGGAAGAAGAGGCAGGTGTTCAAGGCGCCGCCGGGTGCGCAGTTGAAGCTGGCGTTCGTTACGAACAACGCCAGCGAGTTCTGGAAGATAGCCGCCGCCGGCGTGCGCAAGTACGAGAAGGAGGGCAACGTCAGGGTGGATTTGCGCATGCCCTCCGGCGGGACGGTGGCGGAGCAGACGCAGATAGTGGATGACCTCGTGAGCCAGGGTTATCACGGCATAGCGATAAGCGTGATAGCGCCGAAGGACGAGGTGAATCTGATCAACCGCGCTGCGCGCAAGACCAACGTGATAACGCACGATTCGGATGCGCCCGAGAGCAACCGGCTGGTGTACATAGGCACCAACAACTACGAGGCCGGCAAGGTGCTGGGGCGCGAGATAGCGAAGCTGATGCCGGAAGGTGGGAAGATGGGGGTATTCGTGGGCACGCTGTCGGCGGACAATGCCCGTCAGAGGTTCGAGGGAATCAGGGATGCGATAAAGGGGACGAAGATCGAGATAATCGAGCCGCGGCTGGACGAGACGGACCGCAACAAGGCGCGGACGAACGTGGAGAGCGTGATAAACGCGTATCCGGATGTGAAGCTGCTGTGCGGGCTGTGGTCGTACAACGGTCCGGCGATTGCGGCGGCGATCGAGGCCAGCGGCAAGAAGGGCAAGATACTGGCGGCGGTGTTTGACGAGGAGGACCTGACGCTCAAGGCGATCGAGGAGGGCGTGGTGCAGGTGACGGTGGTGCAGAAGCCGTTCGAGTTCGGTTACCGGTCGGCGAAGCTGCTGCATCAGCTGGCGCTGCACGGGGAGGCGGCGCTGCCGGCCAGCGAGTTTGACGATACGGGGGTGGAGGTGATAACGGCCGCGAACGTTGCGGAGTTCAAGGCCAGACTGGCGGAGCTGAAGAAATAGCGGGACGTGCGCCCCGGTGGCAGGGCCTGGCGGCGGGGGTATGCCGCGTCGTCGGCGGATATGGAAGGTGATGACCGAAAGGGCGGACATTCTGCTGCGGATGGAGGGCATCACCAAGCGGTTCCCCGGGGTGGTGGCCGTGGACGGGGTGTCGCTGGAGCTGTCGCGGGGCGAGGTGCTGGCGCTGATGGGGGAGAACGGGGCCGGCAAGAGCACGCTGATGAAGATACTGGGCGGGGCGTATGCGCCGGATGAGGGGCGGATCATCATCGACGGGAAGCCGGTGCAGATGCGCGGCGTGGCCGACGCCAAGCGCCAGGGCATAGCGCTGATACATCAGGAGCTGATGCTGGCGCCGAATCTGTCGATCGCGGGGAACATATTTCTGGGCAACGAGAAGGTGGTGAGGCGTGCGGGGTGGCTGCTGGACCGGCGCGGGATGCACCGCGAGGCGGCGGCGATGCTGGAGAAAGTGGGTCTGCATCTGTCGCCGGCGACGCCGGTCTCGCAGTTGACGGCCGGGCAGATGCAGATGGTGGAGATAGCCAAGGCGCTGTCGCACCGGGCGCGGCTGATCATCATGGACGAGCCGACGAGTTCGCTGACGTCGGCCGAGGCGGGGCAATTGTTCCGGATAATCGAGGGGTTGCGCGGGGAGGGGATAGCGATCATCTACATATCGCACCGGATAGAGGAGGTTCTGCGGATAGCGGACCGGATAACGGTTCTGCGTGACGGAAGGCGTGTGGGAGACCTGCGGGCGGCGGAGGCGACGGCGGACCGCATCGTTTCGATGATGGTGGGCCGTACGTTCAGCACGCGGTTTCCGGAGCGTGCGCCGGTGCCGCCGACGGCGGAGGTGGTGCTGGAGGTGCAGGGTCTGCTGGTGCCGGGGGCGGCGGAGGGCGCGAGTTTCGACGTGCGGCGCGGGGAGATAGTGGGTTTTGCGGGGCTGGTGGGCGCGGGGCGGACGGAGCTGATGCAGGTTATTTTCGGTGCCGTGCCGGCGCTGGGGGGCAGGATGCTGCTGGAGGGGCGGCCGTATGCGCCGCGTTCGACGCGGGACGCGATACAGGCGGGGGTGCTGCTGGCGCCGGAAGACCGGAAGCGTTACGGGCTGGTGCTGCCGATGACGGTGGCGCAGAACATATCGCTGCCGGACATATGCAACTACCGTCCGCGGCGGTGGCTTCAGCGCGGTGGGGAGACGCGCGTGGCGCTGAGGCAGGTGGCGGCGTTGCGGATAAGGCCGCCGGACATCCGCCGCAAGGTGGTGAATCTTTCGGGTGGCAACCAGCAGAAAGTGGTGCTGGGTAAATGGCTGGCGATGAGGCCGAGGGTGTTGATACTGGACGAGCCGACGCGGGGCATCGACGTGGGGGCCAAGGCGGAGATATACCGTCAGATGGCGGAGCTGGCGGCGTCGGGTCTGGCGATAATCATGGTCAGTTCGGAGATGGAAGAGATCGTGGGGATGAGCGACCGTGTGGTGGTGATGCACGAGAGGCGCATATGCGGCGTGCTGGAGCGCGGGCAGATAAGTGAACAGAACATCGGCGCGCTGATGACGGGAAAGCGGCAAACGGCATGAGACGGGAACTGGGCATGTTCTGCGCCCTGGTGGCGATGTCGCTGGGGCTGTGGCTGTCGAATCCGGACTTTCTGGGACCCAGCAACATCATCAACACCACGCGGCAGGTGGCGATGCTGGGCATTTTCGCCACGGGCATCGCGTTCGTGATCATAACGGGCGGGATAGATCTGTCGGTGGGTTCGGTGATAGGGCTGACGGGGGTGCTGATCGCCAAGCTGTCGGGGCCGGTGAATCCTGCGGACCCGGGGGCCGGGGGGCTGGGCTGGCCGCTGTGGGCGGGCATCAGCGCGGCGCTGGCTACGTCGGTGCTCATCGGGCTTGGGCAGGGGCTGCTGATAACGCGTCTGCGGCTTCAGCCGTTCATCGTGACGCTGGGGGGCATGCTGCTGTTGCGCGGCATTTCGCAGACGATAGTGCGCGGCGGGACGCTGTCGGTGAGCATGATACGCATGGGCAGCGGCACGTTCCGGGATCTTTCGGACATGGGGCTGCTGCTGTATCGCGGAGACCCGCTCATAAGTTACCCGGTGATAATCTTCATCGTGGTGGCGATAGTGGCGGGGTACGTGCTGCATTTCACGGTGTTCGGGAGATATGTGTACGCGATCGGGGGCAATCGCGAGGCCGCGGAGTATTCGGGCATCAACGTCAGGCGGGTGGAGACGACGACATACGTGATATCGGCGGGGCTGGCGGGCGTGGCGGGGGTGTGTTATGCGGCGTATATCGGGCAGATGTCGCAGAACGTGGGGGTGGCATACGAGTTGTACGCGATAGCCGGGGCGGTTCTGGGCGGCTGTTCGCTGCGCGGGGGCGAGGGCACGATAGTCGGGGTGGCGATAGGCTCGGCGATCATGCGCGTCATCGACAACGGCATAATCATGTTCCAGTGGGTGTACCGCGATGCTCAGGGCAACCGGCAGATATGGCGGCTGGATACCAACTGGACGTTCATAATCATCGGCCTGGTGATCCTGGTGGCGGTGGTGCTGGATCAGGCGGTGCATCTGGTTCAGGAGCGGCGCCGGGCGCGCAGCGCGGGACTGCGCGAGCCGCCCCGCGCATAGCCTCGCTCTGCGTCTAGTGTGATTTGTCTAACATTGCGGCGTTTGACGGCGGCGCTGGACGTGGTATGGTAGATAGTGCTGGCAGACGCCGAGGAAAGTGTCTAACCCACCCGCAGTCTCCCTGAAAGCTCAGGCAGTTGGCGGCAGAAGGCCGGCCAATGCGCCCGCGGAGGCTTCTTTGTCTGCCGGCGTGCCGGCGCTGAGCAATGCCGAGCTGCTGAAGTGGATGTTCCGGTTTCTCAGGCCGGTGAAGTTGCTGGCTTTCGTGGCGTGCTGCTGGCTGGCGTTGTCGATAGGGGTGGAGGTGCTGACGACGCGGCAGTTCGGGGAGGTGGCCAATCAGATCAAGGCGCTGCACGCGGGGGAGCGAACGGGGTCGGGATTCTGGCGGTGGCTGACGGGGGCGGATGGGGAGGCGGTGCGGTTGCGGGCCACGGTAGAGGTTCTCGGCGCGCTGGTCGTGGGGCTGCTGCTGCTGCGCTACATGCGTGAAGTGTCGAACATGAAGCTGTCGATGACGATGGTTTACTACATCCGCGAGGCGGTCTTCGACAAGCTTCAGCGTGTGGGGTTCGGTTTTCACGACCGGATTTCGACGGGGCAGCTGATAAACCGGGCGCTGAGCGATCTTCAGCATGTGCGGCAGTTTTTACAGACGGCGGTGCTGACGACGCTGGACATAGTGCTGATCGTGGGGGGGTACATGTGGCTGCTGCTGACGCGCAGCCCGTGGCTGGCGGCGCTGTCGCTGGTGCCTCTGCCGTTCTGGACGCTGTACATTCTGCGGTTCAGCCGGAGGGTTCAGCCGGCGAGCCGCGCGGTGATGGAGGCGGAGGATCGGAGCATAAACGTCATAACGGAGAACATTGCGGGCGTGCACGTGGTGAAGGCGTTCGCGGCGGAGAAGCAGGAGATAGAGAAGTATGCCCGGGCGTGCCAGACGTTCTTCGAGAAGGTGATGGCGCGCATACGCATGTATGCGAACTTCACGCCGGTCATCAGGGCTATCGGGACGGCGTCGCACCTGTCGTTGTTTTTCCTTGTGGCGGTGCTGGTGATCCGAGGGGATCTGAACGTGGGGGATTTTCTGATACTGGGTACGGCGATGGGGGCGATACTGGGGCGGCTCCAGCAGGTGGCGATGATAAGCGAGCAGTATCAGAGCGCCATAGTGTCTGCGCGGCGTCTGTACGAGGTGCTGGCGGCTCCGCCGACGGTTCCGGAGAAGCCCAACGCGCAGCCGCTGCCTCCGGGGCCGGGGAACGTGCGCTTTGAGAACGTTACGTTCGGCTACGACGTGCGGAAGCCGGTGCTGAAGAACGTGAGTTTCGAGGTGAAGGGGGGCAGTCTGGTGGCGATAGTGGGGCCGACGGGCGCGGGCAAGAGCACGCTGGTGAGTCTGCTGGGGCGTTTTTACGACCCGCAGGAGGGGCGTGTTCTGATCGACGGCATGGACCTGCGCGATGTGAAGCTGGACAGCCTGCGCACGCAGGTAGCGTTCGTGTTTCAGGAGACATATCTGTTCAGCGCTTCGGTGGCGGAGAACGTGGCTTACGGCAGGCCGAACACGACTCCGGGGGAGATCGAGGCGGCTTCGCGGCTGGCTCAGGCGCACGAGTTCATCGAGCAGTTGCCGCAGGGCTACGACACGATACTGGGGGAGCGCGGCGCGTCGCTGTCGGGCGGGCAGAGGCAGCGGCTGGCGATAGCGCGGGCGATAGTGCAGAACCCGCGGATACTGGTTCTGGACGATGCGACGGCGAGCGTGGATCCGGAGACGGACGATCTGATACATCGGGCGCTGCGGTATGTGATGAAGGGGCGGACGACGTTTCTGATAGCGCACCGCATAAGCACGGTGAGAAGGGCGGACGTGGTGATAGTGCTGGATCATGGGCGGGTCGTGCAGATGGGTACGCACGAGCAGCTGATGGCGCAGGACGGGCACTATCGTGCGATAGCGGAGGCGCAGTTGTACGGCAGCGACGAGGATCTGGACGAGGAGGGCGAGCGGCAGGGACACATGGACCGCATGGAGAACGGGAGGAAGGCGGCGGCCGCGGCGCGGGTTCCGCGGGAGCGGGAGGAGGAACAGTGATGGGGGCGTGGAGCAGGGCGGTCGGGAAGCGATGACAGATGCTTAATCTGCTGCCCATTTTCGGCAGAAGGAAGGCGGCACCGGCGCAGGCGCGGGAGTTGCGCGGCGAGGAGGAGGAGTCGCGGTACAAGCCGATCGAGTGGCCGCTGGTGCGGCGGCTGCTGGGGATGCTGGCGCCGTGGTGGCGGTATTACGCGCTGGGTCTGCTGCTGGGCGTGGTGATGATCGTTCTGGAGATGCAGTCGCCGCGGTTCATGCAGCGGATAATCAATTACGTGACGGAATACGGTCAGGGGGCTCTTTCGCCGGCGCCGACGCGCGGGCAGGCGGTGGCGCACGTGGCGGGGATAATCGGCGTGTGGGGGGCGGCGATGGGCACGGCGCTGATTCTTCAGCGGTTCGTGATACTGCTGATGACCAACGCGGGGGAACGGGTGCAGTTTTCGCTGCGGGCGAGGCTCTTCGCGAAGCTCCAGGAGCTGTCGATGAGTTATTACGACCGCACGAAGCTGGGACGGATAATCAGCCGCTGCACCAGCGACGTGGGGGCGCTGCGGGAGGTGAGCGTGTGGGGGTTGTGGCACGTGGCGGCCAACCTCCTGATGATGATGGTGGCGGCGTTCATGCTGTGGCGGACGGAACCGCGGCTGTTTCTGGCGGTGGCGTGGCTGGGGCCGGTCATATACGCGATGAACTCGTGGTTCCGGCGGCGGCTGGCGTACCGGTGGCAGGTGGTGCGGGAGTGGTTCACGAGGGTATCGACGAATCTGGCGGAGAACATAACGGGCGTGCGCGTGGTGACGGCGTTCAACCGGCAGGAGCTGAATCTGGCGACGTTCAACGCCATGCAGGTGCGGAACACGCGCAACAACGTGTGGGCGGCGCGGCTCAACGGGATATACCATCCGCTGCTTCAGTTCGTGGGGTTCATCGGGAAGGTCATAATACTGACATATGGCAGCTATCTGATCGTCAGCGGGCGCATCGACCGCGACAAGGGCGTTGGGGCGGTCATCGCGGCCTATCTGTACTGGGACTGGTTCATGAACCCGATACTGAACATCGGGAACTTCGCCAACCAGCTGATGATGGCGATGGCCGGGGGCGAGCGCGTTTTTGCGCTGCTCGATACCGAACCGGAAGTGAAGGATCTGCCGGATGCCGGAGTGCTGCCGCCGATCCGCGGGCATGTGGTGTTCGAGAACGTGACCTTCGGCTACAAGCCCGAGCGGCCGGTGCTGCACGATATCAGTTTCGAGGCGCATCCCGGGCAGATGGTAGCGCTGGTGGGTGCGACGGGCAGCGGCAAGACGAGCATCATCTCTCTGATAGCGCGGTTCTATCTGCCGCAGAAGGGGCGGATACTGATAGACGGTTACGACATCCGGCACGTGACGGGGGAATCGCTGCACAGACAGATGGGTCTGGTGCTCCAGTCGAACTATCTGTTCAGCGGGACGGTGATGGACAACATCCGTTATGCCCGTCCGGAGGCCAGCGACGAGCAGGTGATAGCCGCAGCGAAGGCCATCGGTTCGCACGAGGCGATAATGAACCTGCGGGACGGGTATCAGACACAGGTCGGCGAGCGCGGGGCGGGCATGTCGCTGGGACAGCGGCAGCTGATATGTTTCACGCGGGCGTTTCTGGCCGATCCGCGCATACTTCTTCTGGACGAGGCGACCAGTTCCATCGACACCGAGACGGAGCTTCTGGTGCAGCGGTCGCTGAGCAATCTGCTGGAGAACCGCACGACGTTCATCGTAGCGCACCGGTTGAGCACTATACTCAAGGCCGACTGCATACTGGTGCTTGACCGGGGAAGGATAGTCGAGCGCGGCACGCACCGGCAGCTGCTGGCATCGGGCGGCAGGTATGCGATGCTGTACGAGCAGTTCATACAGCAGGCGGAATGAGACAACGGCGGGAGCAGGCACATCGTGGGAGCCGGGTGCTCGCGGGGGCAGAATCTGCGGCGGCTGGCGGGGAGGGCGGTTGCGTAACGCCGAATCGTATCTTAACATACAGGCGGAAGAGGTTGTCGGGCTTCGGTGATGGTTCGAGGCCCGAGGTCGGGCTGGAAACCGTGCGGACGGTTGGCCCGATCGAGAAGAAGGTCTCTTGGCGTGTAGTCCTGCGCGGTGTGAATTGCGCAGCCGCGCTGCCCGATTGAATGCAACGTGATTGAGACAGCAGCCCAGTTTGTGGTGGTCGCCCTGACGGCGCTGGCGGGGGTTCCGGCGCTGCGGCGGATGGTCGCCGCGGCGGCGGGGTTGACGCCGTGCGCGGCGGCAGCGCTATGGCCGACTTCCTACCGGTTGGCTGCGGCGGGGCCGACGGGTTCGGCTGCCGGGAACCGGGGGCGGGTATCCGCGTACAGGCGTGCGCCGCCGGGCGTGCGGCGGCGCGGGAAGGACGGTACGGCTGCTGGCCTGCCGGCGGGCGCGGTGCGCTGATACGACGGACCACACCTCAAGAGCGCCTCCCCATGTTGAGGTCCGCGATGATAAAGGGGAAGCGCCATGGAGATAATCTGGTTTGTTGTGGGGACGGTGGCGGGTCTGGCCGCGGGCGCCGGCGTCGTGTACTGGCTGATGGCGCGCTCGGCCAGGGGAATGGTTGCCGCTGCGCGCAGCGAATGCGAGCGTGTGCGGCGCGAGGCCGAGCAGGCGCGCGACGCCGCCATACGGGAAGGCGAGAGCCGCGCCCGGGAAATAGAGCTGGCGGCGAAGCAGGAGCAGATCCGGCAGCGCGAGGCGCTGGAGAAGGAGAGCGAGGCTGAACGGCGACAGCTGAAGGAGATGGAACAGCGGCTGGTCAAGCGCGAGGACGCGCTGGACCGGAAGATGGATGCGCTGGGGGCCCGGGAACGGGCGCTGGAGGAGACGGAGAAGCGTCTGGCGCAGCGCGAGCGCGGTCTGGCGGACAGGGAGAAGCGGCTGGATCAGCTCATCGAGGAGGAGCGGCAGAAGCTGCTTCAGGTGACGGGCCTGACGCCGGAAGCAGCGCGGGAGATGCTGCTGAAGCGGGTCGAGGACGAATGCCGGCGCGAGGTCGGGGCGGTGGTGTTGCGCATAACGGAGAAGGCGCAGGAGGAAGCGCGGGAGAAATCGCGGCAGATAATCCTCCAGGCGATACAGCGTTATGCGGCCGAGCAGACATGCGACCATACCGTGAGCACGGTGGCGATACCGAGCGATGAGATGAAGGGGCGCGTGATCGGCCGCGAGGGGCGCAACATACGGACTTTCGAGAAGGCGACGGGCGTGGATGTGATAATAGACGACACGCCCGGGGTGGTGGTGGTGAGCTGTTTCGATCCGGTGCGGCGCGAGATAGCGCGTCAGGCGCTGGAGAGGCTGGTGCAGGACGGGCGCATACATCCGGCGCGGATAGAGGAGCTGGTTGAGCAGACAACCAGGGAGATGGAGGAGGAGCTGGTGCGCATAGGTCGGGAGGCGGTGGCCGAGGTGAACCTGCCCAATATTCCCAAGCAGATAATCCCGCTGCTGGGGCGTCTGGGATACCGGACGAGTTACGGGCAGAACGTGCTGCGGCACAGCATCGAGGTGGCGTACATATCGCAGGTGATAGCCGACGAACTGGGGCTGGACGGGGCGCTGGCGCGGCGGTGCGGGCTGCTGCACGATATCGGCAAGGCGATGGACCACGAGAAGGAGGGCGGTCATCCGCAGATAGGCGCGGAGTTTCTCAGGCGGCTGAATGAGCCGGAGGCGGTGGTGAACGCGGCGCTGGCGCATCACGGCGACGTGGCGACGACGACCCCGTACACGGCGATAGTAGCCGCCGCCGATGCCATAAGCGCATCGCGTCCGGGAGCGCGGCGCGAAAGCCTGGAGCGCTATGTGAAGAGGCTGGAGGAACTGGAGTCGCTGGCGACGGGGTTCAAGGGGGTGCGTCAGGCATATGCGATACAGGCGGGGCGTGAGGTGCGGGTGATTGTGGATGCCAGGCAGGTGAGCGACGAGGAATCGGCGAAGATCGCCCGCGACATAGCGAAGAAGATCGAGGAGACGATGCAGTATCCCGGGGAAATAAAGGTTACGCTGATACGGGAAGTGCGGGCGGTGGAATATGCCCGCTAGCGCGGAG
>Ga0123519_10009705_pt1 | contig 14441 bp, 19 predicted proteins | sample YelNatPaOPRAMG02_FD_87396 | JGI IMG/M metagenome (GOLD analysis project Ga0123519, IMG submission 87396) | Hot spring microbial communities from Yellowstone National Park - Yellowstone National Park OP-RAMG-02 (version 2) | ecosystem: Environmental > Aquatic > Thermal springs > Hot (42-90C) ...
ACTAAATTAATAAAAGATTGCCTCAGTTTTCCATTCTCACCATAAACGCTGATTAACGCTGACTAAACGCAGATTCACGCTGATTATTACGCTGATTAACACTGATATTGTCTGCGGCCCTCTGCTTGTTGTCTGCGACCCTCTGCTTCTATGGTAAGAAAGAGCAGATTATCGGTGTATCTATTATTTTGGAAAGAACGTGGTGAAGCTTAACACATACCATAATTGTATGAATTTAACGGAAAAAAGCAAAAAATTTTACTAAAGTTAATTGATGGCCATCAGACAACTTTGGTAAATATATTCCCTAAGCAAGCCCTTTACAAATTTTGAAAAATATGGTATATAGAAAACAGCGTTAAATTTAAATTTAAAAACAAGGGGGGGGTGATTATGGAAAAATATAGTTTAGGATGGAAGGACTTAAGGAAGCAAGGCCAGTTAAACCAGTTGAAAAGGATCTGGAGTGACTTTACAGATTTTATTTTATTCTCAATAGTAATTTACATCATCATTAGCGGTTTTTCTCTTATCGCAGTAGCAATGGGCGAGGATATTCCTTATCTGCCATTCTGGCATAAGCCCTGGAGTTGGTTATTCCAATTACTAGGCTTAATATAAGGAGGTGATGAGAAGTGTCGGATGAAAATTTAGAGGAAGAGATGTGGTGTTGCCCTTATTGTGGTAAATTTAATCTGGAAAACGATATTTTTTGTTTCGAATGCGGCAGAAAAAGAGAGGAATATGAGGAAGAAGAGGAGGAGAAAGAACTGGCTAATAAAAACAAAAGGATGATTCCGTATTAGAAAGGAGGTACATGTGGATAGTGTTCAAGTAAGAAGGGTGGTGCGCGATCACAAAAAGGCAGTTAAAGTTGAAATACAAGCCGGCAATGTTATGATAATTTTCAAATTTAAAAACGGAAAACTTTCGTACCAAAAATATAAGCCGGAAACAAGAATCTATGATCCGGCCCAGTTATGGGTGCCACCTATTCTTTTTAAAGAAGCTTGCCGGCAAGCTATCGCCATTCTCCATTCTAAACCACACAAACGCACGCAAACCATCCTTCCTTTTTAGAGGCTCTTCGGAGCCTCTTTTTTTATTTTTGTTTATTTATAAATATAAATTTTACTATTATACTCTACGATCGTAAGATATAATAGTAAAATTAAAAAAGATCTATTAATTTAGTTGTTACTGAATTAATTTTATTTGTTTATTTTATTGCTTATTGCTAATCCTAAATTAAACTACTTGCTTTAATTTGTAAATTTTGTTTTAATGATATAAATCTTTAAGAATATGCCCAAAATTATTCATCGGCGGAAAAAATGTATTGGTTGTGGCGCCTGCGCAGTGGCTTGTCCGAAATTTTTTGAACTTAGCGAAAAGGATGGCTTGGCGATTTTAAAAAACTCCAAAAAAGTCGGAGAAAATTTTGAGTTAGAAGTAAATAAGATTGACTGTATTAAGGATGCGGCCGATATCTGTCCGGTTAAAATTATTACAATAAAATAAAAATTTAAGCTAAACAAAAAATACTATCCTTATTGACGATCGTCAGTAAGAATAGTAAATCAAGGAATTTGAGGAAAAAATCTCGGCTATTTTATTTAGTTCCTTTTCTGTTTTTTAAGGTAGTCATTGATTGCTTCTTTTAAAGCCGCTTGTCCTAAAACTGAACAATGAAATTTTAAGGCTGGTAACCCGCCTAATCTTTTAACAATCTCTTGAGGCTTCAAATTCAGCGCTTTTTTTAAGGACATACCGCCTTTTTCTGTCACCATTATTGAAAGCATTGAGGTAGAGGCGATTGCTGCTCCACAACCATAGGTGCGCCATTTACAATCTTTAATCTTTTGCGTTTTAGGATCAACCTTAATCCAAAGTTTCATCTGGTCGCCGCACATCGGGTTACCGGCTATTCCTTCACCATCAAATTCTCCTTTTTTAGGGTCATCCAATAAAACATTGCGGGGATTTAAAAAATGATCTTTAACAATTTCATTATAAAGCCATACCTGACCACCTTTTTTGCTGTCTGCTTGTTTGTTTTTTTTCATAAATTAATCACTGATATCTTTCTTAAATCATTAACAATCTTTGGTAAAATTTTTAAAACATAATCTAAATCTTTTTTAGTGGTTTTCCTGCCTAAGGTTAAACGTAAAGAGCCATGCGCTAATTCTTCTTTTAAGCCCAAAGCCATTAAAACATGAGAAGGTTTTAAATCTGTAGAGGTGCAGGCTGAACCAGTAGAAGCAAAAATTCCATATTGATCAAGTTTTAAAACCAAAGATTCGCCCTCAATGCCAGCAAAAGAAAAATTGATATTATTAGGCAATCGTTTTTGAAAATGGCCGTTCAACCAACAATGAGGAATAGTTTTTAAAACATTTTTAATAAAATAATCACGTAAACTTCGTAATCTTTGACTTTCTTTCTTTCTTAGTTTTTCGGCTAATTTTAAAGCTTCAGCAAAACCGACAATTAAGGCAGTATTTTCTGTACCGGCTCTTAAACCCATTTCTTGGGAACCGCCAACAATTAAGGGTTCAATTTTGTAATTTTTATTAACATAAAGACAACCTACACCTTTTGGCCCATAAATCTTTGAACCATTTAAGGTTAAAAGGTCCACTCCTAAATCTTTAATTTTTAAAGAAAGAGCGCCGGCTGCCTGACAAGCATCGGTGTGAAAGGCCGGCAAATCGCTAATCGCGAAGCGCGAATCGTGAACACTTTGCGCTTTGCGCTTTGCGCTTTGCTTTCTAAAATTGCTGATTATTCTGGAAATTTCTTTGATTGGCTGAATGGTGCCGATTTCATTGTTGGCGTACATAATAGAAACCAAAATTGTTTTTTGATTTAGAGTTTTCTTGAGTTCATCTAATTTTACAATGCCATTTGAATCAACATTTAAATAAGTGACTTTAAAACCCTCTTTTTCTAATTTTTTGGCTGATTCTAAAACTGCCTTGTGTTCAATTTTAGAGACAATAATATGATTGCCAAAATTTTGATAAGATCTAGCAATACCAAAAATTGCCATATTATCCGACTCTGTACCTGAGCCAGTAAAAATAATCTCTTGGAAAGAGACGCCTAAAATTTTCGCTACCTCTTCTCTTGCTTTTTCAATTGCTGTTTTGGCTTGACGGCCTAATGAATATAAAGAAGAGGCATTACCATAAGCAGTGGTTAAATATGGCTTCATTTTCTGAAGCACCCTCGGATCAATATAAGTGGTGGCTGCGTAATCTAAATAAATTTGTTTCATGTTTTATTAATATTTTTCAACAGTAAATCTATAAATAATAATTTTTTCTCTTTGTAAATCAATGCCTCCTTTTTGGCAGGCGATAAAAATCTGTTTTTCAATAGTATCAACTCCTTCTAAATCTGGGAGCAGTAATCCAGTTTTTGCTATAAAATGGCCATTGAAAACTACATCAGTACCATTAGGATAACTGGTTGGCGCAGTTTTGACAATGATGCCATATTTTTTAGGATCTAATTCATTAATATCTTTTATCAATTCTGGTTCGCTTAAAATATAAACCGTATAGGAAAGTTGAGACAATTCTTCTTTTTGAATTGGCCCAAATCGGTAATCTTCAGTGGCGGCGGCAATGGCATTATAAATAATTTCTTCGGCAATATTTTTTTTAGTCGGTAGATAGGTGCCGATACAGCCCCTCAGCTCGCTATTTTTCCTTGCGGTGAGCTTGTCGAACCGTTCAATCGTTATAAAAGTTCCGGCTCGCCTTTCCAAAAATTCTTTTGGCAAATCAGGAGGCGGAGAAATAATTTTTCTCTCTTTGATATAAGTTTCAACACTTAATTTTGCTAATTCTTTTAAAGTCATAGTTTTTCCAAAATTTTTAATTCTAATTTATCTGTTTTGGTATCATAAATGGCGAAGGTGGGTATATAAAATATGCCCGCCAGGTTTCCTGGATTTACCAACCTTGTTTTGCCGATTTTTTCTTCCCAGGGCTTGTGGGTATGTCCATAAAATACTAAATCATGTTTTTGGCTTCTGGCTAATTCCTTGGCAATTTCAGGAAAATGGCAAAAGGCAATTTTTCTTTTGTTGATTTTTATTTCACCAAATTCTTCATAAACCTTCAGCCGCGGCAAATTCTTAAAAGAATCTTCAGGAAGCTTGGAAAAACTGGCGTCAGCCTTACTAAATATAAGATAAGTTTTTCCTTGATATCCTTTTAATCCCTTTTTCAAAGTTTCTGGCTTAAAAATATCTCCACAATGAATCAAAATTTTAATTCTCTCTTTATTGATAAAAGAAATCGCCTTTTTCAGGTTCACTAAGTTATCATGGGTATCCGAAATAATCGCGATTTTCATAACCTAATTTCTCTTTCGAGCCAATTTATGGCTTTTCGCACATAATATTCTTTTTCGTTTTCGGCCAGCTTGATAAATTTTATAATTTGAAATTCGCCACTAGATAGCCGACGCCGAAGGGTCCTTCGTAAGATAAAATTTCTGGTTGATAATTCAAACCTGACGCTTCTAAAATTCCCAGCATAAAACAGAACGACCTTAGGCCGCATTCAGCGGCTTCGGGATATAATTCGTCTAATTTTAGAATTGTCTCAATATCTTTTTTCTTTAAGGCATCGATTAGGGCCTTGTCAAATTTTGGGCCATCAGGATGAAAACCATAAGGACCATCAGCCCTCAAGCAGTGGGACAAGTCGCCGCTGGCGATCAAAGCAACCCTTGACATTTGACCTTTGATATTTGACATATAGATTTCTTTTCCTTTTTCAAAATAAAATTTTGGTGACTCCAAACCAATTAAAATTTTCTCTATTCGCATGGGCGCGTTCGCATTGCCGGAGTGCGAGCGTAGCAAGTGCGAAGGCGCGCTATTCGCATGCAAATCCTTAGCAGGAAAATATAATGGCATCTCAAACCCCCAATCCGGATGAGGAGAAGAAATGATGATTTTATTTTATCAGGATTCATTTCTGCCAATTTCCCGGCCAAAAACTCCAAGCTTTCAATCGTCTTTTTAACTTTTTTTCTATCCTCTTCGCTGCCGACATTCGGCAATAAAATTGGCGCGTGAGGCGAAATTGCCGCGAAATTAATCATAAAATTAAATCTAAATCTTCGCCGCATTTGGGACATTTGCCATCTTTGTCGTAGCGGTGGATGATATAATTTGTTCTATCAATACATAAAGTGCCGCACTGAGGACAAAATGTGTCTTCGCCACGATGGCCAGGGACATTACCGGTATAAACATACTTTAAGCCGGCTTCTTTGCCGATTTGATATGCCTTTTCTAAAGTTTCAACTGGCGTGTCTGGGAGATGTTGCAATTTCCAAGAAATGGCTCCGCAAAACTGGGAAATATGCCAAGGGGTTTCCTCTCCTAATTCATTTTTAATAAAATTGGCAATATCTTTAAAAGTTTTTTCGTCATCGTTTAAAGTGGGGATTACTAAAGTTGTCACTTCCACCCAGATTTTTCCCTGCCCTGAGCGACGTCGAAGGGTTTTCATCTCTTTTAAGTTTTCTAAAACTGGCTGCAACCTTCCACCGCAAACTTTTTGATAAAATTCTTCGTTAAATCCTTTTAAATCAACATTGGCTGCATCAAGATAAGGAGCGACTAAGCCTAATGCCTCTTTTGACATAAAGCCATTAGTCACCCAGTTATTTTTCAACCCGGCTTTTTTGGCTAATTTCATTGTGTCCAAGGCGTATTCTAAAAAGATTGTGGGAGAAGTATAGGTATAAGAAATGCTCGGTAAATTATTTTCCAAAGCAATTTTGACAATTTTTTCTGGCGGCAAATTTTCTCCTGGGATTTCTTTTGCGGTTTTAAAGCCCTGCGAAATATCCCAGTTTTGGCAATAAAGACATCTAAAATTACAACCAACCGTGGCAATTGAAAGAGAATGACTTCCTGGTAAAAAATGATAGAATGGTTTTTTCTCAATCGGATCAATATTAACAGCTACTGCTTTACTGTAAACCAAAGAATAAAGTTTGCCGTCTTTGTTTTCTCTTACACCGCAAATTCCCCGCTGAGCATTTTTAATTAAGCAATAATGAGCGCAGTTTGTGCATTGAACCCACGCACCAGAGCCTTCGGCTCGATGCGGGGCACGCTGTTTTGTTTTTAGTTTTTTGTATAAATAGGCCTCTTTCACTTTATTTTTAGCCTTTAGCGGCTTATTTTTTAGCCTCTTTCAATTTCAAAATTTCCTTAAGCGGATAATGAGGTGAGATATTTTTAATTTTTTCTAAAATTTTCTCTTTTTCTTCTTTAGTTTTAGCCAGTAGATATTTTTGTTTTAATTTTCTAATCTTTTTTCTTCTTTTTTGTTTCTTTTTAATTTCAAATCTTCTTCTTTTTGGTGATATTTTAGACATAACTTTAATAAAAATTAAGTCAATTTTTAATTAGTTTCGACCTAATTTGATTATTAATAGCTATTTTTAAATATCACGTAAATTTATAAAGAACTGTTCTTTGTAAATTTTAAATCATTAAATCATTTATTTCGTGAAACCCGAATTAATCCGCTACAAGCAATAATTTCAATTCCTCTTTTTTCTAATTCGTCCAAAAAGAGATTCATCCCTAAAGAATCAGAAGGACAATGACCAGCCACTACGACATTTAAATGGGCTTCTTTTGCCATTTTCCAATGTTCCTCTGATTGATGCATTGAAACTATTGTCCCAATTCCGGCAATAGCCATTTTTTCGTAAAGCTTTGGCGATCCTTCTGTTCCGCCAGTAATTTCTACTAAGGCAATTTTTCCACAACGATTTTCAGGAGAGCCAACTGTGATTTTCGGTCCCGCGCCAATCTTTGCCGCTTCTTTATATTCGGGGACTTCCAAAAGTAAATTAAATAAATCTTCCACTCTCTCTGGTTTTTCTTTTTCAATTAAATCTTTTAAGAATTTTGCTACTAAATTATCGGCTGGCGTATGAACATTTATTAAATTCATATTTAAAAGTCGAGCGGCGTCAACGGTTTTTTGGTGAATTAAAGCATGAATGCCCCGCGCCACCTCCTCCACTCTTTCTTTCATTAATCCTTCAGCCACATTTATCGGCACGCCATAATAATTTAAAACATCGCATTGCAACTCCATTACGTCGGCTAAGTTGGCCAATCCTTTTCCCAAAGGATGGTGGGCGATAATTAAATCAATATCTTTTAATTCTTTTGCCAATAAAACTTCTTCGGCTTCGATATGAATTCCTGTTAAAATTTTTTTAATTTCTTTATCTTCCACTAGATTATAAATTCTCGAATCTAAATATGGATTTTCCAATGCTTCCAAATCAAAAATCTCCTTTTCTTTTGAAGAAAGGTTTTCATATTTTTTCTTTTTTCTTTCTAAAACCCTGATTACGCCTTCTCTTCCTCTAAAATCAGCTTCCATTCCCATTTCAATGGCTAAGTTAAAGATTTCTTTTGTTTTCATATTTTTTAAAGAAATTTTCGTAAAGTTCTTGGATTAACCTTTTTTGTTCTTCCAAATTTAAAACTTCCCGACGAATTCTCGCTTTCTCTTGACGAATATATTTGCGTACACTTTTGGGCAACTTCTTTTTAGCCATTGCAGGTTATTGATCTTTAAAATTTCTAATTGAAAATTCATTGGAAATTGAAAATTTTTATTTATTCTCCTTTTATTACTGCCAAAGGTACTAATTTTACCACTTTTTTGGACAAACCGGCATTGTGAACGACTTCTACAACTTCGTCCACATTTTTGTAAGCCTGGGGGGCTTCTTCAGCAATTCCTTTTAAAGAATAACATTTAACAATAATTCCCTTTCTTTCAAGCTGGTTTACAATTTCTCTCCCCGACAAACTTCTGACTGCTGCATGCCTTGACATAGTACGGCCGCTTCCATGGCACGTCGAAAAGAAAGCCCCCTCAGCTTCTTTTGTGCCAACTAAAATATAAGAAGCTGTACCCATCGATCCTGGAATGATTACAGGTTGTCCAACTTTTCTGTATTTTTCTGGTATTTCAGAATTTCCCGGAGGAAATGCTCTGGTTGCTCCTTTTCTATGAACTATCAATTTCATTCTCTTCCCATCAACTTCATGCTCTTCAATTTTTGCAATGTTATGAGAAATGTCATAAAGAAGTGTTAATGTTTTCTTCCCCATAACCCTTTCCCAGGCTCTTCTTACGTAATAAGTAATCATTTGCCGATTAGCCCAGGCATAATTTGATGCTGCGCACATTGCTTTAAAATATCTCTCCCCTTCAATTGAATTTAATGGACAGGCAGCTAATTCCCGATCAGGAAGTCTTATTCCGTACTTGTCCATTGCCCTCATCATTATTTTGATATAATCGGTAGCAACTTGATGGCCTAGACCCCTACTTCCAGTATGAATTAGAATTACGACTTGATCTTTAAATAATCCGAAGGTTTCAGCAATTTTCTCATCAAAAATTTCTTCAACTTTATCAAGTTGACAGAAATGATTTCCCGACCCGAGAGTTCCGACCTGATCTCTTCCCCTATTTTTCGCATGGTCAGAGACTGTTGTAGCATCAGCTTGAAGTAGACAACCATTTGATTCACAATTTTCAGTGTCTCCCTTTTCACCACACCCTTGCTCTATTAATCTTTTAGCTCCACCTTCTAAAATTTTATCTATTTGTCCAATACTTAATTTAATCTGTCTTCCTCTTCCCAAACCCGAAGGAACTTCTTTTTGGATTTCGCTAGCCAATTGTTCTAAAAAGGGTTGAACTTCTTTTTGAAGCAACTCTGATTTCAATAATCTGACTCCGCATGAAATATCATATCCGACTCCACCAGGAGAAATGACTCCCTCTGGATATTTTGTAGCCGCTACCCCGCCAATTGCAAAGCCATAACCAGAGTGAATATCTGGCATCGCTAAACTATATTTTATAATCCCGGGGAGAGTAGCCACATTTACTACTTGCCTTATTGCGTCCTCTTCCACTTCATCCAATATTTCTTTAGAAGCATAGATTCTAGCCGGCACTTTCATATCTTCCCTAAAAGATTTAGGAATTTCCCATAACCAGTCATTTATTTTAATGAAATTTTCCCTTATCATAATTTTAGTTTTGTTTATTAAATAATTTTAGTCTCTCTTAAACACGCTTTTAAATAGTTGGCTTTATTGTTTTTTAGTCGCCAGAGTCTCATTTTAATACTTTTTTCGGTTCGGTTAAGCTGATTACAACTTTCTTTTATAGAATGACTTAAAATATATTTATCTTCCCAAGGTTCCCAGAAATTTTTAAAAATTCTCTTTAAAGTTTCTGGTCTTTTCCACTTTAAAGCTTCTTGCGCCTTTTTTAGTTTCCTCTTTAATGTTAAACAGCCCGGATAATATAAATACTTAATAAATTTCTGCGCCTTTTCCCTATTTAACATTATATTATAGATATCATCTCTTTTATTTCTACTTATTCTTTTCCTCTCTTTTATAACCTTTTCAATGACTTCGCAGAGATAATTTTTTAATGCTTCGCTCTTTACTGTGAGACTAATAAATGGGAGTCCTTTTCTAGTAATCCCCACGCTTCCATCTCCATCTATCAACCCTCTGATATAATCCCTTTCAGAAAAACTGCATTTTGGCGGAAATGTATTTAGAAATTTTTTACCAGGAGAAAGGCCTAATTTTAAAAGTTCGCTTCTAAATTCTCTGCGGAAAATTCGTAAAGCATAACTTTTATGATTCTTTTTAAAATTGGTGTGTCTGATCCTTGTTTTAATTGGAGGACAAAAAGGAAATAATTTCCTAAAGAATTCTAGTATCTCTTTATCCTTTTTATTAAGTTCGATTTCTAAATATCCTCTATTCCTTGAAGATTTTCTTAATGTGCCATCTGCTTGTATAAACCCAAAAAAATAAGAATGCTCAGGCAATTTGAGGTTTAAATATTTCATAAAGTTTGCTTTAAAATTTCTGAAACATAAATTCTTGCCGGCACCTGCATATCGGCACGAAAAGATTTTGGTATCTCCCAAAGATAATCATTAATTTTATTTAAATCGGATTTAGCAATCATATAGTTATTAAATATCAAACAAAATTATTGCTTCCCAGATGCCGTCTTTTCTTTGGTAAATATCAAGTTGATGATAGGTAACTGCCTTGATATCTTCGTTAAATCTTTCTACTTTTTGACCAAAAATTTGCGCCTCAATTTCGGTATCTGAAAATTTTAAAAATTTTACCTCATTATAAATTTCTTTATTAACTTGCGACAAATATAAAATTTCACTTAAAAAATCAACCAAAAGAGTCGGTAAATCGGAAGATTTTATTTTGATTTTTCTTCCCGTTTTTTCTTCTGATTTTTTTGATTCTGGCCTCAAGCAATCTTGCATACCGAAAAGCGCATTCAAAAATAATTCTTCTTTTGTCCTTCCAAAAACTTTAATTTTAAGATCTGCCGGATGCTCTAAAACTTCATATTTTTTCATAAATCAAATCTGGTTTAATTTTACAATTTTTTATATAATATGTAAAATAGCTGTTAAGTTTCACTGCGTTCTTCTCAAAATAATAGATACACCGATAATCTGCTCTTTTTTGCCATAGAAGCAGAGGGTCGCAGATAACAAGCAGAGGGTCGCAGACAATATCAGCGTAAATCAGCGTAATAATCAGCGTGAATCTGCGTTTAGTCAGCGTTAATCAGCGTTTATGGTGAGAATGGAAAACTGAGGCAATCTTTTATTAATAAAGATGGGAGTAATCTCGTAAAACTGTACAAACAGCTATTTGAAAATGCCTATGTGGTTAGAATTTTATCAAAATAAATTAGCTAATATTTCTGAGTTTTTTTCAGGAATTTCTCTAAAGGAACTGCTTGATATTTTAATTATCGCTTTTTTTATTTATCTTATTTTCCTTTTTATTAAAAAAACAAGATCAACGCTCATTATTTTAGGCATTTTAATTTTATTTTTAATATATGAGGCGAGTATTAATTTAGACCTTCCTTTAACTAAAGCGGTTTTTAAGCCTTTCGCGGGTATTTTCTTAATAATTTTAGTAGTAATTTTTCAAAAAGAACTACGCCGGTTCCTAAGCATAATTGGCACCATTGGTTTTAAACGGGCTGCCTTGCCAATTACTGAACAAACCTTAAAAACCATCATTCAGGCTATAGAATATTTTACTCAGCATCGCCTGGGCGCCTTGATTGTCTTTCCTGGCCAAGAACCATTAGAACGACACTTAGAAGGTGGTGTGATTTTAAATGGCGAGATTTCTTTGCCTTTACTTTTAAGTATTTTTGACGAGTCCTCGCCCGGCCATGATGGAGCAATAATTATTGAAAACAATATCATTAAAAAGTTTGCCGTTCATCTACCATTGGCTGAAGACATTGAGGCAGTTAAAAAATTTGGTACTCGCCACCGAGCCGGTTTAGGCTTAGCCGAAGTCTCGGACGCTTTAGTGGTGATCGTCTCTCAAGAAAAGGGCAATGTTTCTATTGCCTATAATAAAAAATTAACTTCGTATAATGATATTGAAGAGGTGAAAAAAATAATTCAGCAATTTTTAGAAGAAAAGTTTCCGGAACAAAAAATAGAATTTTATAAGAAGACATTAAAGAAAAATTTAAAACTATTTTTGCTTTCATTAGTGATATCGTTTTTCTTTTGGTGGTTATTTTTTCCTCAGATCGCTTTTGTCCAGAAACAATTCATTGTACCAGTCCAATTTAAAAATCTTCCTCAAAATTATGTCATCTCTAAATTTTCGCCCACTGAAGTTAAGGTGACTTTTTCTGGCCGGGAAAGCGATTTTAAACTAGTTAACCCACAAGAATTAAGAATTAATTTAACCATCTCCGAGCCAAAAATCGGTTGGCAAACTTTAAAAATTGAAAAAGACGATATTAATTATCCACCAGAAATTTCTCCTGTAAAAATTAGTGCTGAAAAAGTTGATGTTTTAATCTCGAAAACACCATAAATTAAACCATCGCAAATTTTTATAAATCAGGAGTTGGTAGCCAATGGCTATTGCTATTTTCTAATCCCTTATTTTTAATTTCTGAGATTGACGAAGGAGTGCCTTAATGTAGGATTGCTTCGCTTTGTCTCGCAATGACAGTCATCTCGTTGTCATAGTTAGCAGTCATTGTCATATTTATTACCATTACAAGAAGCGGAGCAATGAAGCAATCTTATAAATCTTGGTTCAATTGACTGAACCAAAATTGGTAGGGCTTAAATTTGTGGAATAACCAAATAAACTTTGTCCAATCGATTGGACAGAGTTTTATATTTACTTCCTGAGCAAAATCGAAGGAAAACATTGATGGTAACTAATCTGCGATCGCAGATTAGTTGCCATCTGATAGTTAACAGTCAATAATCTTAGATCAGTAATCTCAAATATATCTCTTAGACAAGCTCAGCAAGTACTCTGAATCTAAGATTGCTTCGTTTCGCCTCGCAATGACAATTCATTGCGTTCGTAATGACAATTCACTGCACTCGCAATTAAGGGAGTAAAGAATTTTAATTTTCTTAGCAATTTGATTGGCGCAGGTTGGTAAGTAATTCTTCAACAATTCTTTTTTCATTCCAAGGAATCTTTTTACCGTTTTCTATACACATCCAAACCTCGCCACCTTTACCGGTTAAAATTACCACATCGTCTTTTTTGGCTATAGATAACGCCTTTTCAATCGCCTCGCGGCGATCAATAATTTCGTAAACTTTGGAAATTGGGAATTGGAAATTGGAAATTCCAGATTTTATATCTGATAAAATCTGGTTAGGATTTTCGTCATATGGATCCTCATTGGTAAGAATAATTTTATCGCAATATTTGGCAGCGATTTTACCCATTTCTGCTCTTTTCCATTTATCCCGGCCGCCGCCTTGAGAACCTAATAGACAAATCAGTTGCGATTTGCGCTTTGCGATTTGCGCGCTGCTTATTGTTTTATAAACTGCTTCTAGACTGGCTGGCTCATGAGCATAATCAACAATGACAGTAAAGTTTTGTCCTTTATCAATTAATTCTAATCTGCCAGGCGGCGCTTTAACTTTACTAAGGGCTTTTTTTATTTCTGATATTAATAGTCCTTGAGATAGCGCCACACAAATGGCCGCCGCTGCATTATAGACATTAAATTCACCGATTAATGGCATTTCGAACTTCTCGCTTTTTCCATCAGGCGTAGAAAATAAAAAAGTTGTGCCCTGAATGGTGGATTTAATATCAGAAACATAATATAAATTTTGAATTTGACCCCGATCCGCTGGTAGTTTTAAGGTATAAACATATTGTTTGGTAATTTTTGGCCTCAAGAAATAGCCGACATTCTCATCATCTAAATTATAGATACCTATTCCATTCTTTTTTTGAGCTACTTTTTCAAATAATTTTAATTTTGCCTGGCGATAATTTTCAAAACTTTTATGCCTCTCAATATGCTCTGGTGAAAGATTGGTGAAAACTGCCACATCATAATCAATAAACCGGTGACGGTATTGTAAAATTCCTTCAGAGGAAGTTTCAATAACTGCGTATTGACAACCATTTTTAACCATCTCCGAAAGTAATTTTTGTAATTGAAACCTGCCCAACATTGTCTGTTTAGTAGTATTAATCCATTCTTTCTCGCCAATTTTAAAAAGAACCGTAGTCGCCATACCAACCTTATAGCCACAAGCTTCTAAAATTTGAGCAATTAAATAACAAGTGGTGGTTTTACCTTTGGTGCCGGTTACGCCAACGACAATCATTTTTTGCGAAGGAAAACCATAAAGAAAAGCGCCCAAAAAACTTAAAACCCAATGATAAATCGGCTGGAAAAAATTAAAAATTGGCTGAGGAATTATTTTTTTAATTATTATTAAAATTTTTTCCATTATTTACCGCTAAGCCCAGTAGTGAGCCCGCGATTGCTTTAGCTCAATTTATCGTAGGCTTTCAACTGGGTGTAAATTGGTCATAATAGATAAAATAAAATTAATAATTCAGAACTGCGATGAGCTAAAGATAAATTGCTATCGCGGGTCTACTACTGGGTATGTTCAAAAATTTTAATAAAATTGGCAAACATCGAGAATTAATATTTATAATAACTGGTATTCTGCTGCTATTGATAATAGTTGGACTTATTATTTACTCAATAAATTTTTTAGTCAAAAATACCAGAAAGGCTTTAGATCAAGAATCAATAAGGACTAAAGAAATTATCAGATTTAATTTAGAGGGGTTAAAAAAATTAGGAATAATTAAAGAATGACAATGACAAATGACGATGACCAAAATTAAAATTGTCATAGTCATCGTTATAAGTCATAGTTTATTGAAAACGGGCGCGTGGCTCAGTGGTAGAGCACATTCCTGATAAGAATGGGGTCGAAGGTTCGATTCCTTCCGCGCCCAC
>Ga0123519_10009708_pt1 | contig 14439 bp, 13 predicted proteins | sample YelNatPaOPRAMG02_FD_87396 | JGI IMG/M metagenome (GOLD analysis project Ga0123519, IMG submission 87396) | Hot spring microbial communities from Yellowstone National Park - Yellowstone National Park OP-RAMG-02 (version 2) | ecosystem: Environmental > Aquatic > Thermal springs > Hot (42-90C) ...
CCACCAGAATTTTTTCCAGCGGGGCTTTTTCTATTGCCTGACGGTGAGGCTGGCTATATTCCAGGGCCGGGCTGGCTGAGATAAAATACCCACACTGGATTATTTTTTCTAAAATATCCTGGGGTCCGCTATACCAGTGAAAAACCGCCTGGCGAATATTTTCCTGTTGGACGATTTTGTAGCAGTCCTCCCAGGCACCGCGGGAGTGAATTATTGCCGGTAAAGAATATTTTTTTGCCAGACGCAGGTGAATGGTAAATATCTCTTTTTGTATTCTCTGATTTTTTTCCGGTTCATTATTTTTAATCCAGTAATCCAGGCCAATTTCCCCGATGGCTACCAGGAGTTGGGTATTTTCTTCTATCAACTGAAGAGTTTTTTCAACTTCTTCCACCTTGATTTCTGTTGGATGAATTCCCATCGCCGGATAGATTTCTGGTCGGTGGAACTTTTTAGATATTTCTAAAATTTTTTGATTGCTCGGATAATCTATGCCGACGGCCAATATACCAGTTATCCCGGCAATAATAGCATTTTCTATCGCTTCCGAAAGATTTTCTATTTGTTCCAGATGGGCATGAGTATCTATAAGTTCCACTTTTTTCCGATTATAGCAATTATTATTGGTTGATACAAGTATTATTTGTTGATCCAGAACCAGTTCCGCCATCATTTATTTAAACATTTAAATATTTAAATATTTAATGAAATGTTTAAGTATTTTTGGGTAAAATATCACCCAAAAGTCCTATAAGACATTTGGGCAAAAAAAATGCCCGAAAGTTCTATTGACGAATAGTCTCCAGAAAGATATATTTCTTCCTATTATCCATCACTGTTTGATTTATAGCGGAGTTCTTTTGGGGAATTCCTCCCGGATACACTTTTGGGGAGTCAGGAGGATACTTATGAAAAAAAGTTTAGTCGGAGCAGGTGGTTTGATAACGGGACTGCTGATTATTATCACCAGCAATCTGATGGCGATGCCCATATCTATTAATTATCAGGGGCGGTTGCGGGAATACAATCAGCCGGTTTCCGGAACAAGAACAATGAATTTTAAAATTTACAGTAGCAGCAGTAGTGCTATTCCGGTATGGGCTTCTGGTGATGTTCAGATAACCGTAACTTCCGGGACTTTCAGTTATCAATTAAATCCGACCGGTGTTGACTGGCGCAGTGATGAACTCTGGCTGGAAACAACAGTTTCGGGCAAAATTCTTTCCCCGAGAGAAAAACTATTAGCAGTTCCCTATGCCCGGCACTCTTTTGAATCGGAAAACTTAAATGCCACCGGTCTTATGGTTAATGCCAATATGAACCGAATAGTTAATGTTTCTACGCCAACTGCTTTTGATGACTGCGCGACCAAGGGCTATGTGGAGTCCTGGCTGCCTGTCGGGACAATTCTTATGTGGGGTGGTTCGCAGTCCAGTATCCCTACTGGATGGTTGTTGTGTGATGGCTCAGCCATATCCCGGACAACCTATAGCCGGCTATTTGCGGCAATCGGAACTACCCATGGTGCTGGCGATGGTTCAACAACCTTTAATTTACCGAATTTGCGCGACCGGTTTATAGTTGGTGCGGGAAACAGTTATGTAGTTGCGGCAACTGGTGGTGAGGCGACTCATACACTCACAGTGTCCGAGATACCGAGCCATAGTCATACGGCATCGTGTTCAACTAATGGGGCTCATACACATATTTATAGTAAAGGACAATTTGTAAACAATGGACAAGGCGGTAGTGGTTATGGCGTTTGGGCCGCTACGCCTTATGTGGATACCGCGACTAGTTCCAGTGGTGATCATAATCATACAATTACTATTGGCTCAACAGGAGGCAACGCTGCGCATGAAAACCGGCCGCCTTATTATGCACTATGCTATATCATAAAATACTGATTAAATAAAAGCGAAATGATAGGAAGATTTTGGTTGTTAAGATTTATTGGACATCAAGAATGGATTCGGAAAGGTGTTCGCGATAAGTTGATTAATTTCTTTGCCAAATTGAATTCTCGGGAATTTACTGTTGATTATTTTGGTCTGAAATATAAGGGTAATTTTAATAGTTATATTGATCGGGCAATATATTTCTGTGGTGGCTATGAGAAAGAAGAGATGCTTATTCTAAAAGATATTGTTTCAAAGATGAGTAAGCCAGTTTTTATAGATGTTGGCGCTAATACCGGATGTTATACCTTATTCATGTCAAGTTTTTGTCAGGCAGTCCATAGTTTTGAGCCGTATGATAAGATGTTTGATAGATTAAGGGAACAGATTACTCTTAACAGATTGGATAATGTCTTTGTTCACAAGGTCGGTCTGGGCGATAAAAATGCCATGCTAGATTTTTATGCGCCGACAGATTATAATGCCGGTACGGGCTCATTCATATCAGAAAATCAAAAAAATAAACTTTATGGTAAAGTTAAAATTGTAAAAGGGGACGAATATTTCGTTAAACTGGGGGTAAAAAAAGTTAATATTGTTAAAATAGATGTTGAAGGATATGAAAAATATGTTTTACTGGGATTAAAAGATACTATTAAAAAACACCGTCCGGTTGTGATAATGGAGTTCTCCCGAAAAACTGCTCAGACATTTTCTGATTTTAATGAGTTTAAATCTTTGATGAAAGATTATAGAATACGGAAAATTGTTACTAATCGGCCTTTGGCTTTTTTTAACCGACCATGTATTATAACTGAGTTTAAGTTTTCAGAATGTGACTTCGGGTATAATCTTTTGTTAGAACCTATAATAAGACAATAATTGTCTTTGCTGAAGTGGTGGAGCTGCGCATGAAAACCGGCCGCCATATTATGCACTATGCTACATCATAAAATACTAAAATGAAAAAACTTGACCTGGGCTGTGGACCGAATAAAAAAGAAGGTTTTATCGGTATAGACAAAAGGTCGTATCCAGGGGTTGATTATATTCACGATCTGGATACTTTTCCCTATCCTTTCTCGGACAATGAATTTGATTGGATAGAAATATCACATGTGTTAGAACATCTAAAAGAACCGCCAAATGTATTAAATGAAGTTTACCGAATAAGTAAAAATGGCGCAATAGTTCATATAATTACCCCGCATTATTCATCTCATCTATCTTATGGCGACCCGGAACATAAATATCATTTTGGCTATTATACATTTCTGACTATTGAAGAAAGTAAACGTTTTCGGATAAAAAAATGTCAACTCTATTTTACTGACCTTTACAAACTTACTGGGGTCGGTTTACTGGCAAACTTATTTCCTAAAAAATGGGAAAAGTATTTATCATTTATTTTTCCGGCATTGTCAATAGAGGTATTTTTAGAAGTAAACAAAAATGGTATTCAAAAATAATTTTCTTGCTCTGGTTCTGGCATCAGCGGTTATCCTGATATTTTCTTTTAGGATATCTTTTGCCGGTATCTTCAGCGGGGATTACATAGAATTGTATTCCAGTCTGGAAAATTGTCAGATGTATTCTCAAAATGACTGGCTGACGGCGGATTTGCTTATTCCCACCACTTTGCCGGAAACCAAATCACTGGACGAAATAGAAATGGCTACGGGATTTTTTAACTGGCTGGATTATTCATCGCAATCAGAAACAACCTATCCCAGCAATATCGGGGTTTATGTTTCGCCGGATAACTTAAAAAATATTGAAAACATTTACCTCGTAACTGATAATTCCTGTCCGAAAATATATTTTGACCGGCCGATGGATAAAACAAGCGCCGAGCAGTCCGCCGCCCTTTTTCTGATTAAAGATAATCAGTCCCGCGAGCAAAATTTGCTTATCTCCGGAAACTGGCTTTACGACGGAAGTTATTTAAGTTTTACTCCGACAAATTCGCTTTTGCCGGCATCGGGGTATCGGATAGTTATTTCTACTGGACTCAAAGATAGCGTCGGAAATCATCTGCAAAATAATTTTCAGTTTGATTTTAATACTTCCCTGGCAGTTAATGGTTATGCGATTATCAATAGCACCGACGGAATATCCCTTAATATTGGAGAAAACTCTCTGGCAACTCCGGGAATAATTTTTCTTCGTCGGGTCAATCCCGGTGATAATATCAACGAAGCCAACCAAAAAGTGAGAACAGAAGATTCCGCCATCTCTTCGCTTGGTTACTGGCAAATTAGTTTTTATAATACTGCCGGTGAACAGGCTGAGACGGCGCTGAATAACCCAGTCCGGTTAACCATTTCTTATTCTGATTTCAATAATGATGGATTTCCCGAGGCGGCTGATGGTAAAACCACCAATATAGTGGCTGATACTCTTTCCATATATTGTTTGGACGAGAGCAAAAAGGAGTGGCAGAAAGTTTCTACTGTTCTTGATTTGAATAACCGGAGCGCGACAGCAGAAATTTCCCATTTTAGCACTTATGCTTTACTCGGTAGGGGAATTGCTACTCTGGACAATGTCTTTGCTTACCCGGTGCCGTATATTCCCGAAGACCGCCGTGGACAATTTAATGCTTCCGGAATATCTTTTACCAATCTGCCCTTTCCGGTAAAAATTACCATAGTTGACACCAGCGGTGATATTGTTAAAGAAATCTTTCTGGAAAATCCCTGCGGGGAATACTTATGGGATGTTCGGGATAAAGATAATCGGATTTTACCGTCGGGGATTTATTATTATCTGGTAAAAAGATTGGATAATGCGGCAACTAAAAAAGGAAAACTACTGATTATCCGATGAGAAGATTTTTCCTTCTTGGGGAGTTTTTGCTTCTCACCCAGATTATTTTCGGGGCATATCTCTGGCAAAATCCAGTTGATGTTCGCAGCCAATCGCTGGGAAATTCCCTCTTGGGAAATAACGAACATATTCCCGATTTGCTGGATAATCCGGCGATTTATCGGCCGACAAAAAGTTTTTGTTTTACTCAGGCCCTTCTGGACAATGATTCCCGGCGACAGGCATTTACTTATCGTCACTATATTGACAACTATTGTCTGGGGCTGGGGGCAATTTATTTTACCGTCGGGGAAATTCTTTCTTATGACCGGAGTAAAAATTATCTCGGAAAGACCAGTATCAGCGAATATCTCCTGACCGGAAATTTTGGCTATAGGCGGATTTTGCTTGGTGGAGATTTCTGGATGAATCTGGGAGTAAACCTGGAGTATTTTTCCTCTACTCTTGACCGTTTTTCGGCCGAAACATTTTTACTAAATCCCGGCCTAATTATCGTCAATGAAGCCGGCTATCCTCTGATTGCTCTGGCAATAAATTACCCATTAACCGCGATTAAATATTATCAGACATCCGAACAATTGCCCGTGACCATAAAGACCAGCGCAGGTTTTCTTTCTCCGGACTGGGCCAGTAATCTTAATGTGGAGTGGGGCGTAATTTTTCATCAACCGGATAAATATAAATGTTTTGTCGGGGCAGAATATAGAATCTTTTCGGTCATTTTTGCTCGTCTGGGATTGAATTTATCTTCGCCACAAACCTTGAACCAGTTTTTCAGTTATGGTCTGGGTTTTAGTCCAACAAAAAATTTCTCTCTTGATTATAGTTTTCGTCAACAGGAAGAACTGGCCAGTCAGCATTTTCTGGGACTGATGATAAGATTGGGAAAATATTCGGAACCAAATCAACCGGCGAAAGTAAACCACCTCCAGCGGGGAAAAGAACTTTTTCAGAATGGCCGGTATGCCGAGAGTATTCTGGAGTTAAATCAGGCCCTGGATGAAGACCCGAACAACCCGGAAATTTTGGATTTGATGCGGCGGGCTGGGGAACAGATTAAAGGAAAATAATTTTTTAAAATTTTGCTTTTAAATTATTGAGTTCCTTGCGGATTTCTTCTGGCATTCGTGAACCAAACTGATTAAAGAATTTTTCTATATCGGCAATTTCTTCCTGCCATTCAGCAGTATTTATCGCAAAAAGTTTGTCATACATTTCTTTCGTTAGATTAATTCCGGATAGTTCTAAATCTTCATAATTCGGAATTAAGCCAATTGGGGTTTCCTTGGCCGGGACCTTATTCTGGACGCGGTCGATTATCCATTTCAGAATACGAATATTTTCGCCAAATCCCGGCCAGAGGAATTTCCCATTTTCATCTACCCGGAACCAGTTGGCCGCAAAAATTTTTGGTTGATTGGATATCCTTTTTCCGATATTGAGCCAGTGCTGGAAATAATCACCCATATTATATCCGCAGAACGGTAACATCGCCATCGGGTCTCTTCGGACACCGGCTTTCAGTCCACTAGCCGCGGCGGTTGTTTCCGAACCAGTCCTTGCTCCCATAAATACACCGTGTTGCCAGTTGAAACTTTCTACTATCAGTGGAATGCGTTCGGTTCGTCGGCCACCAATTATTATTGCTGAGATTGGAACCCCTCGGGGATTGTCAAATTCTTTTGCGAGGGTTGCTAAATTATAAATAGATACAGTAAAACGCGAGTTGGGATGGGCAGCTTTTGTTCCTTTATCTGGTTGCCACGGATTTCCCTGCCAGTCAATTAAATTTTTCGGGATATCACCATCTATGCCCTCCCACCATGGTTCGTTGGTATCCAAATTTAGTGCTGAGTTAGTAATAAGGGTTGGATAAAATTTTCCGGCTTTCAATGATTTCATCATATTTGGATTGGTCTTCATTGAAGTGCCCGGAGCAACACCAAAGAGACCGGTCTCTGGATTAATCGCATAAAGTCTTCCGTCCGGCCCGACATTTATCCAGGCGATATCATCACCTAAGGTCCAGACTTTATATCCCGGCAGAGTTGATTTCAGCATTGCCAGATTTGTTTTGCCACAGGCCGAGGGAAAAGCCGCTAATAGATAAATTATATTACCGTCGGGACATTCCACCCCCATTATTACCATGTGTTCGGCCAGCCAGCCCTCTTTTAATCCGAGCCAGGAGGCAATCCTTAATGAAAAACACTTTTTACCTAATAAAGCGTTTCCCCCGTAACCAGAACCAATACTCCAGACCAGCTGTTCATCCGGGAAATGCATAATGAACCGTTTGTTTGGGTCAAAATCACCACAGGAATGCAGACCTTTAACAAAATTTTCCGAATTGCCAATCTTTTCAGTCACCGCTTTTCCGAGGCGGGTCATAATTCTCATACTGATTGCCACATAGGAATTGTCGGTTAGTTGGACACAGGCTTTGGCATAAGGTGATTCCGGATGTCCCATCATATAAGGAAGGACATACATCGTCCGGCCACGCATGGACCCGGCAAATAATTTAGTTAGAGTTCGTTTGGCTTCATCCGGGTGCATCCAGTTGTTATTTGGTCCAGTGGTTTCTCTATCGGAATGACAGACATAAGTTAGATGTTCGGTGCGGGCAACATCCGTCGGATGACTTCGGTGATAATAGGTTTTCGGCCAGGTTTTCTGGTTTAATTCTCTGAATACCGGAACCTGGTTTATTTTTTCTTCTTTTATCCCAACTTCTATAATTTTGTGGGCTTCTTCTTCCGAACCATCGCACCACCAGATTTTATCCGGTTGAGTTAATTTTGCCTGCTCTTGAACCCATTTTTCTAGCGGGGTAGTCATTTTTATGTCCTTATGGCTCCGGCGGTAGGACTCGAACCTACAACCCTCCGGTTAACAGCCGGATGCTCCACCATTGAGCTACGCCGGAATTATTGTGGCGGTCTGGTTTTTTATCCTGGCTGGCTACATTTTTCTAAATATAGCAATTTTTCCCAGTTTTTGTCAATATCCTGCTGGATTTCGTCTAACATTTTTTGATTTTCTGGGCGCAGTAGATGGCGAAATCTTGCCTGAGGTTTAAACCATTCGGCAACCGGCTTTTTTTCTTTTGGGCGGTAATTTATTTTGTAGAGACCGTTAACAACTTCGTAAATTGGCCAGATACAGGTTTCGGCTGCCAACCGGCCGAGTTCAGTCGTAAGTTCTGGATTATATCCCCAGCCGAGTTGACAGGGCTGTAAAACATTAATAAAGGTCGGGCCATCGGTATTGAGAGCTTTTTGTATCTTGGTCATCAAATCATTCCAGAAGCCAATTGCCGTTTGAGCGACATAAGCTAAATTATGGGCCACCATGATTGCGGTGAGGTCCTTTCTCGGTTTATTCTTTCCTTCAGGAATAACTTTGCCGACCGGGGCAGTTGTGGTATTGGCCCCAAAAGGAGTTGCTCCACTGCGCTGAATTCCAGTGTTCATATACGCCTCGTTGTTATAGCAAACATATAATATCCGGTGTCTTCGCTCCATCGCTCCGGAAAGTGCCTGTAGTCCGATATCATAAGTCCCTCCATCTCCGCCAATTGCCACGAAGCGAATTTCCTTCTCGGGAATTTTTTTCTGGCGGCGCAGCGAATTGTAAGCAGTTTCCACTCCGGCGATGGTAGCCGCCGCGTTTTCAAATGCCGAATGAATCCAGGAAGTTTTCCAGGCGGTATAGGGAAAGATAGTTGAGGAAACTTCCAGACAGCCAGTAGCATTGGCAATTACCAGGGGAAAGTCCGCAGCCAGAGTTAATTGCCGGGCAAGGATGGCCGCACCGCAGCCAGGACAGAGACGATGTCCACCGGTAAATAATTCTTCTTTTTGGGCTAGTTGTCTTAAGTTTGCCATTTTGTTTCTCCTTATCTGTTTATTAGTATATACTTATATTCTAATATTATAATATTAGAATATTATAATATAATAATATTATATTACTCGCGTAGATTGATATAGCGAACAAAGTTCTCTGGTTGTTTTCCCGATAATTTTTTTAATTCTTCGTAAACCTGAATAATATGTTCGGTGGTTATATCTCTTCCGCCCAGCCCATAGACATAAGCAAGTATTGGTATTCTCAATCCAGCCAGATAAAGTGCTGAGGTAGTATCAGCAAATAATGGTCCGGAACTAAATCCGTTGTTAGCATCGGCTCGGTCAAGAATAGCAATAGCTTTTGCCGAACGAAGGGCGGTAACTATTTCCCCAGCCGGGAACGGACGAAAAACTCGTATCTTTAGCAGTCCGACTTTTTCCCCGGACTTTCTCAGATTGTCAATAACTTCTTTGGTAGTTCCACAGACCGAACCAATGGCTACTATAATGTATTCGGCATCCGAGCATTGATAGGTTTCAATCAAATCATATTTTCTTCCGAAATTTTCGGCGAAACTGGCGGCAACTTCCTGAATTATCTTGGGAGCAATTTTCATCGCTTCTGCTATCTGGTGGCGATGTTCAAAGTAGTAATCCTGTAAATCCATCGCTCCAAGGGTATAGGGATGGTCAACATCCAGTAGATATCTTTCCGGTTTATATATTCCTACAAATTTTTCTACTGCTTCATCAGGAAAGATTTTCATTGCTTCCAGACAGTGGCTGATGATAAAACCATCAGTAGTAACCATCACTGGCAAACGCAGTTTTGGATTTTCGGCAATTCTGATTGCCTGAATAAGATTATCATAGGCTTCCTGAGAGTTTTCCGAATAGATTTGAATCCAGCCAGAATCGCGCACGGACATCGTATCGGCGTGGTCCCCGTGAATATTTATTGGACTGGAGAGCGAGCGATTTACTACCGCCATAACAATTGGCAGGCGCAGACCCGAGGCGATATAAAGCATCTCGGTCATCAGGGCCAATCCCTGAGAAGATGTTCCGGTCATTGTCCGGGCGCCGGCCGCCGAAGCCCCGATACAGGCTGACATCGCCGAGTGTTCACTTTCTACGGGGACAAATTCAGTCAGGACTAATCCGTCAGCAACAAATTGAGAAAATATCTGGACAATTTCAGTCGCCGGGGTAATTGGATAGGCAGCTACCACATCGGGTTTTATCTGGCGCATGGCCTCGGCCACTGCTTCGTTTCCGGTCCTGGCTACCAGTTGCTGATTTTCTTTAATCTCATTGATGTTCATTATTTTTTTCCTCCAGTTATTTCTTCTTTAATATTTTCGGCAGTCATCACAATTGCGTTGGCCTTTTTCGGGCATTCCTTAGCGCAAATCCCACACCCTTTACAGTGACGATAATCAATTCCGGCAACTTTTCCGTCTTTTATAATTATTGCTGAGTCCGGGCAGTTAATCCAGCAAAGATAACATTGAATACAGCGTTCACTATACCAGAGAGGTTTTTCGGTTCGCCAGTCGCCGGTTTCAAACTGGTCAGCAGTTCCGGCTTCCAGTAAATCACCGACGGGCAATTCCTTCCAGGATAATTTTTTTTCGCTCATTTATTTCCTCCGCTAATCATTTGATAGGCCATTTTTACTGCGGCAATATTTCCCTCAATAACTTCCGGTTTATTGCGAAATTTCAGTTCCAGTTTTTTGGTCAGTTCCTTTATGGCTGATTCAATTGGGATATTTCCAACAATTCCGATGAGGACACCCAGCATTGGGGTATTGGGAATTGGCCGGCCAATAGTCTCCAGGGCAATCCGGGAAGCGTCAATAGTTATTACCCGGGTAGTTGGAAGGTTTAATTGCTGGGCCAGTTGCTGAGATGTTTTTGTGGTGTTAATCAAAATTTTTCCTGTTGCTTTAAGTCCGGAAGCGACCGGAGTTTTATCGGCGAGCGAATCATCTAACACTACTACAAAATCCGGCTCGGTTATCCCGCAGTGTAATCGGATTGGTTCATCACTTATCCGGTTAAACGCCTGAACCGGGGCGCCCATTCTTTCCGGTCCATATTCGGGAAATGCCTGAACATATTTTCCGGTGCCCAATAAAATATCGCCAAACAATAATGCGGCGGTTTTTGCTCCCTGACCTCCCCGGCCATGCCAGCGAATTTCAATCATATATTTTTCTCCTCCTCTTTTAATTTGTTTATCTCCAGACGTCCGGCCAATGCCCGACGGAGAGTCACCTCATCGGCATATTCCAGTTCTCCGCCCATCGGCAGTCCATAAGCCAGATGGGTAATCCGGATAGCGGGAAATTGTTTTTTTATCTGTTCAAATAAAAAAGTTGTAGTAATCTCTCCGGCCGAAGTAGTACTGGTAGCGATAATTATTTCTTTTACCTGGTATTGCCGGATATAATTAAGGAGTCGCTCAATCGCCAGTTGTTTTGGTCCAATTCCGTCAAGTGGTGAAATATTTGCGCCAAGAATAAAATAGCGTCCGGAATATTCCTTTGTCTTCTCAATCGCCTTTAAAGCCGAAGGGTTTTCCACAATGCAAACAATATCTTTTCGCCGGGCTTCGTTGCTACAAATATCACAGGGACTACTGGTGCTAAAATTACCACAAATAGAGCATCGCTGGACTTTTTCTTTTAATTCACTTATAACCCGGGTCAGATTGGCAATCCAGCCGGATTCCTGACGGAGTAAAAAATAGACCAGACGTTCGGCCATTTTTGGCCCGATACCGGGAAATTGGCGCAGGATACTGGTTAGTTCATCAATAGGGTTACTCATTATTTAAGTTTATTCTCGGATTTTATTTTTCCCGGAAAGTAATTCAAAACCTTTTTTACTGCTTCACTTGGAGCAACCAGATCCGGGGCGGTATTCTCTTCTTCGGTTGGTATTCCCCCGGTTAGTTCCAGTTCCGGTTCCGGTGTTTTTTCGGCGGTTACTGGTTTTGGTGCTGAAGTTGTTTCTATCGGTTTAACCAGAGATTTTTGTTCTGGTGATATTTTAATATCCTGACGGGAAATTTCTTTTAACAGCTGTTCAATTGTTGATTGGTTCCGGATTATTCCATCATAGGTAAACTTACCCGGGCAGATAACTTTTAAGGTATTGTTGACGAATGATACTGGATTGACCTGTCGGACAATTTGAATCAAGGTATAATTTCGTTTTTGGCCGAGGATCTTTAGTAATTCTTCCCAGAGACGGAAATAATCACCTGAGAGTGCTGCTGTTTCCGATTTTTCGGATTCGGCTGGTTGGCTGAATGTTGGCTGAGCTGGTATTTGCTGAGTTTTGGTTGTTGACGGAGCCGGGCTTTCCAGTCGCTTTAACAGTTCAGTAATTGCGGCGTAAGGTTCGGCGATTCGCACCAGACTAATTTCCAGTAAAATTTGCTGATTGGTTGTCCAGTGAAGTTCATCCAGCGTTCGGGTTAAAATCTGTAAAATCCGAATCAATTGAGCCGGATTAAAATTTTTGCTCAGGTTGGCCAGATGTATTTTTTGTTCAGCAGTGAGTTCAGGATTTTCCACCCCCAGAGATATCAGGAGCATTGCCCGAAAAATATCCACCAATCCCTGGCTAAATTGAATCAGGTCATAGCCATCATTAACAATTTTTTCTATTATTTGTAAATTTTTTTTGTTTTCCTGTTGAGCGATATTTTCAACAATCTGATAAAAGGCCTCCTGGGGTAAAAGTCCGAGTAAATCACTAACCGCCTGATAGGTAATATTTCGGTTAGAAAAAACAATTGCCTGGTCACATAAACTTAAAGCATCGCGCATGGAACCGCGAGCCGCTTTGGCAATTTCCCGCAGGGCATCTTCACTGAAAATGATTTTTTCCCGGGTGAGAATATCCTTTAAGGTGCCGATTATCTGATCAATCGTCAACAGATGAAAATTATAGTGTTGACAGCGTGAGAGAATGGTTGCGGGGATTTTGTGCGGTTCGGTAGTTGCCAGGATAAAGGTGATATAAGCCGGAGGCTCTTCCAGTGTTTTGAGCAGGGCATTAAAAGCTGCACCGGTTATCTGGTGAGCCTCATCAATAATATAGACCTTATGGCGTAAAGTAGATGGAGCAAATTTAACATTATCGCGCAATGCCCGAACCTCATCGATTCCCCGGTTAGAAGCACCGTCAATCTCCAAAACATCAAGAGAACTACCGCTGGTAATTTCCCGGCAGGCCGGACATTCATTACATATCTGCGGACTTTTGACACAATTTAAGGCCTTGGCCAGTAGCCGGGCCATAGTAGTTTTTCCCACTCCCCGCGGTCCGCTGAAAAGATATGCCGGAGAATAAATCCCCAGTTTCAGGGAGTTTGCTAAGGTTTTGGTAACGTGCTGCTGGCCAACTACTTCCTGAAAGTTTTGTGGTCGGTATTTACGGGCCAAAACTATATTGGACATTGTAATTAATATTGCTGAACTCGGGTTCGCACGATGTGGACCTGATGGGATTCGAACCCACGACCTCCTCGTTGCGAACGAGGCGCTCTCCCAGCTGAGCTACAGGCCCGGATGTTGGTTTTTCCGACGGTAAATTGGTTAAAATCTTTTGGCCAGAAAAATCCGGTTCTGGCGCTGGTGTCCAAAAAGTGTCCATTTTCTCAGCCAGAACCTTCACCGCCTCTTTCTTCTTGCTTGGAGCCAGATGGGCATACCTCATGGTCATCTTAACCGACCGATGCCCGGCCAACTCCATAACTGTATAAATGTCTACCCCGGAGGCAACCAACTGGGAACAAAATGTATGCCGTAAATCATGAAAACGAAAATTCTCTATTCCGGCTTTCTTTAGAGCCAGCGCAAATGACTTCCGGACATCACTTCGCGGCTCATTCCCCTGCCGGCCCGGGAAAACATAACCACTCCTGCTTTTGGCCTTTAAATCTTTCAATACCCTGATTACCAGTTCATTCATCGGTATCTCCCGATGTCGCTTATTCTTGGATAAACTCCCCGGCAGGTTGATTATACCATTTTCCAAATCAATGTATTCCCACCTCAGCCCGAATATCTCCCCTCGCCGCATCCCGGTGTTGAGCGCCAGTATAACAATCCCCAGCAAATCCCCGCTACAGGCTTCCAGCAACCTTTTGATTTCTTCCTCGGTCAAAAATCTTACCCGGGTATTATCCACCGAAAATCTTTTGACATTTTGCGCCGGATTTACCTTCATCATCCCCCACTCAATCGCCCGGTTAAACATACTCCGCAAAACATCCAGATCCCGATTAACCGTTGCTGGCTTAACTTTCTCTATTCGGCTGGATTTATACTTTTCTATTGTCAGCGGGCTTATCTCCGAAATATAACAGTTGCCAAAAAACTTACTCAGATTTTTTATATAAGATATAGTTCTCTTATAAGTCCGGTGATTGGGCCGGCAATATTCATTTAAAAATGTTTCAGCAAGATATTCAAAGGAAATCTTTTTTTCCTTTCTTATATCCAGATACTTATTCTCGGCAATCTCTATTTTCCGTTTGGCCAGAACTGTTTCCGCTAACTTCCGGCTCGGCCCGATTTTCTCCCGCTTCCGGTAGCCTCCAACATAGTAATCAATAAACCAACTATCGCCTTTCCGATAAATACCCATAATCTTTCACCTCACCTATATTATCAAATTTTACCAGCAAAATCAAATCTGCTCCGCTATCTTTTTTTCTTTAATCCATGTGTCAATATCTTTTATATCAAACATTGTTCGCCGACCGCATTTGACATATGGAAATTTCTTCTGACATACCCAGCAATAGAGTGTATTCTTTTTTATCCCCAGATATTC
>Ga0123519_10009711_pt1 | contig 14436 bp, 16 predicted proteins | sample YelNatPaOPRAMG02_FD_87396 | JGI IMG/M metagenome (GOLD analysis project Ga0123519, IMG submission 87396) | Hot spring microbial communities from Yellowstone National Park - Yellowstone National Park OP-RAMG-02 (version 2) | ecosystem: Environmental > Aquatic > Thermal springs > Hot (42-90C) ...
ACCGGCCGGGCGTCGTCGAAGCCGTATTTGATCATGCCGGCGTAGTCGGCGTGGCCAGGGCGCGGCACCGTGACCGCCGGCAGGGGGCGATCGCGCCAGTTCTCCCAATCGCGGTTGGCGATGGAAAGCACGAGGGGCGCGCCGCTGGTGCATCCCTGCCATACGCCGCCCAGGATGGTGACCTCGTCCCGCTCGATCTGCATGCGCCCGCCGCGGCCGTAGCCGACCTGGCGCCGGCGCAGTTCGGTGTTGATATCCTCTTCGCGGATGGGCAGGCCGGCCGGCAGGCCGTCAATGATGGCCACCAGCGCCGGCCCGTGCGATTCTCCGCCCGTCAGAAAGCGCAGCATGTCCGCCCCCTATGCTCCTTCCAGCGCGCGCAGGCAGGCCTGGCGCATCACGTCCACCGGCGCATCCTGCCCTGTCCAGTGCTTGAACGCCACTGCGCCCTGCCAGATCAGCATCTCCAGCCCGCTGACCGTTCTGGCGCCGGCCTCCTTGGCCTGCCGCAGGAGCACCGTCTCCAGCGGCCGGTAGACCAGGTCCATGACCGCCATGCCCGGCCGCAGATGCACCTCCGCCGGCAGGGGGCTTTCCGTATCATGGTGCGGCCACATGCCCACGGGTGTGCAGTTCACCACCAGGTCCACCTCCGCCGGCGCCTGCTCCACCGCCTCCACCCTGCCCCCTTCCACGGCCGCGTCCATGTCATCGGCCAGGCGGCGGGCGCGCGCCGGCGTGCGGGCCAGGATGAACACCTGTGCGCCCCGCAGGAGCAGGCCATAGACCGCGGCCCGCGCCGAACCGCCGGCCCCCAGCACCAGCGCCCGCCGGCCGTGCAGGGGCACCTCGGCCTGGTCCAGCGCCGCCAGAAAGCCGTGCACGTCGGTGTTATCCCCGATCAGGTATTCCCCATCCACGCAGATGGTGTTGACGGCGCCCACCGCCTTGGCCGCCGGCGAGAGGACATCCAGGAAGGGGATGACCGCCTCTTTGTGCGGGATGGTGACGTTGGCGCCGGCCAGCCCCAGCGCCCGCAGGCCGCGCACGGCGTCGCCCAGGTACTGCGGCGGGACCGGAAAGGCCGCGTAGCGCCAGTTCAGCCCCAGCGCTGTAAAGGCGGCGTTGTGCATGACCGGGGACAGGGAATGCTCCACCGGCCAGCCGATAATGCCCGTTAGCCGGGTGCTTGCGTCCATGCCGTTCATCCCTGTTCAACCTCCTGATGTCCGGATATCAGCGCCCAGCGCGACGAGGGATTCCATGAAGCCGGGGTACGAATCGGCGGCACAGCCGGCATCCTGCACGACCGTTTCGCCGCTGGCGATCAGGCCGGCGACCATCATGCACATCGCCACGCGGTGATCCCCGCCGCTGTCCACCACGGCGCCGCGCAAGGGCGTCGGCCCTTCAATGACCATACCGTCGGGCAGTTCCTCCACCCGCGCTCCCAGCCGGCGGAGCTGGGCTGTCATCGCCGCGATGCGGTCCGTCTCCTTGACCCGCAGTTCCGCCGCATTGCGAATCATGGTCTGTCCGTGGGCCTGTGTGGCCGCGACGGCCAGTATCGGCAGTTCGTCAATGGCGCGCGGGATCAGGTCGCCGGCGACCAGCGTCCCCCGCAGTTCGCTGGCCCGCACCCGCAGGTCGCCGACCGGCTCGCCGCCGGCCGTGCGCTGGTCCAGCACCTCGATCTGGGCACCCATCGCCCACAGCGCGTCCAGCAGGCCCGTGCGCGTGGGGTTCAGCCCCACGTTCTCGATGACGATATCCGATCCCGGCACCAGGACGCCGGCGGCGATGAGGAAGGCGGCGGAGGACAAATCCCCCGGCACCTCAATGTGCAGGGGGGAAAGATGATGCGCCGGCCGGATGCGCACGCGCAGTCCATCCTCGTGAATATCGGCGCCCATGGCACGCAGCATGCGCTCCGTATGATCGCGCGAAGGGGCCGGGTTGTGCAAATGGGTATCCCCGTCGGCGTACAGGCCGGCCAGCAAGAGGGCCGATTTCACCTGGGCGGAGGCCACCGGCAGGGTATATGTGATGCCGTGCAGGGGCCGGCCCGTGATATATAACGGCGCCCGGCCGTCCGTATCGCGGATGACCGCTCCCATCAGGCGCAGGGGCTCTGCCACGCGCCGCATGGGGCGCTTCAGGAGCTGGGGGTCGCCGGTGAGCACCGAATCGAAGGGCTGGCCGGCCAGGATGCCGCACAGCAGGCGCATGGTGGTGCCGGAGCGCAGGCAGTCCAGCGGCCCGGCCGGCGCGCGCAGGCCGCGCAGTCCCTGCCCCTGGATCGTCAGCCGGCCCATGCCGTGCCGGGGATCGAAGTCGTGCACCTGAATATCCACTCCCAGCGCCCGCATGCATTCCATGGTGGCAGAGCAGTCCCCTTCCAGCAGTGCGCCGGCGACCTCCGATGGGCCGTCCGCCAGCGCGCCCAACAGCAGGGCACGGTGCGAGATGGATTTGTCGCCCGGCACGCGGGGGCGGCCTTTCAGCGGATAGCGAGAGGGTGTGACGATGGCGTTCATAGGTTCAGCTCCCGCCGGCGGCGGCTGGCCGCTTCGATACACTCGCGCAGAGGGGCTTCGTCGCCGGCCTCGATGAGGGCATACAGCTTGTCGAACTGTTCTCGGAACACGTTCATGGCGCGCAGAATGTTCTCCTGATTGGTGAGAAAGATGTCCAGCATCATGTCGGGGTCGCTGGCGGCCAGGCGCGTGGTATCGCGGAAGCCGCTGGCGGCCAGTGACCAGAGGCCGGGGTCCTGCTGGGCGCCGGCCATGGCCGCTCCCATCAACGAGAGCGCGACCGTGTGCGGCAGATGGCTGACCCATGCCACCATGCGGTCGTGGTCGGCGGCGTCCAGCACCACCGGCACCGCACCCACCGCCCGGACCAGCGCCTTCCCCTGCTCCAGCGCTCCCGCGGAGGTGCGGGGCAGGGGGGAGAGGATGAAGGGTCGGCCGGCGAACAGATCGGGCTGGGCCGCCTCAATGCCGGCCTGCTCCTTTCCGCACATGGGATGGCCGCCGAGGGGCTGGACGCAGGCCGGCAGTCCCTCCATGGCCCGCAGGACCTGCGCCTTCGTGCTGGCCAGGTCCATGACCAAAGTGCCGGCCTGCAGATGCGGGCCAATTTCGCGGAGCTGACGCAGGACCACTCGCGGCGGGGTCGCCAGCACGACGACATCGGCCTGGGCCGTGCCTTCGATCAGGTCTGTGGTGCCGTGATGGATCCAGCCGCGCTCCAGGGCGGTGCGCAGGGTTTCCGGCCGGCGCGAGACGCCCACCACCTGCCGGCAGGCCTGGCGCGTGGCCAGCGCGCCGGCCAGCGATCCGCCCATCAGCCCCAGCCCGACGACCGCGACGCATGCGCCGGCAAAGCCAGGCTCCTCGCTCATACGCCGGCCTCCAGCGTGAGCCTGCGGTCCACGGCCTGTGCCACGCGCGCCAGGTCGCGCATCAGCGCGGCGAATTTATCCGGCTTGAGCGACTGCATGCCGTCGGAAAGGGCCTCTTCCGGCCGTGGGTGCACCTCGATAAGGAGGCCGTCGGCGCCGGCGGCGATGGCGGCCTTGGCCACCGCCGGCACCAGGTCCCATTTCCCCGTGCCGTGGCTGGGGTCCAGCAGGACCGGCAGATGACTGAGCTGTTTCAGCACCGGCACGGCGTTGATGTCCACGGTGTTGCGGGTGTAGGTCTCGAAGGTGCGGATGCCGCGCTCGCACAGGATGACGTTGGGATTGCCGGCGGCCAGGACATACTCCGCGGACATCAGGAATTCTTCCAGCCGGGACATCATGCCGCGCTTCAGCAGGACCGGCTTGCGGGTCAGGCCCACCTCGTGCAGAAGGGCGAAGTTCTGGGAATTGCGGGCGCCGATCTGGAGGATATCCGCGTACTGGCTGACCAGCTCCACATCGGTGGGGCTGACGACCTCGGTCACGACCGGCAGGCCGGTCAGCGCCCGCGCTTCCGCCAGATATTCCAGGCCCTCTTTGCCCAGGCCCTGGAAGGAGTATGGGGAGGTGCGCGGTTTGAAGGCGCCGCCGCGCAGGATTTGGGCGCCGGCCTTCTTCACGGCCAGGGCGGTTTCCAGGAGCTGTTCGCGCGACTCCACAGCGCAGGGGCCGGCCATGACCACGATCTCCTCACCGCCAATGCGCACATTCCCCACCTGGACGACGGTGCGCCCTTGCACGAACTCACTGCTGGCCAGCTTGAAGGGGTGCAGGATGGGCACTGCCCGCTCCACACCGTTGAGGCGCTCGATCTGATGCACGGGCAGATTGCGCTCGTCGCCGATAATGCCCACGATGGTGCGCTCCTCACCGACGGACACGTGGGTGCGCAGGCCGAAGGAGTGCACCCGCTCTATGACCGCTTCCACATCCGCCTGCGTCGCATCTCGTTTCATCACGATAATCACTTCCTATCCTCCTTTCTCTATGTTCGTGCTCTAGATTGGCTCATGGCCGTTATCGGTTTCCGCCGGCATGGGGGCGGCGGGATACGAACCCAACACCTTGACGAAGGCCGCTCTGCGCAGAAGCCCCAGCAGGGCCTTTTCACAGCGCGGCTCCTGCCAGTGGCCCTCGAAGTCCAGGTAAAAGAGATAGTGCCAGGGCTTGTTGCGGCGGGGGCGGGACTCCAGCTTGGTCAGGTTGATGTCCCGTTCGGCGAACTCGCCCAGGCAGGTGTACAGGGCGCGCGGCACATGTCGCGTGGCGAAGACCACCGAGGTCTTGCTGTGCTCCGTGCGGGGTGGGTCCTCCGTCCCAAGGATGAAGAAGCGGGTGTAATTGAAGCGGAGGTCCTCGATATCGGAGTCTAGCACCTGCAGGCCGTACATCTCGCCGGCCAGCCGGCTGGCGATGGCGGCCATATCCGGCTGAGGGTTCTCCGCCAGCTCGCGGGCACTGCCGGCGGTATCGTAGTAGCTGATCGGCTCGAAGTTATGGCTGGCGATGTAGCGCTCACACTGCGCCAGCGCCTGCGGATGCGAGCGCACCCGCCGAATCTGCTCGATGCTCGTGCCGGGATTGGCCAGCAGACAGTGCCGCACCCGCAGGATGACCTCCGCCCAGATTTTCAGATCGTATTCCAGCAAGAGGTCGTAGGACTGGTTGATGGAGCCGGCGGTGGAGTTCTCGATCGGCAGCATGCCGTGGGTGGCGCGCCCGCTCTCGATGGCCTCGAAGATCTCCTTGAGCGAGTGGCAGGGCAGGGTCTCCGTATCGCGCGGAAAGTGCTGGTAGACCGCCTCTTCCGAATATGCCCCGTGTTCCCCCTGGAAAGCGACGACTATTTTCCCCATTATGAACCTCCTGTCAGGTCGGGACGTAGGCGTTGGGCGTCCCGCAAGTACACGTGGATGATTTCCTCCTGGCTTTTTTCGGTGTTCCAGTGCATCAGCACGCGCACACAGCGCGGCAGGCCGGCCGGCACCGGGATTTCCGTGGCGCACATCAGCGGCGTGTGGCGCCAACCCAGCTCCCGGGCCGCCTGCGCGGGATACGCGGCGTTCAGGTCTGGTGTGACGGTGAAGAGGATGCTGGCGATATCCGCCGGCTGAATGCCGTTGGCCTCGGCCATCGCCTGCAGAAGTTCCCGCGCGGCCTGCAGGATGGCCTCGGGTGTGTTGGATTCGACGGTGATGGCGCCGCGCACCCCGCGACAGCAAATCGCCATAGGTGTACCTCCTCCATCGTGCGGGTTTTGGGAAATAAAAAAGCGTGGAGCTTGCGCTCCACGCTGTATCCTCCTCGATACGCTGAGGGTAAGGCTATATGGTCACTCCCTCAGCCGGCGTGAAGCCCTCGCGCCCCGCGCGAAGGGAAAATAGTAGTAATAAAAATACACGCCGGCAAAGGACAGGGCATTCACGGCGCGCGCGGACAGGAGGACAGCCATGTCTTCCTGTTTCAGGGTCCGATTCCGCGCGTTCGCTTCCATACTTCCTAATGCCCTCAGCCTTAGTAACTGTAATGATAGCAAAGGGGCCAGAATTTGTCAAATGGGCAAAAATGATGGCCTTATAGCCGGCGCATCCGGTTCTGAGGCCCCATTTACTCTTCTATTGTTCCGCCGCCGGTGGGGGGTGTATGGCGCCGGCGGCGCACCTTTGCCCGCTCCGCCACCCGCAGGCGGGCCATGGCGCGCCGCAGGGCGGCCTCGGCGCGGGCAAACTCCACGTCGCTGATCTTCTGGCGCAGTAACTGCTCCGCCCGCTCGCGCGCTTTGCGCGCCCGCTCCACGTCGATCTCATCGGCGCGTTCCGCGGTGTCCGCCAGGATGACCACCCGGTCGCCCCGCACCTCCATAAAGCCGCCGCCGATGGCCAGCAGGATTTCCTCGTTGTCCGGCCGCACCAGCCGCACCTCGCCGGGCGTTAAGGAACACAACAGCGGCACATGGCGCGGCAGGATGGTCACCTGGCCGGTAGTGGTGGGCGCGACGACCTCCCGCACTTCGCCGGCGTACACCCGGCGCTCCGCTGTCACAATCTCACACTGCAGAACCCGCATCTGCCTCACTCACCTTTGAAACGTGCCGCGGCCTTCACCACATCGTCAATGGTGCCCTGCATGTAGAAGGCCTGCTCGGGGATGTCATCGTGCATGCCGGCGAGGATCTCCTCGAAGCCGCGCACCGTCTCCTCGATGGGCACATATACGCCCTTGCGGCCGGTGAACTGCTCCGCCACGAACATGGGCTGGGAGAGGAAGCGCTGGATCTTGCGGGCACGCGCCACGATGAGCTTGTCCTCCTCGCTCAGCTCCTCCATACCCAGGATGGCGATGACGTCCGATAGGTCCTTATAGCGCTGGAGCACCTGCTGGACGCCGCGCGCTACTTCGTAATGCCGCCGGCCGACGATGTTGGGGTCCAGGATGCGCGAGGTGGAGGCCAGCGGGTCCACCGCCGGGTAAATGCCCTGGGCGGCGATGGAGCGTTCGAGGGCGATGGTGGCGTCCAGGTGGGCGAAGGTGGCCACTGGGGCCGGGTCCGTGTAGTCGTCCGCCGGCACGTACACCGCCTGCATCGAGGTAATGGAGCCGCGCTTGGTGGAAGTGATGCGCTCCTGCAGTTCGCCCATCTCGGTGCTCAGGGTAGGCTGGTAGCCCACCGCGCTGGGCATGCGCCCCAGCAGGGCCGACACTTCGGAACCGGACATGACGAAGCGGAAGATGTTGTCAATGAACAGCAGGACGTCGCGCCCCTCGTCGCGGAAGTACTCCGCCATGGTCAGGCCGGTCAGGCCCACCCGCAGGCGCACGCCGGGCGGCTCGTTCATCTGTCCGAAGACCATCACGGTCTTATCGATGACACCGGAATGGGTCATTTCCAGGAGCAGGTCGTTGCCCTCGCGGGAGCGCTCTCCCACGCCGGCGAAGACCGAGTAGCCGCCGTGCACCGTGGCGATATTGTGGATCAGCTCCTGGATGATGACGGTCTTGCCGACGCCGGCGCCGCCGAAAATGCCCGTCTTGCCGCCCTTGGTGAAGGGGGCAATGAGATCAATGACCTTCAGGCCGGTCTCGAAGAATTCCGGTTGGGTGACCTGCTCTTCGAAGGGGGGCGCCGGCCGATGGATCGGATAAAACGTCTTGGCGTTCACCGGTCCCTTCTCGTCAATGGGTTCGCCGATGACGTTGAAGACCCGGCCCAGCGTCTCCGGCCCCACCGGCACCATGATGGGCGCGCCGGTGTCAATGACCTCTTCGCCGCGGCGCAGGCCGTCGGTGGAGTCCATGGCGACACAGCGCACCCAATCGTTGCCCAGGTGCTGTTGTACTTCCAGGACCAACCGCTTGCCGTCGCGGTAGATCTCCAGCGCGTGATAGATTTCGGGCAGTTCGCCTTCGGGGAAGGCGACGTCCACCACCGGCCCAATTACCTGCACGACACGACCTTTTGTCCCTCGGGCCATGTATTCCTCCGCAATCGTAGATGCTGGGTTCAGCGCCGGCCGCGCATCTTGGCCAATGCCTCGGCGCCGCCGGCAATATCCACCATTTCTTTGGTGATGGCTTCCTGGCGCGCCCGGTTGTAGGTGAGCGTCAGCGCGTCAATCAGCTCGCCGGCGCTGTCGGTGGCATTGCGCATGGCCACCATGCGGGCGCTATGCTCGCTGGCCGACGCCTCCAGCATGATCTGATACACCTGCATCTCCAGGAAGCGCGGTACCAGGGCGTTCAGGATCGCTCCCGGGCTGGGTTCATACACATATTCCAGCAGGGTCGGCTGTTCGGCCGCCCGCTGAATGGCCTCCACCGCGCTGCGCGAGCGCTCCAGCGCCCGCAGGGGCAGGAGCCGGGCTACCTCCGGCACCTGCACCATGGTGTTGACGAAGCGCGTGTAGACCACATAGACTTCACCAAAGTGCCCAGAGAGGAAGTCCTCGGTGATTAGCCGGGTGATGCCGGTGATGTCCATGAGGCCGGGCAGGTCGGGGATGTCCTCGAACACCGCGCGGATGTGGCAGCCGGCCCTCAGCATGGCGCGCCGGCCCACCCGTCCCACCGTGATCAGTTCCACCGGCATGGGCGCATGCTCAACGAACTCACAGGCCAGGTTGATGACGTTGTGGTTGTATCCGCCGCACAGGCCCTTATTGCTGGTCACCACCACCAGACCGATGCACTCTCCGGGGTGGGATGCCAGCAGGGGGTGCATGGCTTCCGAGGCTGTGCGCTGCAGGGCCAGATGCACCAGCACCTCCCAGGCCTTCTCGGCGTAGGGGCGCGTGGCCAGGGTGCGGCTCTGGGCGCGCCGCATCTTGGCCGCGGCCACCATCTCCATGGCCCGGGTCACCTTGGCGATATTGCGCACACTGCGGATGCGCCGGCGTATTTCTCTCAGCGTTGCCAAGGATGTCCGCTCCCGCTGTCCCGCGCGCCTCAGCTCGTCATGCGATAGCTGATGGTGGCGCGGAATTCTTCAATGGCCAGCCGCAGGGCCTGCTCGATATCCTCCGTGAGCGCCTTCTCCCTGGCGATCATGGCGCCCACTTCCGGATGGCTGGCATCCATAAACCGCAGGAACTCCTCTTCGAACTGCCGCACCTTGTCCACCGGGATATCATCCAGGTAGTCGTGCGTGGCGGCATACAGGATCATGACCTGATGCTCCAGCGACATGGGCTGGTACTGCGGCTGTTTCAGCACTTCGGTCAGGCGCTTGCCGCGCTCCAACTGCATCTGGGTGGCCTTGTCCAGCTCGGAGCCGAACTGGGCGAAGGATTCCAGCTCGCGGTACTGGGCCATTTCCAGGCGCAGTCGGCCGGCCACCTGGCGCATGGCCTTGGTCTGGGCGGCGCCGCCCACGCGCGAGACGGAGATGCCGACGTTGATGGCCGGCCGGATGCCGGCGTTGAACAGGTCGGTCTCCAGGTAAATCTGGCCGTCGGTGATGGAGATGACGTTGGTCGGGATGTAGGCGGAGACGTCGCCGGCCTGCGTCTCGATAATGGGCAGGGCGGTCAGGCTTCCGCCGCCGTGGGCGGCGTTCAGCTTGGCGGCGCGCTCCAGCAGGCGCGAGTGCAGGTAGAAGACGTCGCCGGGATAGGCCTCGCGTCCGGGCGGCCGGCGCAGGAGCAGGGAAATCTGGCGGTAGGCCCAGGCGTGCTTGGTCAGGTCATCGTAGATGATGAGCGCCTCTTTGCCCTGGTGCATGAAGTATTCGCCCATGGCACAGCCGGCATAGGGCGCGATATACTGCAGGGCCGCCGGCTCCGAAGCGGTCGCCGCCACCACAATGGTGTGCTTCATGGCCCCGAATTTCTCCAGCGTGGCCACCACCTGGGCGACGCTGGAGCGCTTCTGGCCGATGGCGACGTAAATGCAGTACAGGTCCTTGTCCCGCTGGTTGATGATGGTGTCAATGGCGATGGCGGTCTTGCCCGTCTGCCGGTCGCCGATGATCAGCTCGCGCTGGCCGCGCCCGATGGGGATCATGGAGTCAACGGCCTTGATGCCCGTCTGCACAGGGTGCTTGACCGGTTCGCGGGCCACCACGTTGGGCGCGATGCGCTCGACCGGGTAGTAGTCGGCCGGCTCAATGGGGCCTTTGCCGTCGATCGGCTGACCCAGGGCGTTGACCACGCGCCCCAACAGCCCCTCGCCCACCGGCACAGACACGATGCGCCCGGTACAGCGCACCAGGTCCCCTTCCTGAATTTTGGTGAAGTCGCCGAGGATAACGGCGCCGACGTTGTCCACCTCCAGGTTCAGCGCCAGGCCGTACACACCCTCGGGGAACTCCAGCAGTTCGTTGGCCATGGCGCCGGAGAGGCCCGAGATGCGCGCGATGCCGTCGCCCACCTCGATGACGGTGCCGACATCCACTGCCTCGATGGGTGCCTGGAACGTCTCGATTTGCTTTTTGAGCGCTTCAACGATATCCCTTGCTTGCAGGGCCACGCATGTACCTCCCTTGCCGATGATTCAGGACATAAACCGATGGCCGGCCGCGCCGTCAGGAGGAAAGCAGTTGCTCGCGCAGGCGTTCGAGCTGGCTGGCGAGCGTGCCGTCAATGACGGTGTCGCCCACCCGGATATGCAAGCCGCCCAGCAGGGAGGGGTCCACATGGAACTCGCAGTCCACGTCGGCCCCAAAGCGCCGGCGGATGAGGGCGGCGATGCGCTCGCGCTCTTCCTCGCTCAGCTCCACCGCGCTGGTGACGTGAGCGACCTCCTGCACGCGGCCGCGCGTCATCAGGCGCTCGAAGGCGGCCGTGACGTCGGGCAACATGGGCAGATGGCCCTTGTCCAGCAGGAAGCCCAGGAAGCGGCGGAACTTTTCGCTGGCTCCCTGCGGCACCACGGTCTGCAGGCGCTGGTACTTTTCCGCCGGCGAGGCCTCATCGCTGGCCAGAAAGTCCGCCAGCGCCCGGTTCTCGGTCAGGGCCTGCTGGACGCTCTTCAGCCAGGATGCCCATTCCTCGAGCGCCATCTCATATAACGTTTGGGCATAGTGCAAGGGCAGTTCTTCGCGTCTCACGACAGCGCCTCTGTCTCTGCCAGGAATTTCTCAATCAGCTTGCGCTGAGTCTCCTCATCCAACGTGGTGCCGATGAGCCGGCGCGCGATGGCCACCGACAGGTCACCCACCTCGCGGCGCAGTTCCTGGGCCATCTGCTCGCGCATGCGCTCGGCCTCCTCGCGAGCGCGCTTGCGGATTTCCTCCGCTTCCGCCTCGGCCTTCGCCCGTATTTCGGCGGCCACGCGCTGGCTCGTCTCGGTGGCCTGGGCGATGATGCGCTGGCCCTCGCGCCGGGCCTCGTCCACGATGCGCTCATATTCCTGCTCGGCTTCCGCGCGCCGGCGCGCCGCTTCCTCGGCGTCCTCCAGCCCCTTGCGGATGCGCGCCTTGCGCTCCTCGAACATCCGCAGGACCGGCTTGTAGAGCAGGAAGTACAGGACGACGAGGAGCAGGGTATAATTGAAAATCTGGGAGACCAGCAAGCCGAGATTGATTCCGAGTTTTTCCAACGGTATCTCCTCCCAGGTGCATACGCAGGCGAGATCAGAATGATAGAAGCCGGCGGCCGGCCGGCATCACCTTCCCCATCCTGGTATTACACGAATTTGATGATCAGAGCCACCACCAGGGCATAAATGGCGATCGCTTCCGCGAACACGATGGCCAGGATCATGTTGTTGCGCACCTCGCCGGAGGCCTCGGGATTGCGCCCGATGGCTTCCATGGCCTTGGCACCTAACATTCCGATGCCCAAGGCCGGCCCGATGGCGCCCAGGCCGATGGCGATTGCCGCCGCGAACTGCTTCGCTGTCTGAAGGTCCATGGTTCCTCAATGCCTCCTGTCAATGTGCTGATTGGTTCAGGGTGAAAACGCAATTGCCGGGCCTTCCGCCGGCGCCGGCATTATTCCGCATGTTCGCCTTCCCCATGCCCCAGGGTGGCCAGGGTGAAGAAGACGACGCTCAACATCATGAAGACCAGGGCCTGCACGAAGCCCACGAACAGCTCCAGCCCATAGAAGGGCAGTGAGACGATGTAGGGAATCAGGAATGCCAGCACTCCCAGCAGGACCTCGCCGGCGAAGATGTTGCCAAATAGACGGAAGGTGAAGGAGATGATCTTGGCGAACTCGCTCACCAGCTCCAGCAGGCCCACGAACATGTTGACAAAGCCCTCGAACACGCCGTGGCGGAAATCCACATGGATGAACTTGCTGAAATAGCGCGGGCCGAGGGCCCGGATGCCGAAATACTGGGTCAGGAACACCGATGTCAGCGCCAGGGCCAGCGGCATGTTCACATCCGTGGCGGCGGAGCGCAGGAACGGCACCAGGATATAGCCGTGGCCTTCCTCCGCCGGCTGACGGAGGATCAGGGCGAGGCCCTCGGAGATTTCCCGGATCTGATAGCCGGTGACGCCCTCATGGGCCTTTTCCAGCCAGCCGATGCTCCCGTAGAAAGGCAGGATGCCGGTCCAGTTGGAGATAATGATGTACAGGAAGATGGTGGTCACGATGGGGAAGAATTTCGGCGCCCACTTGGGGCCGGCGACGCTCTCCACCAGCCCGTAGATCAGCTCCAGCACCCATTCCATGACGTTCTGCAGGCCCTTCGGCACCAGGCTCATGCGCCGCGTGGCGAAATAGGCCAGCAACACCAGGGTGATCACGGAGATCCAACTGGCAATCAGGGTGTTGGTGACCGGGAAGCCGAACAGGTGAAAGACGACTTCAGGAGCGATCTCGATAGCCGGCAGGACCACCGGAGGGATAAGCAGAGAGAGGACAACGATCAAGGCGATGATGCCTAACGCCGGGAGCAGTACTTTGCGGGATAGTAATCTCGACACGATGTCGGTTCCTCCCGTAGAATATGCTGGCACCGTGCGGAAATGAACTCGTGCCTGCGCCGCACGATTGCATACATTATATCGAAATGCAGTCGTTCGCGCAAATATGAGACAGGCGGGTTCGCGTGCTATATCACGAAGTGAAAGGCGGGCTGTCCCGGAAAGGGACAGCCCGCCGGCCTGCTCATGGCAGGAAGCCTGCCACCGTGTCCGCGTCCAGCCGTTTGGCCAGCGCCACCACCAGCTCCAGGGCATGGTCGTAATCATCCCGGTGGATGATGCCCACGTGGCTGTGAATGTGGCGCGCCGGCACACCGATGACCACCGTCGGCACGCCCGTTCGATATACATGGATGTATCCGCCGTCGGTGGCGCCGCCCTCCATGGTGGAAAGCTGGAGGGGGATGTTCAGCTCCCTGGCGGTGTCAATGACCAGGTCGCGGAACTTCAGGTTGGGGATCATCATGGCATCGTAGAGCATGAGGCTGGGGCCTTTGCCCAGTTTGATGGAGGATTCCTCGGGCTTGATGCCCGGCACATCGCCGGCGATGTCCGACTCCAGGATGATGGCCGCATCTGGCTCCACCAGGGCGACGGAGGTCCTGGCGCCGCGCAGTCCCACCTCCTCCATGACCGTTGCCGCGGCGTAGACCGTGTTGGGGTGCGGCTCGCCGGCCAGCCGCTCCAGCGCCTGCACCATCAGCGCACACCCGATCCGATCATCCCAGGCCTTGCCCAGATAGGCCTTGGGGACCGAGAGCATGGTGAAGTCACTGACGGGCACGATCGGGTCTCCCAGGCGCACGCCGGCCTCCTCCACTTCCTGCCGCGAGGTAGCCCCGATGTCAATGTACATATCGCGCTTTTCCACCAGCTTGTCGCGCTCTTCTTTCGGCAGGATGTGGGGCGGTTTGGCCCCGATGACGCCCGGGACGTCGCCCTTATGGGTCTTGATGATGACGCGCTGGGCGAGGAGCACCTGATCCCACCAGCCGCCCAAGGGGACAAACTTGATAAAGCCCTCGTCGGTGATGTGGCGCACCATGAAACCGACTTCGTCCATGTGGGCGGCCAGCATCAGCCGGGGCGCCGGCGCGCTTCCCTCCAGCCGCGCCACCAGACTGCCGATCTTGTCCTGTTCCACAGTGGCCGCCGGTGGCAGTGCCTCGCGAATCAGCCGGCGCACCTCATGCTCGTAGCCCGGCACACCAGGCGCTTCCGTCAGCCGTTTGAGCAGCAGTTCGGTCTGATCCAATGTCCTGCCTCCTTTGCACAACGTATGTAGCCCTGCCCGGGGGAGAGGGGAAGATATGGCTCGGACAACCAACCGCATGCATCATACCCGATGTGCATCCGAAAGGCAAACCGGGAGCGCCAGAAACACGGGTGGGCATCCAGGCCGGCAGGGATGGTACGAGACAGCGCGCGGCGGTGTAAAACAGCAGGCCCCTCCGTGGGGGAGGGGCCTGGATTGGGTCCGGAAGGTGGTATTAATACTCCGGCGGCGTCGGCGTGCCCGCCTTCTCTTTCTCGGGGATGTCGGTGATGAGCGCCTCGGTGGTCAGGATCATGGCGGCGATGCTGGCGGCGTTCT
>Ga0123519_10009716_pt1 | contig 14434 bp, 12 predicted proteins | sample YelNatPaOPRAMG02_FD_87396 | JGI IMG/M metagenome (GOLD analysis project Ga0123519, IMG submission 87396) | Hot spring microbial communities from Yellowstone National Park - Yellowstone National Park OP-RAMG-02 (version 2) | ecosystem: Environmental > Aquatic > Thermal springs > Hot (42-90C) ...
GGTGTTGCAATAATAGCTTTTCCAGTTCCCAATGCATAGGCAAGCGTCCCTGAAGTTATTTGTTCCTCTGATATATACGGAGTTACATAAATATCAGCAGTGCCTAAAAATTCACACAGTTCCTCCATTGATACAAAACGGTTTTGAAAAATGATAGATTCTGCAACCCCAAGACTTTTAGCCATGTGCTGTAAACCAATACGATACCCCTCCCCTTGTGCTGCGATAATATGAGGATGCGTAGCGCCAAGAATGATATATACTGCATCACGGTGGCGCTCCAATATACGTGGCATTGCCTGAATCATATATTCAATACCCTTGTTTGGAGAAAGCAAACCAAACGTTAAAATAACTTTTTTGCCTTCAACACCAAATTGATCTTTGAAATAATTTGGATCAATAAATGCCGTATCAGGAATGCCGTGATGGATAAAAACAATTTTGTCCTCAGGAACATTGTGCAGCGTCATAAGAAACTCTTTAGCTTTTTGACTCATAACGATAACACGGTCAGAAAACTGCACGATTTGACGCATTACTTCAGCCTGTTCCGGATTTGGATTTTTGAGCACCGTATGGAGTGTGGTGACAATAGGCATGCGCAGACGTGAGAGAAGCTCAAGAATGTTACTACCTGCAGGGCCACCAAAAATACCGTATTCATGTTGCAGGCAGACAATATCAACTTGATTAATATTTAAAAAATCTGCTGCGCGACGGTAATCAGAAAGTTTATTTTGATTTATTTCAAAACGAACCGCAGCCGGATAGGGATATCCTTCAGGAATATCATTCATAACAACAGCAAAACATTTATCCTGCGCCGTCTCTTCAGCGACCGCGGTAAGAAGATCAGCGGTAAACGTAGCAATACCACAGCGTCTCGGTAGGTAATTTCCTATGAACGCAAGAGCATTAAAATAATCGCTATACCGGATCGGTCCGCTCATACCACTATTCTGTGCATGCGTATAGAGAGGATGACCGTAATGCTTCTTTTATGATATGTAACTAAAAACAAAATATTTATAATCATTAATTGCTGAGAGTCAAGTTGCGTTTGTAATATGAAAATACATACCTTATGTTCTTTAATTTTTTCTTTTCATCGCTTGAGCTTATTATTTAATTGCAATATATAGTAAGTAGAGAAGCATAAACCTATCTTGTGCACTACCCCAATTCATGCTTTTATTAAAAAAGTACCTGTGGAGTGAAGTATCTTTAGCTACCATAAGTATCGTACTTATGGTCAGCTGTGGGCAACCAGAAAAAGAATATTATCCCGGTGGAAGGATCAAAAGGATTCTTTCGTATAACGAACGTGGGGAACTCCATGGTTGCATAAAATATTTCAATGAATGGGGGCGTATTATAAAAGAGGAAACTTGGGCAAATGGAAAAAGACAGGGGATAGCTCGAACCTATTCATTTAACGGTTCGCTGCTAAGCGAATCTACCTATGCAGATCATAAGCTTCATGGCTCTTACAAAGAATTCTATGACAATGGTTCACTGAAAGTACAGTGTCATTTTGATCGCGGTGAGCTTCATGGCATATATGAAACATTCTATAAAAGCGGTATTCCTGAAAAGCAAATGCACTATGATCACGGCATACGACATGGCACAGAAAGCCATTATTATCCAAACGGTGAAATTCGATTTTTAGCACAGTATATACAGGGAAACCTGTGGGGTACTGCCCTGGAATTTTATGAAACTGGGGCACTGCAAACAATGGTAACGTATCGTAATGGATTGAAAGAGGGGATCGCAAAACAATATTATTTGAATGGACAGCCTTTTTTAGAAATGTTGTATCGTCGGGATCAGGATATTGGTCCAGTAAGCTATGATCAGTGGGGCAATCTTATTATGCCGCCGCCAAAAAAGATTGATATTAATCTCGGACAATAGATTTTTTATTTAATAATGCATTGTGCTCTGTGATTATCATAAAAATAATTCTGACCTTACAAACAAAGTTTTTCTATCCCAGAGACCTACTTAAACCACTGCACACGAATTGCACCTGATGGACAGTGCGTACACCGGAAGCACCGAATACATTGTGATGACTTCGGTCCACCTTCATACACCGTTAAGTCCATTGGACATGACTTGAGACATGCTGAGCAGCGGGTACATGCAGTATCATCCACAGTAATTGACAGCATACTCACCCGATTAAATAATGCATACAAAGTCCCTAAGGGACAAAACACTCTGCAAAACGGTCGCTTACATAGAACCATCCAAATGCAAAAGAGAAGTAGCAGACAAAGTTTGATAATAAAGAACGTACCGATTTGTTCCCTGAGCTCAGTATTGAGTGCCACCATAGTTATGCCGGCTTCAATTGTCCCGGCAGGGCACACCTTACAAAACCACGGCTCTTGCGTTATCAATGCAACTATGCCAATAACACCACATAAAACAATATAGCGCAGAGGATTCAACCATGTTGGCAGTTTAAGTTTTTTTGAGGGAATTTTATATAAAAGATCCTGTAAAAAACCAAACGGACAAGCCCAGCCACAGGCAATGCGGCCAGCAACAGATCCTATCGCACCGAGGCATCCAACAATGTACCATGAGAAATGCATGCGGCCGTATGCTATAAATAGTTGAAGACTGCCAATCGGGCATGACATAACCGCAGCAGGGCAAGAGTAACAGTTTAGTCCGGGGCATGGGAGATGTTTCAAGAAGCCTTGATAGAGAGTTCCTGATAAAAAACCAGTGAGATAGGCATTATAAGCTATCGTTGTGATGATTTGTGATAAACGTCGGCGATTGTCGTTCATTCGTACTTTCTCTCTATCCTAAGCCGATACAACTCAGACAAACAACAATTGCATGTCCGAACATCGTAACAGGTTCCCGGCAAGCTATCCCGACTGCTATTGCAGCGACCGCTAAAACAAAAACTATAAGCCCTCTAAAGCGTCTTAAATGAGGCAGCTTCAACATTATGGAAAACTCCTCGACTATAAGCTATGTTTTGAGTCTCTTTTATGGTAAGGTATTTGTTGTCTTCTGTAAATCTTTTTCTTGGTTAACCATTACCTATGAAAAATAAATATCTCCTGGTCATCGCTTTTTTGTATGGAGCGCTGCCTTGGTCAGCGCTCTGTTTTTCATTAGACAATATGGTTTGTCAATATACACTGGATAATGGTTTTACGTTGCTTGTGGTTAAGCGAAATGAGGCACCCGTTGTCTCATTTTCGCTTTGCTATCGTGCTGGTGCGGTTGATGAATCTTCAGGTTCAACGGGCACTGCCCATCTTTTGGAACATATGCTTTTCAAAGGTACGCCAACAATTGGGACAAGAAACTATGCTGCAGAAGAACCACTCATAAAACAGATTTTCGAGGTTGGAACCGCATTAGATACCCTTACGCAACAAGGGAATCAACAAGATGATGAGCAAAAAAAACTTTTACAGCAACAACTCAACTCCCTTCAAGAGGAACATAATCGCCTTATTATTGATAATGAAATAGATGCACTGTATTCCCGAAACGGCGCTGAGGGTTTCAATGCGAGCACTGGCTTTGATGTTACCACCTATGTAGTAAGCCTACCGGCAAATCGTCTTGAGCTCTGGGCACGTATTGAATCTGAACGTTTTTCACACCCAGTATTTCGTCAATATTTTACTGAACGCAATGTCGTTCTTGAAGAATTGCGACAAAGCTACGAAAGCAGGCCAGAACGTCTCTTGCTCATGCATCTCTTAGCAGTAGCATTTCTTGCCCACCCGTATGGGAGACCGATTATCGGTTGGCCTTCTGATATTCAATATCTTTCCCCCTATACTTGTGAAGCATTTTTTAGGGCTCACTACACACCTGATAAGGCCGTGGCAGCAATTGTTGGCGATCTTGATCCTGATTCCGTCTATCATATTGTTCGTAAATATTTCGGATCTATCTGTCGGGGGAGTGGTAATGTCCAGTCAGTAACTGCCGAACCGGAGCAAAACGGCGAACGGCGTGTTACTGTTGAAGCGCATGCACAACCACTGCTCATCATTGCGTACCATAAACCAACACTGCTTGACCCTGATGATACAATTTTTGATGTGATAGACGTGTTGCTTACTGATGGGAGATCATCTCGATTGTATAAAAAACTTGTTATTGATATGCGTCTTGCATCAAGCGTTACAACCGTCAATGGTTTTCCTGGTGCTCGTTATTCCAATTTGTTTCTTATCAAGATTGTTCCTGAACACTGTGTACCGTACCCCACTATCGAAACAGCAGTGTACGAAGAGTTGTCTCGTCTTGCCAAGGGTGAGATTTCCTCCAAAGAACTTGCTACTGCAAAGAAAAAGCTTCATGCAGATCTTGTTCGCCGCATGGAGTCAAATGCTGAGCTTGCTAACTTGTTGTCCTACTATCAAAGCATAGCTGGAGACTGGCGCTATTTAGAAAAGAACCTTGAACGCATTCAGCGCATAACACCCGCAGACATACAAGCTGTTGCAAAGCGTTATTTTAGACCTTCCAACAGAACGGTTGCTACATTATCAGAGCGGACTAACGATGACTAATATACTATCCATCGCACTACTCGGAATACTTGCACTTTGCTCTGGCTGCATCAAAAACACAATGCCCCATCCAGATAAACTAACTTACCCGCCATTAATCTACAACCCACCACTTCCTGAACGAATAGAGCTCTCCAACGGCATGACTGTTTTTCTACTACCTGATCACCATCTTCCTCGCATTGAGGTCACTGCACTTATCAGAACCGGTTCAGCATATGATCCTGCAGACCGTGCAGGGCTCGCTGTAGTAACTGGTACGCTTCTTCGGACGGGTGGAACAAAAACGATTTCACCTGAAACATTTGATGCGCAGATAGATGCCTGCGGAGCACACATAGACGTTGCGGTAAATGCAGAAGACACCGTTGCCACCCTCTGGACACTCTCAGAGGATTTTAACACCATTTTTCCTCTGTTTGCTGCTATGCTCATGGAACCAGCATTCGATAGTGCAAAACTATCTCTTGCAAAAAATAATTTATCTCAGTCTCTTCGGCAAATTCCTGATGCACCCCAACAGTTTGCATCGCGTGAATTCAAAAAAATTCTCTATGCCAATAATCCTCGAGGGAATTTACCAACCATTGCATCTGTTCAGCGCATTACGCATTCAGATATTAAAAACTTCCACAGCCTCTATTTTAATCCCTGCAACATTTATCTTGGTATCAGCGGTGATTTTAGCAAAGAAAACATACTCGCTACTCTTCACAATACCTTTTCTGTATGGAGAAAATCATCTTTAAGGATTCCTGCTTTGCCTACCCCACTGTCTCCTCGGGAGACTGAGCTCTATCAAGTTCAAAAAGATCTCCCACAAACTACGATTATTGCAGGACATCTTGCTCCTGCAAAATCTGATGCTGATTATTGCGCATTTCAAATACTTGATTATATCATAGGAAGTGGGGGCTTTTCTTCACGTCTTATGTCTCAGATTCGGACTGCTCGAGGGCTTGCTTACAGTGTGGGTAGTTTTTATCGAGCATCCATTGACTATGGTGTGTTTGCAATGTATTGCTCAACTAAATCCTCTTCAACCTATGAAGCTCTGGAATTATTGCGATCCGTTATCTCCACCATAGCAAACAATCCGCCCACGGAAGAGGAGATTACACAGGCAAAGGATGCACTTATCAATAATTTTATTTTCTCATGCGAATCCCCTCAGCAAATACTGATGCAGCATATGATGATTGCATTTGATAATCTTCCTTCAGATTTTTATTCAACAATGCCACAGCGCTTACAGGCTGTTACTCAAAATGACATTCAAAGAGTTGCCCATAAATGGCTTAAGCCCGATGCGATGACAATTTTAATTTTAGGTAATGCGCATAAGTTTGATACACCGCCCCCCTCACTTTCCAATATTCCCGTACAATTCATCTCCTCTGATATTCTTTCGGAGTAAGCTATGGTGCTTTCATTTTTGAATACGCTTTTATCTTACCCACTTCTTATATACATAGTAATTATTTTCTTAAGTACCTGCACTGCATGTGCACCGAAAATAACGCTCTCACGTGGGCAGGAGCCTTATGTCCAATCCCCGCAATTAACAGCACACCCCGAAGCATATTATCACTTTCTCAATGCTCAAAAATGCATGTCTGAGCAGAATGTTAACTGTGCACTCCGCGAATTTGAACGAGCAATCTCATTTGATCCCACCTCATCATATTTGCATTTACAGGTATGCCAGGTCTATGCACTGCAAGGGAATGGCGATACTGCAATTGAATGGTGCGAGAAGGCAGTGGAACTTAACCCATCAGATTACAATGCTCGCACTATGCTTGCACGTATCTACAGCGCACTTGATCGCTCAAATGATGCGATATCTCAGTATGAATCGCTTATTGCATTGTATCCTGATAATGAGGAACCTTATTTGTCACTTGCCCTTATATATAGTGCTCAAAAAGAGTACCGAAAGGCAATCAAACTGCTCAACAGACTCTTACGTCAGGGGGTGCGTTCTGAAAATGTGTTCATTTTGTTTGGCAATATATATGCGGAGATGCATAAAAACAGAAAGGCTGAAGCATTTTATCACAAAGCACTTGCAATCAATGAATTATCACTCCCTGCACGGGAGGGGCTTTTGCTTCTCTATGAAAATGACAATAATATTGCCTTGGCGATTTCTCTTTGTCACGAAATACTTGCAAGCGAACCTGATAATATCAAAATACGTGAAAAGCTTGCATCACTATATCTTAAATCCATTGACCTTGCAGAAGCACGCAATCAGTATGTAATTATTCGAAGCTCCAAACCATATCTTTGGTACGAAACAACGATTAAGATAGGGTTGATATGTTTTGAACAGCACTCATGGGATTGTGCTGTTGAAGAATTTACCAATGCCCTTAATAAAAATCCCGGTGATGACAGAGCTGCCTATTATCTTGGCAGCGCTCTTGAAAAAGTGGAACATTATGAGGAGGCAATTCATTATTTCACTAAAATACCGGTATCCTCGTGGTACTTTTCGCACGCACAAATTAACCGGGCATTTATTCTTGATACTCTCGGGCAGCATGATGAAGCACAGCGTATTGTTGAAGAGGCTCGTTCTCTTAAAAAAACTGATCCTGATTTATGTCGTTTCCTTGCATCAGTCTATGAAAAAAAAGGTAAATATCATGAGGCAATTGCGGTTTTAAAAGATGCGCTTTCTGAACAAGCCAATGATGAGGACCTTTTATTTTATTTAGGGGTCTTATATGATAAAGCGACATTGTTTCATGAAAGTATCGAGGTTATGAAGAAAATTATTGAACACAACAGCAATCATGCTGATGCGCTCAATTTCATTGGGTACTCATGGGCTGATCGGGGCATGCATCTGGATGAAGCAGAGAAGTTTATAAAAAAAGCCCTTAAACTAAAGCCAAATGATGGTTATATTGTTGACAGCCTCGGATGGGTTTATTTCAAAAAAAAGAAACTTCAGAAAGCTTTGCTTGAACTTGAAAAAGCAATTAAGCTGGTCCCCCAAGATCCAACCATCTCTGAACATCTTGGCGATGTCTATGCGGCTGTTGGCAATGTTTCAAAAGCACTTGAATATTATCGCAAAGCTCTTGAACTTGAACCTTCAAAAAAAGAGATCTTAGATAAAATCAATGCGCTCACTACACCATAGTCGGTTAGTAATGACATGGCTGGTTTCTCTGTGCGTTTTCTTACCAGCATGTTATCGTGTCCCGCTTAGTCGCACGCCTCTTCCTGAACTACTGAATCCCATTGAGTTTGTACGTTCAGCTAATCAAAATTATGGGACAGTGAAAGACATGACTATTCAATGCCGCATCACTGTTTCTTCCGCACGCGGTTCAGTTACCTATAGGAGTATTTTACAGTGCAAAGTACCAACTAATCTCCGAATCATAACTCTGGGGCTCCTAGCGCACCCGACGTTCATCGCAACCACTGATGGTAGCACCTTGAGTGTCGCAGTGCCTTCTGACGGAAAATATTATTATGGCTCTGCGCACCCGGAAAAAATTGAAAAAATATTTGGCCTTCCTTTATCTGTTGCAGAAATTATAGACATTATGTACGGCGCACCAGTGCGCGACATCACCGATGTACAGTGTCATCAAGATTCCCACCTCTATCAGTGCGAGGTAACCACCCCTCGTGGGTTAAGCACCGTATGGATTGATCCACGCCGTCAGGTGATTACTCGGTACCATACAACTGTTTCTTATGAAAAACATTTTCAAATCATATTTGATGATTATCGCCCTGTAGAGGGGAAGTTTATCCCTTTTTCAATTTCCATACGATGCCCATCAGAAAAGTTGAGCCTATTGATTCGCTATGCTTCCGTTGCAACTGATGTTCTCACAAGTGATGTTTTCCAGCAGTCAATTCCTGCGTCGCAGGCGCTTCCCCTTGAACTATTGCCACAGCTTTGGTAATATTTATTTTAATCTTTTCTCTTGAATCATATTTTTTTCGGTTGTATATAAATTAACATGGTAAACACCCTACAACTTCTCCCATGCTGCAAAAACTATGCCCGCAAAAATACTAATCGTTGATGATGAGGATAATATCCGTTTTTTGTATGAGCAAGAACTTCTTGACGAAGGTTACCAAACTATTCTTGCCAAAGACGGTAAGGAATGTCTTGATTTAGTTCAAAAAGATCCTCCGGACTTGATCATACTTGATATCAGAATGCCGCGCATGGATGGACTTGAAGCGATTGGAAAAATAATTGAAATCAATAAAGATATTCCCATTATCATCAATTCCGCATACTCCACCTACAAAGATGATTTTATGAGCTGGGCTGCAGATGCCTATATTGTCAAATCTTATGACCTCGATGCACTTAAAAGGACCATCAAAGAAATCCTTGCAAAAAAGAGACAGCTCTAACACCAATTTCTACTGCTTGGGAATCGCCCCTCGCGCTGCGCGCAAGGAGTTTGTAGGATGAAGAAAATCCTTGCAATGATTTTGGCAGGTGGGCGAGGAGAACGGCTTTATCCCCTCACGCGAGACCGTGCAAAACCTGCAGTTCCTTTTGGCGGCGCTTACCGCATTATTGATTTTACCATCAGTAATTGTATCAATTCAGATATCCGAAAAATTTACGTCCTTACACAGTATAAATCCTTATCACTCGATCGGCATATCCAGCGGGCTTGGAATGTTTTAAATGGGAGGTTTGGGGAGTTTGTCTATATTATCCATGCACAGCAGCGCATCAATGAAAACTGGTATAAGGGTACTGCAGATGCTATTTATCAAAATTTTTACACACTGCAACAAGAAAAGCCTGATCTGGTATTAGTACTCTCGGGAGACCATATTTATAAAATGGATTATCGTGGAATGATTGCTGCGCATGTGCAAAACAATGCGGATCTCACGGTAGCCACTATGGAAATGGATAAACGTTATTCACGCGAATTTGGGGTTGTAGAAATTGCCAACAACTTGCAAATTCAAGATTTTCAAGAAAAACCATCCAAGCCAAAGACGATACCCGGGAAACCAGATCGAATGTTTATTAATATGGGTATCTATATTTTTAACACAGATATCTTGGTAAAGCGTTTGATTGAAAATGCACGAAAACCTGATACGCAACATGATTTCGGGAAAAACGTAATACCTGCAATGCTTAAAACTGACCGTGTCTTTGCTTATCCTTTTATTGATAACGTGACACATCAAACGGGATATTGGCGGGATGTAGGTACAATTGATGCGTACTATGAAGCGAATATGGATTTACTGTCTGATTCTGTCAGCCCTACCCTTTTTGACCCATTATGGCCTATTTATACCTCTGAAAAATTGGCTGCTCCTGTACAGATAGCTGGATTTGAGCTGCATAACGGCGAGACCTATGGAATTGCGTTAAATAGTATTTTGGCTCGGGGATGTCGTATCCAAGGGGCTCGGGTTGAACATTCAATTTTATCCCCTAATGTTTTTATTGATACCTACTCGCAGGTCGTTGATTCCATAGTCCTTGATAACGTCAAAATTGGAAAACAATGCAAAATTAAACGGGCAATTATTGATAAGGGCGTTGTAATTCCGGATAATACCTTTATCGGCTATGACCGTAATGCTGACGCTCGAAAGGCTACGGTGACTGATTCTGGGATTGTTGTCATTCCCAAAAATACAGTTTTTTAACACTACAGCTTCAGTTCGCAATGGGTGATTATTTTTTATCAGCCATTTGCAAAAAAGGGCGTACTAAATCAATGGGCAGAGGGAAAATTGTTGTTGAATTTTTTTCACTTGCAACCTCAGTCAGCGTTTGAAGATAACGTAACTGCAATGAAATGGGATTTGACATAACCTGTGCTGCTTCAGCAAGTTTTGACGCTGCTTGAAATTCTCCTTCTGCATGTATTATTTTCGCACGTCGTTCTCGCTCAGCCTCAGCCTGTTTTGCCATAGCTCGCTTCATCTCATCAGGTAGATCAATATGCTTTACCTCTACCATAGTAACTTTAATGCCCCACGGATCGGTTTGACGGTCAAGAATCTCCTGTAATTTAAGATTTATCTTTTCACGCTCCGAAAGAAGTTCGTCAAGTTCTGCTTCACCACAGATACTTCTCAGCGTGGTCTGTGCAAGCTGGGAAGTTGCATAAAGATAATTTTCAACTTGAACCACAGCGCTCTCAGGGGTTACCACTCTAAAATAAACAACAGCATTGACTTTCACCGATACATTATCCCGGGTAATGACATCTTGGGATGGGACGTCGAGGGTTACCAATCGTAAACTCACTTTTTGCATTTTATCAATAAGTGGTATCAGCAAAATGAGCCCTGGACCCTTACTTCCAATAAGTCTTCCGAGCCGAAACACAACCCCGCGCTCATATTCGTTCAGAATTTTTATTGCACTTGAAAGAAACATGACCGCTAATATAACGATAACCAACAATGATAAACTCATAAGACCTCCCCATAAAGTTAATTGTTAATAATATTTTATAACATCATATTTTTACAACAGTTAATACTAAGCCATTAATCCCGCGTACGCGAACCTTCTCCCCTTTTTTAATCGGGCAATCACTGTGTGCCTCCCAGTACTCACCGTTGACGAACACTTTGCCTTTACCGTTTATATCGGTCCATGCTTCACCAATCATATTAATAATTCCTTCAGAACCGGTGATTGGCTTTCGTCGCTGCGCCTTAACCACAAGTCCGATAATGACAACAAAGAAGAGCCAAATACAAGCAACTGAAGGGATAATCACTTGCCAGGAAAGGCGAAGCGCTGACTCGGAAGATTTAAACAGCATAAGAGATCCCAGCGTGACTGCAATAATACCACCAATTGATAAAAGTCCATAACTAATAACTTTAATTTCAAGAATAAACAGGACAACCCCAAGCAGTATGAGTAGTACTCCAGCATAATTGGCTGAAAGAGACTGCAAAGAATAAAAAGCAAGTATCAAGGAAATGCCGCCGATAACGCCAGGGAAAATGACACCAGGATTTGAAAACTCAAAGTAAAGTCCGGCAAGTCCAATAAGCAATAAGATATAGGCAATATTTGGATTTGCAAGAGTTTGCAAAACATGTTCTCGAAATCCCATGGTTATAAATTTTATGGGAGCATTTTTAGTACTAAGTCTTTTTTTCCCTCCGCTGGTTTCTACTTCACGTCCATCAATTGCATTAAGAAGTGACTGAACATCTGGGGTAACAAGATCAATGACCTTTAATTTTAATGCCTCAGCTTCACTAATTGATACGCTTTCTCGAACTGCTTTGATCGCCCAGTCTTTGTTGCGGTTTCTCTTCAGTGCAATACTTTCTACGTATGCAGCAGCATCATTTTCTACTTTTGCTGCCATTTCTTTGTTCATGTCGCCACCGCCTAAATTCACCGGATGGGCTGCTCCGATATTAGTTCCGGGTGCCATTGCTGCAATATGAGCTGCAAACGTTATAATTGCTCCAGCAGAGGCAGCACGTGCACCTGAAGGAGCGACAAAGACAACAACAGGGACATCTGACGCCATGATTTTTTTTATGATATCACGCATAGCAAGATCCAGTCCTCCTGGTGTATCAAGCTGGATAATAAGGCAGGGTGCAGCTTCATGCTCTGCTCGTTCTATTTGCTGAATAATATATTCAGCAATGACTGGCGTGATAGCATCTTCTACTCTTATAACATTAACAGACGAGGCATGGGCTTGCTGCTCACAAAAGAAAGGCGCAATAAGACTTCCGATAAAAAATAGAAGGTATGTAAATCTGTCCATTGTTAGCTTTATACTAACATATTGTTATGTGGTTATTTTCTGATTACGTATCTATCATGTAAACATGAGGCTTTCAATAAAAAAGACTTGACTTATGAAGTATACTAACATTATTATAAGACGTTTTGAAAAGATTGGTGGCGAGGTAGCTCAGTCGGTAGAGCAGAGGACTGAAAATCCTTGTGTCCACAGTTCGATTCTGTGCCTCGCCACCATTTTTATTGCCTGCATTTATCCACAGGAGCGTTTCATTAACTACCGCTCTTTTTAATCAGCATTTAATGTATCCCTTGATTCTTTATACGTTTCAAAGATAATTTTATTATGGCAAATGTTGTTATCGTCGGTACGCAATGGGGGGATGAAGGCAAGGGGAAAATTGTCGACTTCCTTACTCACAGCGCCGATATTGTAGTTCGCTTCCAGGGCGGGCCAAATGCAGGCCATACCGTTGTCGTCGGTGATAAAAAAACCATCCTGCATCAAATCCCCTCAGGTATTCTCCATGAAAATGTCCGTTGTGTCATTGGAAACGGCGTGGTTATAGATCTTGAAACATTGCTCCAAGAAATAGACGAACTCAAGAAACAAAATTATTTTGGTGATGATACCGCTCTGCTCATCAGCAACAATGCTCATCTTATTATGCCGTACCATAAGCTAATTGATATAGCACGGGAGCAACGCAAGGGTCATGAAAAAATTGGCACGACGGGCAGAGGTATTGGACCTGCCTATGAAGACAAAGCAGGTCGCTCCGGCATCCGCATCGGAGATTTGCTGGATGATGATATTTTTGTTGCTAAAATTAAAGAAAACGTAAAAGAAAAAAATTTTTTCCTGCAATCATATTTTAATGAAAAACCGCTCGATCCAGATAAGCTTATTGAAAAATTTTTCGTGCTACGAAACAGTATTTTCAAATATATCGCGGACACATCTACTTTTTTATTGCATGCTCTTGAAAAGAATAAAAGAATTCTTTTTGAAGGTGCACAAGGGTCTCTACTGGATCTTGATCATGGGACCTATCCTTTTGTAACCTCTTCAAACACGGTTGCTGCTCAAGCTGCGATAGGAAGTGGTATTGGACCACGTCACCTCCATGTAATTCTGGGCATTGTTAAAGCATACACTACCCGAGTGGGCTCAGGCCCCTTCCCTACTGAATTAAATGATGATCTTGGTGATTTACTCCGACAAAACGGTGGTGAATATGGTGCGACAACAGGAAGACCACGGCGCTGTGGGTGGCTTGATCTTACTGTTGTGCGTCATGCTGCAAAAATAAATAGCCTCACCCATCTTATTATAACAAAGCTTGACGTGCTCTGTGGTCTAAAAAACATTAAGGTGTGTACTGGTTACCAATATAAAGGCGATAAAATCCATGACATGCCGACACAGTCCAGTATCCTCTCAGCATGTCAGCCCTTATATAAAGAATTTAAAGGCTGGAACTGTGATTTCACTAATGTTAACTGTTTCGATGATCTTCCACACCAAGCGCAAAGTTATATTAAATTTATAGAAGAAAATACAGGGCTTCCTGTTATTATGGTTTCGGTCGGTGTGAAAAGAAACCAAATTATCACCATGACCAACCCTTTTACATTACAACAATAGGCAAATAAAAAAACGGTTGTTTTATAAAGTATCTTTTGCTATAACGATGCCCCTCATACGGTGAGTCGCTAGCTCAGGCGGTAGAGCAACGGACTTTTAATCCGTAGGTCCCGGGTTCGAGTCCCGGGCGACTCACCAGCCCCTTACTCTTTCTCTCTGCAGATTTCTTTATCACCTTTCCGATATTTTGTTTGAAAGCTATTTTCAAAATTGGCTACTCTTCACTATTATCTTCTTTTTTTATCAACATCTGCCGAAATAAGGTTAATAGAAAGGAAGCTGAGATGAAAGAAAAAAGAAAGTTTAAACGCTTTGCCACTGATTTTGACGCTACCTATGTGGATAGCATGAGTGGGAAAGAACACAGGTGTAAAATTTCTGAAATAAGCCGACAAGGCACAAAGATTTTATTATATACTCAGGAAAAAATTGAAATTGGATCTCGTCTTA
>Ga0123519_10009722_pt1 | contig 14429 bp, 12 predicted proteins | sample YelNatPaOPRAMG02_FD_87396 | JGI IMG/M metagenome (GOLD analysis project Ga0123519, IMG submission 87396) | Hot spring microbial communities from Yellowstone National Park - Yellowstone National Park OP-RAMG-02 (version 2) | ecosystem: Environmental > Aquatic > Thermal springs > Hot (42-90C) ...
GGGAGCAGTCCCCGTCTCGGATGGGAATATCGAAAATAGAGTTGGATCAAGAGCATGGTGGATTAATAAAGGTTAACCCGATCGCAAACTGGTCCAGAGAGCAAGTATGGGACTACATAGTGAAAAACAAGGTTCCATACAACGAGCTTTACGACAAGGGATACGCCAGCATAGGCTGCGCACCTTGTACAAGGCCGGTTAAATCAGGAGAAGATGAAAGAGCTGGTAGATGGTGGTGGGAAAAGGGTAGCGTAAAGGAATGTGGGCTACATCACAGCTTCAGGATCAAGGCACAACCTTAAAAATAGGGGGGACATGGATGGCTTCAGAACCCTACGGTGGAAAACTGATATCAAGGGTGATGAATGAAGAGGAGAGGGTGAAGTGGTTAAAGGAGCTTAATGAGCTCCCAAGATTGGAGGTAGATAAAAGAGCGGCGTTGGATGTGGAGAAAATCGCCCTTGGGGCTTACAGTCCTTTGGAGGGATTTATGGTCGAAGACGAGTACCTAAGCGTATTGTATAAAGAAAGGTTGATGAACGGCTTACCCTGGACGATCCCCATAATATTCACTCCCACAATCACGTGGGCGGCGAAGGATATAGAAATAGGAGAGAAGGCAGTGTTGTATTTTCGAGGAAGGCCGATTGCCATCCTAGAATTGGAGGATAAGTTCACATATGATAAGAGGGAGCTCGCTGAGCAAGTTTACGGTGTGCACGATCCCCGTCACCCGGACATAGAGAAAATTCAAGCTTCCGGAGAAATTGCCTTGGGAGGTAAGGTGAAGCTGATTCAACCCGTCCTAAAGCTTGAATCGTTTCAAGAATTAACGCCCAGTGGAGCGCGCGGAGAATTTGAGAAAAGGGGGTGGTCCACCATCGCCGCGTATCAAACAAGGAATCCCCCTCATTGGGCTCACGAGTACATTCAAAGATGTACGTTGGAAATCATGGATGGTCTTTTTATTCATCCAGTCATCGGGGAGTTGAAGCGTGGAGATTTTCCCCCTGAAGCCATAATTCAAGGCTACACGTACCTGATGGAGCATTATTATCCGAAAAGTAGGGTGGTCCTCTCCCCGCTTTCCATTTCCATGAGATACGCTGGACCCAAGGCGGCCGTGTTCTTAGCAATCATAAGAAAAAACTATGGTTGCACCCATTTCATTGTGGGAAGAGACATGGCCGGTGTGGGAAACTACTATGAACCCTACGCAGCCCATAAAAAGCTTAAAGAATTGGACATCGGCATAGAGCCCATCCTCTTCAAGGAATCATTTTACTGTAAACGATGCCGATTAATGGCGACAGAGAAGACCTGCGGCCACCCAGCAAAGGATAGAGTAGAAATCAGCATGACGCTCATTAGGGATATGATAGCTCAAGGGATCAAGCCTCCAAGCGAGGTGATGAGGCCTGAGATGGCGGAAATTCTTTTCAATTTTAGAGAAAAATTGTGGCGCAATGGAGAGGAAGAAGACGATTGACTTCGTCCACAGCCTTGAGCAAACCGGAAAATATAGTTCATGAAATCGAAAAAGTCCGATTAATCCGTCTTTTCCTGATCTCCAACTGGTTAAGGGCGATGAAGGAATAGTAGAATGGCCTTGAACGCTAGGGATATATCTTTAATCGCCGTGTTTTCATCTTTATGGACGGTTTTACAGGTTCAGTTGGGTCCGATTCTCGGTCAGTTCTCTATAGGTCCAATTTCCCTTCACGGCGCCGTGAATAGGATGGTGGGGTGGCTTCTCATGACGGTGATGGCTGATCAAACCTCAGCCTTCGGGAGGATAAGCTTGATGAGCGCGATAGCGGTGTTAGGCACAAGGAGTATAAGGGTGAACCCTTTCGAAGGGTTGATTGTCGGCTCAGGTTACGCGCTTGGAGGCTTCACATTCGACTTACTGGCTCACATTAAACGCAAATCGTCGAGCGAGGCCCTGGTATATCGCCTTTGCATTCCGATAACCATTGCTTCAAGCCTAGTAGCTTCAACTCCATATTTACTTTCCAGAATGTATTTCTTGGGGCCGGCGGGGTTCGCGGTAGCCTCGCCTTTATACTTTATCTCCACGTGTAGAGGGATTATATTCAGCCTCATCGGGGCCAGTTTAGGGCTCCAAATTAACGCCCATTTGAAGGGATTAGTGAATCGGCGGCTTATTGACCTGATTCGTGGCTAAAGTCCTGAAATTTCGCATCAACGGTTAACTTAAATATAACTCCGTTATATTTAAGGGAGGGTTGACCAGGACTCATGAACGAGAACTCGTCCACATCGCATGATTTAAAAAGTGTGAATTGCCGAATCTCCTCTGAAATAGAGCGGTTCGTAGGTCGATATTCGATAGGCAGAGACGGGGAACCTTTAAACGAGAGGGCCTCCTTGCACTTTCTTCGCATAAAGGTTCCAGGGGGAAGGTTAACCGCCGATCAACTTCTAGGAATCGCCGATTTAGCTCAAAAATATGGGAGGGGAAGAGGGGAGGTGACCGACAGACAGGATGTTCAGCTTCATTGGATTGAAGCTGAAAATGCTTTAGAAATCTTTCAGAGAATGGGTGAATTGGGCTTCACCACAGACATGTGTGGCCAAGGGTTTAGCGGAGCAAGGTATGGGGACGTGAGGAACATCGTATGTTGCCCGGTATCTGGAATCGGTAAAGGCGAGCTAATAGACCCGTATCCTCTCGTGAAAAAGTTAACTAACTTCTTCACCGGCAACCGGGACTTCCTAGACATGCCTAGGAAATTTAAGATCGCCGTCTCCGGTTGCGGATCGGATTGCACAAGGGTTGAAGTCAACGACCTGGGATTGGTCGCCGTGAAAAAAGACGGTGAGATTGGGTTTACAATGATGGTGGGAGGAAGTGTTGGGGCCTCTCTTCCAGGCCCTAAACTAGCGGAACCCACCTTCGCCTTCATTAAACCTGAAGACGCCTTCGAAGTGGTTGTGGCGAGCGTGGAGATACACAGAGATTACGGAAGTCGGGAAAGCAAGGCTAAAGCCAGGTTTAAATGGCTCATCAACGAGTGGGGTGTTAAAAAATTTCTATCAGTTCTAGAGGAAAAGACTGGTAGAAAAATGGAGGAATATAATGGACGCCTCTTTCTAAACGAGGATGATCACCGTGGAGTGCAACCGCAAAATCGGCGAGGATACTATTACGTTCACATACCTTTGCTCGGTGGATTACTCACCGCTCATGACATGATCAACCTCGCCGAGGTTGCGAAAGAGTATGGGAATGGCGAGCTAAGGCTTACACCTCAACAAAACATTATAGTGCCCAACATAAAGGATAAGGATGCTGCCACGAGGAAATTAAAGCGCTTGGGCTTCCAACTCCATGGATCCAGCCTTAGATGGAACAGCATTGGATGCGCCTCGGATTTCTGCGGTAAAACTAAGGAGCCCCACGCTAAGGATGCGGTGAAAAGCGTTGTAGAGCGTCTTGAAACACGTTTTGACCACGGGTTGCTGAACGCAGCGGCTCTCAAGGTTCACGTCAGCGGATGCCCCAACGACTGCTGCGCCGCGAGAACAGCTGTTGTAGGCTTGCATGGAAAGCTGTTTAAGGAGGGGGTTGAATTAAAGCAACACTACAGTCTTCTTCTTGGAGGGGACCCTTCGAAAAGCAAATTGGCTAGGCAGGTTGTCGAAAAAGCCTCATTGGAAGACCTGAAAAACGGGCTTGAGGCTTTATTAAAAAAATATTTACGTTTAAAGCGTAACCGTGAAACGTTAGCTGAATTCTGCAACAGACACACTATAGAGGTGTTAAAATCATATCTAGACGGTGGTTGAGGTTTGGAGGAAAAGTTTACCCTTAAAAAGGTGGGTGAAAAACGTTACCTACTAGATGCCCGCGGGGGAGTCTGTCCATATCCTCAACTCCTAACTTTAAGAGCGCTCAGTGAGCTCAACCCAGGGGACATGCTGGAAGTCCTCCTGGATAACCCCCCTTCTGTGAGGGACATTCCACCCGCCCTACAGAGAAAAGGCTATAAGGTTTCCGAAGTTCTCTCCGTGGAGAAAGGGGTCTGGAAAATCACAATAACCCTGTGACGAGTCAAGGCGACGAGGAATTTAGAACTATCCCCCAAAATAAGGTTCGATCATGAAGGCGTTTTTAAATTAGGGTGTTAAAAAGCTTTTACCGCCTTCGAAGATTAGGAAGATTTCTTGTATACTATTCCCGTGGTTAACGCGGATCTACCGATAACTCCATTTCGGGCCATTAGGTGTATCTTCAACAATGAATCCTGCCTCATGAAGGTGTTTCCTCAACGCGTCTGATAATTCATACTCCTTCCGACTTCTAAGTTCTTCCCTGATCTTTAGAACGACATCCATGAGTTTTTCTGCTTTTTCATCTTCCGCTTTTTCTCCGCGTAGAAAACCAAATATTTCGTCAATTTTCTCCAAGAGCCTTAAACTAGCCTCCACCCCTTTGGAGGATGGATGTGATGAAATATATTCGTTGATCTTCTTCACCGCTTGCAAGATTACGGCCAAAGCCTTCGGCGTGTTGAAATCGTCATCCATCGCCTTATACAATTCTTCCTCCATCGACTTTAACTCCTCCAGTAGCTTTCCATCTTTTGGGGTAGATGGGGTTAAACCAATGTTTGCCAGGGCCTTCAATTCTCGGTATACGGCGTTGATGGTTTTAACGTTCTCCTCAGATTGCTTTAAGCTTGAGTAGGTGAAGTCTATGGGGCTTCTGTAGTGGCTGGATAGGAAGAACATCCTCAAGGCTTCCGGGGAGCTTTCCCTTAACGCCTCCCTTATCGTGATGAAGTTTTTCAGCGACTTGGACATTTTTTTCCCGTTGATCGTGAGGACGCCTGTGTGAACCCAGAAATTCACTAGAGGCTTAGCTCCAGTATAGGCTTCGGCTTGAGCGATTTCCGCTTCATGATGGGGGAATACGAGCTCAACTGCTCCACCGTGGATGTCGTATTGAGGTCCAAAATAGGTTATGGTGATGGCAGTGTCCTCAATGTGCCATCCAGGCCTCCCCTCTCCCCAAGGGCTGTTCCAACTGGGCTCACCGGGCTTAGCCGACTTCCAGAGGGCGAAGTCCCCTGGGTTACGCTTCTTAGGGTTTGGGTCGATTCGATGCTTCACCAATTCCTCAGGTTTCTGATGTGAAAGCCTTCCATAGTCTGAAAACCTTGAAATATCGTAGTAAACATCTCCATCCACGACGTATGCGTATCCTTTTTCGATGAGGGCTTTAATCTGCTCTACGATTTCCTGGATGTGCTCAGATGCCCTCGCAAACAGGTTTACGGTCTCAATTTTCAATGCTTTTAAATCCCTGTAAAACTCCTTTGTCATATCTTCAGCCAGCTGGGATGGAGTGGTTTTCAGCTCATGGGCTCTTTTAATGATCTTATCATCTATGTCAGTTATGTTCATGAGGTAGAAAACGCTGTATCCCCTCTGCTTCAGGTACCTGGCCATAACGTCGTAGGCTACGTATGTTCTCGCGTGGCCTAGGTGAGACAGGTCGTATACGGTTGGGCCGCAGACGAACATGTTCACCCTGTTGTCTTTTAGGGGTTTAAACTCCCGTAGGGTCCTGGTCAACGTGTCGTAAAGCATCAACGGCATTGGGATTAAACCTCAACTTCAACATCCCTATATTTTGTATCCGATCTTCCTGAGGAATTCCTTCCTAGCCTTAAAGTCCTCTTCCCCTTCTATTCCCTTGCTTTTGAACCCATCCACAACCCCGATAACCCCCCTGCCTTGCTCCGTTTCAGCTAGGATTACTTCGACTGGGTTGGCTGTGGCGCAGTGCACGGTGCATACTTCCTGAACCATTTTAACAGCGTTTAACACGTTTATCGGGTAAGCGCCCCTCATAACTATGAGGAAGGAATGCCCAGCCCCGATTTCATAAGCCTTCTCAGCGGCCCACTTCTCCAACTCTTCGTCCGTACCCGCATGCCTTACCAAGCATGGCCCCGAGGATTCACAGAACCCTAACCCAAACTTAATCCCTGGAATGGATGTAACTAAAGCTTCATACAAGTCTTCCACGGTTTTAATGAAATGCGACATGCCCAGAATGATGTTGCATCCATCAGGGGCCTCTATTTTTATTTTTTTAATCTCCAACTTTTTCTCCCCTTTTCGGCGTCAGCGAATCTCTTGGGGGCGAGCAATATAAGAGTTTACTATAGCCTTCTTAACTATGTAAGCAACCTTCTTCGGTGCGTTTGAAACCTGCGGCGACAATCCTTCTTTAAGGCTTAAATCCGCGGCCTGTACTCCCAGCAGCATGACATCCACCTTCATCACGCTTTTTAGGAACCCTGAGAAAACGCTTAACGGAATCGAATGCGTGGAAACCGCGATTTCACCCCTCTCGTTCAGGTCGGTGAAAACAATGCTTCCTGGAGGAAGGTTGGCCTCAACGGCGTCGACAAACAAGATGTGGCTGGGAGCCTTTTCCTGGATTACGTGTATGAAATTTTCCGGAACCGTTTCGCATTCAACAAAGTAAACCTCGCCTTGAGGTTTATGCTTCTTCATCTCCCTTACGGCTTGTAATCCGAAAGCGTCATCTCCTCTTAAAGGATTTCCAACGCCCATAATAAGCAATCGTTTACATTCGCTCAGCCAACTTGTTAAACGCTTAACGATCATACGCTCATCAGCGTTTAACCTGCTTAACCGTTTTCCTATACCTATACTCAATTTGACATGTCCCCTCTATGGAAACCATGCATGGGCCAACGGGGCTTTGCGGGGTACATCTTACCGAAAATAGGGGGCATTCCTCCGGGTCCACTACGCCTCTCAACACCTCACCGCACAAACATCCCTTAGGCTCCATGAATTCTCCTCGGTTCAAATCCTTTAAGAGGTCTTCAAATTTAAGCCTGGCATCATATTCTTGATACTCCGGTTTTATCTTCATACCCGACCCTTCAATTTCAGGGAAACCTCTCCAATGAACTTTGCTTGGATAGAAGACCTGGTTAATCATGTTTAACGCTTTGAGGTTTCCCTCCGGTTTCACGCTTCTCACATATTCGTTGTCGACCCGGGGTGTGCCCTCATGGATCTGTTTAACCAGCATGAGGACAGCCATTAAGATGTCGAGGGGTTCAAAGCCCGCGACCACTTGGGGGATGTTAAACTCCTCCAACAACTTTTCATATGGGGTTAACCCGATGATCGTGGATACGTGGCCTGGTTGGATTAACCCGTCCAGCTTTAACTCTCCCAACCTCAATAGTTCCTGGAGGGCTGGTGGAATGTACCTGTGACAGGTGAGGATGGAGAAGTTCTCCGGCGGGTCGTTAAGGATCGTTGAAGCTGTGCTGGGAGCGGTGGTTTCAAACCCTACGGCCATGAAAACCACTTCTTTATCGGTTTTAAGCGCCATGTTAACCGCGTCGGAAACGCTGTAAACGATTCTTACGTCGCATCCTTTGGCTCTGACGTCGAGGAGTGATCGGTCATATCCTGGAGACTTAATTACGTCACCGTATCCTGTGATGATCACGCCTTTCTCCGCTAGGGTTATGGCTTCCTCATACTCCTCGGGTGGGGTGACGCATACAGGGCATCCCGGCCCGGCCTTAATCTTAACGTTAACTTGCTCCAGCATGGAGTCGAGGCCGTATCGAAGCAAGGTGTCTTGATGGGTTCCGCAAACGTGCATGAAGGTGGCCTTGACATCGTACTCTTTAATTTTACCGATGATCTTGGCGGCGAGGCTTCTATCTCGGAACCTAAAGGCCTGCAACGTCGCTCTCCTTCTCCAACTCTAAAATCTGCCTCCAGATTTCAAGGGTTTTCAAGGCATCCTCTTCTTTAAGGACTTGAATGGCGAACCCAGCGTGAACTAGGACGTAGTCCCCTTCGACGGCCTCCACTAAGGTTAAGTCTACGTCTCTTAGAACTCCGTCTCCGAAATCCACCTTTCCCCTTGAACCCTCCACTTTCAACACTTTACCGGGCACCGCTAGGCACATGGGGGCATTCCTCCACGAGCTATTTCTTTTTGAACGATGTAGGCTTGGCCGAGGGAGAGACCTCCGTCGCCGCATGGAACCCTTTTATTGGAGATGAAAGTGAATCCTGCGCGCTCTACCCGGTTTTTGATGATCGTGTAAATGACCTCATTGCAGGCTACGCCTCCAGTGAAACCTATGGTTTTTACGCCTCGGCTTTCGGCGGCTCTTATACCGTACTCCGTCAAGGCGTCCCCTATGGTGGCTAACGCGGAATACGCTAAATCCTTGGGCTCATAGGTTTGAAGGTTCCTGAACAGCTCTTTCACAATGTTCTCCGTCACTATCACATCGCCTTCTATGGAGTAGGGCAACTTCACTCGGGCCTTTCCACCCTCTGCTACCGCCTCAAGCTTCATAGCTGGTTCTCCCTCATAGGTTCTATGTTGACATACGCCGAGGAGGGATGAAATCGCGTCCAGCAACCTGCCACAGCTGGATGTTTTCAACCCGCCTCCTTTTCGCGCTGCCTTTAACACCAACTCCGCTTCTACGCGGCCCCTTGGTAGCTTGTCCGAGTTTTTTAAAAACCATTCTTCAAAGCCATCCTCTTCGATTAGGATGGAGGCGAGCATTCTGATGGGATGTTTGGCGGCTAGGTCTCCACCTATCAACGGGTATTCCTGCAGGTGGCCTACTCTCTCATACCCCTCATCATCGCAGAAAATTATTTCTCCCCCCCAAGCCTTTCCATCCAAACCGTATCCGTATCCGTCGCATACGATGGCTATTAACTTCTCTGAGGAGTGTTCAGCCATCAATGTTGCAGCGTGGGCGTAGTGGTGCTGTACCCTGTAGAGGGGTATCCCAAGCCTTTCAGAAAGCCTTAATCCAAGCTTCGTCGTGTTGAAGGTTGGGTGTAGATCGCAGGATACCGCGTCTACATGGCACCGTGTTAGCCTTATGAGATGGTTAATAGAGTCTTCCAGAAACCTTTCTGTTTCGATTGTTTCGACATCGCCGATATGCTGGGTGAGGAAGGCCTTATTCCCGGCGAAAAGACATGCCGTGTTGTTAAGCTCCCCCCCTACAGCCAGCGTGGTCTTGTTAAATTCCACTTCAACGGTGATGGGAAGGGGTGTGTAGCCTCTACTTCTCCTAAGGTAGCTAACCTCCCCTCCTACCGGTTTAAGCACGGAGTCATCGCATCTATTCACGATGCGCCTATTATGGATAAGGAAGTAGTCGCAGACATCCCTCAGCTTCCGGTAGGCTTCCTCTTCGCTTATAATGATGGGTTGGTTAGGAGGGTTAGCGCTTGTCATTATGAAGGCGGGTTCGTCGACCTCGTCGAACAGCATCAAATGCATCGCAGTGTAGGGTAACATAACGCCTATGTGTCTAAGCCCTGGAGCCACAAGGCTAGACAGGGGGGAATCTTCCCGTAGCTTGAGGAGAAGAATAGGCCTCACCGGCGAGGTTAAAATTTCCGTTTCAGCCCCATTAATGTAAGCGAACTTCTTAATGGACTCCACATCCTTAGCCATCACCGCGAAAGGCTTCTGGGACCGATGCTTAGCACTCCTTAACCTTACTATGGGCTCGGGTTTTATGGTCGAAGCGGCGATATGGTAGCCTCCATTTCCCTTAATGGCGATAATGTATCCTTCCTGGATCAGTTTCCCAGCCTCTTCTATAGGCCTGTACTCCTCCACCAATCTCCCATCTCTATCCGTAAGTTTAACGGTGGGGCCGCATCGAGGGCATGCGATTGTTTGAGCGTGAAACCTCCTGTTGAGGGGGTTAACATACTCTTCCTGACATTTCTCGCAAAGCGGAAACTCTTTCATCGATGTGTTCTCACGGTCGTAAGGTATTTCTTCAATGATCGTGAACCTAGGTCCGCATTCAGTACAGGTGATAAAGAAATAACGGTACCTTCGATCCTTAACGTTTCTTAACTCCTCGACGCATTTACCGCATACGGCGATGTCAGCCGGCACAATGGATCCTGTGGAAAGAGCTTTTCTCTCGCTTTTCAAGATACGGAATCCTGGAGGCAAAACCTTATTGAGGGGTTTAACCTCTATCCTCTCGATACGGGCTGGTGGAGGATGCTCCAACTCTATTCTCCTAATCATCTCTTGTATTAAATGTTTCTGCCCTGTTAACGCTACCTCTACAACGGCGTCTCCTCTGTTCCTGACGTAGCCTCGTAACCCCAGCTCCACGGCGTTCCTGTAGATGAACGGTCTGAACCCTACTCCTTGAGCTACTCCGTGCACCGTGACCGCCACGGTGATTTCCACAAGCCTCCCCTCAGTTCCTCGGTTGAAGCTTCAGCTACATCGTAGCCTTTAACATGATATTTTTAACATAGTTAAGTTTTTCGAACCGTTAACTCTAAAATCATCGCCGTGTATGATGGTAGTGGGAAAAGGGATGGAGTTGCCTGAATCCATACCGCAACTGCATGTTTCAGCGTCCCTCTTGCCGGAAGCGTGGGAGAAGAGCCTCATCGCCTTAAGATCCCGGGGAATACGCTCAAGAAAAGAATCTTACACCGACCCTAAAGGTGTAGATCACATTTTAGAAGCTTCCATGACAATGGTGGTGAAGACCCCAGACCGAGAGCCCATGTTACATAGAGGATGTGAAGGCCTGTTCATGCTGGAGCAGTATGTGGAAGAGGTGTTGGAAGGGGTGAAGGACTCTTATATCGGCGAGTACTGGGATTACACTTATCATCAAAGGCTTTTCAACTACGAATCACCTAAAGGCCAATCGGTGAATCAAATCCAATACGTCGCGAAGAAGCTGATGGAATGCTCTTTCACGAACAGGGCTCAAGCCACCACGTGGATGCCTTGGAGTGATCCCTTCGCCAAGGGCCCTCCATGCCTCCAGAGAATATGGTGTAAAGTGGTGTCCGATGAGTATTTGGAAATGCATACAAGTTGGCGGAGTAGGGACGCTTACAACGCGGCTTTCCTGAACATGTACGCCCTCATCCAGCTGCAGAAAACCATAGCCAACCAAATCGGCGTGAAAGTAGGCCAGTACGTGGACTTCTCAGACAGCTACCACGTGTACCAACGGAACCTAAAGCAATTGGATAAGTTTCTTCAAACGGTGAGAAAACATAGGGAAAGGGGGATCTCCCCTTGGGCTCCCAGCAATCTTCTTAAAAAATTTCGGAAAAACGGTTAAACTAAAAGATCACTTCGCGGCCCCGTTCACTATTCAAAAGACATTCATGGACAGCCCCAACTTATTCATACGATATGGATTGTGCAATTAAAAGGTAGCTATTTCATCAATGTTAATCGAGCAATGAAATTGAGGCTGGTTTCCCCATCGACGGCCCTTCTCAGGAGATTTCCTTTTGGGTGAGAAAAAAGATTTTTGAAATTTCTATTTGCCATGTTCACGCTGGGGTTTTCTGATTAATTAACGCCGATAATTATTTAAGGCCGCCAGGGATAAAGGTTAGTGAAGGTCTGTGAAAAGTTGACCCTAAACTTATTGGAGGCTTTGCTTCAAGGGACCAGGAAACTGGCCGCGGAATCGGAACGTGCGGTGGATGAAGTTTCAGCAAGCTACGGGTTAGAGATTTCAGTTTCATATCCAGGCACCATATATAACCTACCCATCATTTACGGGCTTACAGGCAGAAAAATAAGCTCGTTGAAGGATGTTAAAAACGAGTTATTCATAGCGAAGTCTTCTCTATCCAAACCCATCGAGGCCCAGGGTAGCGGGATGCTGGGGCAAATCGCGTTAACATGTGTGGAAATTGTGGAAGCGTTAAACTATCTTGGAAATAAACAGCCTGAGAAGCCTTGCGTAGGATTCGTGCCGGATGTGGTTTTCAGGGAGCTCAGCTTGGGATTGGCTGACGGAACAATTCCAGGCATCGTAGGTGTTGCAGGCGTGTCAGCGGAAAACGGGAAGCTGAAGAAGCTGCTCTCTACCATTAAGGAAAGGAACCTGCTCTGCCTTCTCATGGGTCCGGTGCTCCGTCAGGCCCAAGAGCTTGGCTTCGAGTTGGGTTTGAACAGCAAGCTGATTCCAATCGGATACCGCTTAACCACCATTGCACATTTCATGAATCTATTAATTAGGGCTCCTTTGATGTTCGGGGGAATCGTTCCGGGAAGGAAAGATGAAATCCTAGATTACCTTAAGGAGAGGGTTCCAGCCTTCCTCCTATACTTGGGAAAACCCGGCGAAGCGGAGTTGGCGGTGGTTAACGGCGTCTCGTCTATGAACATCCCGATGTTAACCGATCAAAGTCAACTCTCAGCGCTGGAAAACGTGCATTACCAAGCTGAGTATTCAATTATGGTTGAGAAAGGATGCGAGTTAAAGGGGATTAAAATCAAGCGTGGAGTTAAACCTGAAGTCCCCGTGGATTATGGGCCGATGTACGAAGGTGAAAAAATCAGGAGGGAAGACATGTATGTGGAGTTTGGAGGAAGGTCTGCCCTCGCCTTTGAAATTGTGAGGATAGCGAAGCCCAGCGAAGTCGTGGACGGCGCTGTGAACCTCCAGGGACCAGACCTGGAAGGCCTACAGGAGGGGTCGTCATCCCCCTTAGGTGTCATTGTTAAACTGGCTGGAGCAGGCTTGGAAGAGGAGTTGGAGCCCGTCCTGGAACGGAGAATTCACCAATTCCTAAATCAATGTCAAGGCGTAATGCACCTTGGGCAGAGAAGCGAGGTGTGGATAAGGGTGAGCAAAGACGCTGTTAAGAGTGGTTTAAAATTAAAGCATATTGGAAACGTCCTCTACACGATGTTCCACTCAACCTTCCCACAGCTGGTAGAGAAAGTGGAGGTGAGACTCCTCACCGACCAGGATCTCGTAATGAAGGAGCGTGAGGAAGCTGAGTCCGCGTACGCTGAAAGGGATGAAAGACTAAGGGCGTTGAAAGAAGAGGAGGTGGACTCGTTCTATGGGTGTACGCTCTGCCAGTCCTTCGCCCCCACCCACGTCTGCGTCATCACCCCTGAAAGGGTTTCGCTATGCGGCTCAACCAGCTGGCTGGACGCGAGGATCTCCCATAAACTAGATCCATCAGGGCCAAACTTCAAGGTGCCTAAAGGCCAATGTCTAGACGCTGTTAAAGGGGAGTGGAGTGGAGTTAATGAAACGGTAAGGCAGAAGTCCAAGGGCTCTGTGAAAAGGGTCTTCCTACACAGCTTATTCGGCTACCCGCATACGTCATGTGGATGCTTCCAAGCCATTGCCTTCTACATTCCAGAAGTAGATGGAATAGGCATAGTTCATAGAGGGTTTAAGGAATCCGCGATAAACGGTATGCCCTTCACCACCATGGCCGGGTTCTGCGGAGGAGGCAGACAAGTTGAAGGATTCCTAGGAATAGGGTTAAACTACGTTAAATCAGATAAATTCCTCAGGGCTGATGGAGGAGTGGGAAGGGTTGTCTGGATGCCCCTAGAGCTTAAGTTAAGGCTTAAAGAAGCCATCCCCAAAGACCTCTTCGAGAAAATCGCCACGGAGCATGATGTGAAAACCTTAGAGGAGTTAAGGTCTTTCTTAAAGTCCGTAGACCACCCCGTAACCAGACGTTGGCGACAGCCAAGCGGTTAACGGGAGCCGAAGAGAATGGGATGGAAATAATTAAGTTCGATGGGGGATAATAATATAAAAATGTTTAACGTGATTTAACTCTCGACTTGAAGGTTGTGAAGAGGATTTAATAGAAGGGTGTAGGATATGGCGAGCAAACATGTTAAGTTGAAGGTGGATGAGTTAAAGGCCGGCACAGCCGTCTTGAAAAACCTAGAAATCTCACTGGGGAAGATTCTGGAAGAATACTGGGAGGAGCCGGTGGGTCCAACCCCCAAACCAGAGATGACGGATCTCAGGGAATGGGATAAAAAGCTTCTAGAGAAATATAGGCCCCTTTACATGCCCTTCTGCGATTTATGCTGTCTATGCACCATGGGGAAATGTGACCTCACGAAGAATAAGAGGGGCGCATGCGGCCTAGACATGTCCGCTCAGCAATCCCGAATCGTCCTGTTGGCGTGTTGCATCGGCGCCGCCACCCACACAGCCCACGCTAGACATCTTCTAGAACACCTAATAGACAAATATGGGAGAAGGCATGTGCTCGACGTGGGAGGCGTAAACGTAGAGGTTGAAGCGCCGATAACTAGGCTCGTGTACGGTATAAGGCCGAGAACCCTAGGAGACTTGGAAGACGTTTTAGACTACGTGGAAAAGGAGATCACAGCCCTGATTTCAGCCACTCACACAGGGCAGGAAGGCAACCCCATGGACTTCGAATCCAAGGTGTTCCACGCCGGTATGATAGACCACCTAGCGATGGAGGTGGCGGATATCGCTCAAATCTCAGCCTTCAACTTTCCGAAAGCGGACCCTGAACCCCGTTACGCCGAGCTTGGATTCGGA
>Ga0123519_10009724_pt1 | contig 14427 bp, 15 predicted proteins | sample YelNatPaOPRAMG02_FD_87396 | JGI IMG/M metagenome (GOLD analysis project Ga0123519, IMG submission 87396) | Hot spring microbial communities from Yellowstone National Park - Yellowstone National Park OP-RAMG-02 (version 2) | ecosystem: Environmental > Aquatic > Thermal springs > Hot (42-90C) ...
CCGGGCTGGATTTGATTTCCCCCGGTTCGCCGTAAAGCGCCGCCGCTGCAGGCGGCTCGTTGCCGCAGCGCGTGCTCGGCCGACAGATCCGCTCGGCTGGCCCGCGCGGCGCCGCCAGATCTGTGCCCTGTCCGACATTTCGGTCATCCCGTTGCCCGCCTGCCGTTCGCGCAGCATGGGGGGCTTCGCCGCTTGCGCTGCGCGGGCAGCAGGGCGAGGGGACATCACCGCAGCGGCATTGCGGAAATTGCTGCGCGGTTGTGTCGTGAAAAAACTCACGGCTTGCCGGTTTTTGTCGCCCGAAGTCTGGACACGCCGGCCCGCGGGCACCCTAGCATCGACGTGTTGTCGGCGCGGCGCGCCAATGGCTGCCGCCCTGCGACCGATTCCGTTCGCTGCCAGACCCGCTCATGACGCTGCCCGACGCTCTCTTTCCCCCCGACTTTGCCGCGCGCATCGACGCGCTGATGCGCGACCCGCGCGGCGGTTTCTGCCCGCGCGCCGTCCTGCTCGGCGAAGTCGATGCCGCCGAGCGCAGCGTGGCCACGCTGGTCGGCATCGACGGCCAGGGCGCCTTGCGCCTGCTCAGCGCGCAGCCGCTGCGCGACGGCGTGCGCTACGCGGTCGAAGCGCCCGACGGCGAAGCGCCGCTGGCGGCGACCGTGTACCTGCTCGACAGTCTGCGTCCGGGCAGCCGCCCCGGCGATGCCAGCGCGCTGTGGGTGTGCACCCTCAGCCCGGCGCCGGCCGCATGAACGTCATGCTGCGCTGGTGGAAACAGCAGGCGCTACGCGCCGGCCTGGCGCAGACCGTGGTGGCGTTGCACGCCGAAATTCCGCCGCTCAACGCCTTGTTCCTCGAACTCGGCGAAAGCCGCGCCCGCGCCTTCTTGCAACGCACCATGCAGCGGCTCGCGCATTGCGCCGCAGCGCACCACGGCGTGATTTCGCGCCTGGACACGACCAGCGCGCTCGTGCTGTTCGAGCACGCACCCGACGCGCTGGACGCCGCGCGCGCGATGCAATGCGAGCTGCGCGCCTGGGCGCAGCCGGTGGCCGACGTGCTCGCGCTACACCTGCACGTCGGCCTGAGCCGCGGCGACGTGCGCGGCCCGCTGCCGCAGTGCGAAGGGCCGACCATCGCCCGCGCCACGGCGCTGGCTGCGGCGTCGCAGCCCGGCCAGATCCTGCTCGACGACGCGGTGGCGCAGATCTTGCCCGAGGCCGCCAGCGCCGGGCTGGAGCGCGTGCTGTGCGAGGATCACGGCTTGGGCCAGACGCTGGCCTGGCTGTGCCCCTGGAACTGCGCGCCTGCGGCAGCCCCGGCTGCGGCCTGCTGGCTGCGCATCGTGCAGCCGGCCAGCGGCGCGCAGCAGCTCTTCACCTTGGGCATGCCCTTGCACATCGGGCGCGGCGAGCAGGCGCACGTGCGCGTGGACCACGCCGACGTCTCGCGCGAGCATGCACAAATCGCCTGGCGCGACACGCGCTGCACCCTGATCGATACCAGCCGCAACGGCACGTGGCTACGCTGCGGCGACAGCGGCGTGGTGCTGCGGCTGCAACACACCGCCACCGCGCTGCCGGCAAACGGCGCGCTGTATCTCGGCCGGCAGCCGCAGGCGCAGGAGCCCCCCGACCTGCTGTTCGAGGTGGGCGCGGCGGCAACGCGTCGCCTGCGCTGAACGCCGCGCCCGGCTACGTGGCGTTCAGCAGCCGCGCGCCGGCTCGACACGGTTGCGCCCAGCCTGCTTGGCGCGCAGCAGCGCGGCGTCGACCCGCTGGTAGATCGCGGCGAATGCCTCGTCGGCGCACAGCTGCGCCACGCCGGCGCTGAAGCTCAGCGGCACGCGCCGGCCGGCGGCGTCGTGCACCAGCGTCTGCTCGCTGAACGCCGCCAGCAGCCGCTGCACCACCAGCAGCGCCTGCTGCGCCGGGGCGTCGGGCAGCAGCAGCATGAATTCTTCGCCGCCCAGCCGCGCCACGCGGTCGCTCGGCCGCACCAGCCGCTTGGCCAATGTCACCAGCGCCTTGAGCACGGCGTCGCCGACGTCGTGGCCGTAGGTGTCGTTGACCGCTTTGAAATGGTCGAGGTCCAGCAGCGCGACCGACAGCGGCAGGTTCTGCCGCGCGGCGCGGCTGCGCATGCGTTCGAACTCGGCGTCGAGCCCGCGGCGGTTGAGCGCGCCGGTCAGCGGATCCTGCTGCAATTGCTGGCTGGCCTGTTCGAGTTCGCCTTCGAGCGCGCGGATGCGCTCCTGCGCGGCTTGCGCCTGGCGCTGCGCCTCGGCCAGATGCGCGCCGAGTTCGCCGCTGCGCCGCTGCATGCTGCGGCTGTCGTCGAGCACTTCCTGCACCAGTTGGCGGATTTCGTCCCACTCGGTGCTGGCCTGCAGCCGTGCCAGGCGCTGCTCCAGCCGGGCGTTGTACTCGCCGCCCTCGGCGGCGTAGTCGCCGAGTTTGCGCACCAGCAGGTCGATCAGTGCCTTGGCGGTGTTGTGCGCGTCGTCTTCGCTCTTGCGCAGCACGCTGTGGCGCATGAGCAGGTCGCGCACGGCGTTTTGCGCCTGCTCGACCTGTTGCGGCTGCAGCGGCGCCTGCAACTGGTCGCGGATGGCCCCGGCCTGCACCCCCACCCACGGCTGCGGTACCAGATCGCCGAGATGGTCCAGCAGCAGCCGCGCCAGATCGACCAGGCCGTCGCGCACGGCGTCGTCGGCGCTGCGCTCGCGGTCGATCGCCAGCCAGACCTCGCGCGCCTGCGCCCGCACCGCCTCGGGCTGCGCCTTTGCGTCGTCCACCGTGGCGATGAGCGCGCGCAGCAGCCTGCGGCTGGCGTCCTGGGCGCAAAACGGCTGCACACCGTGGCGCAAGGTGGTCAGCAGCAGGTGCCGCCAGGCGTCGGCGTCGGTCGGCGCGACATCGGCCGCGGACGCCGCGTGCTGGCTGCCGTTGCGTGCGGGCAGCGCGCTCCAGCGGTCGAGCAGGCTTTGCAGCGATTCCCAGACCGCCTGCGCCGACGGCAATGTGGCGAGTTGCTCGATTTGCTGACGTTTTTGCAGTTGCGACAGCCCGGCCTGCGAGCGCTCCCATTGGTCGAGCAGGCGGCGCAGCGCCAAGCTCCAATCCGCCGGCTTGGGCAACGGCGACGTTGCGCGCTCGGCGCTGCCGGACTGCAGGCTGTCGAACACCCGGCGATAGTTGTCCGGCGTGGGGTCGAGCTGGAGTTCGAGCAAGCGTTTGAGCGTGGCGCGCGCCTGTTCGGCGATGGTCGGCATACGGGCTGGGCGGGAAAAAACACCTGATGCGCGCAATCGTATTGCAGCCGCCGGCGCGCCCGTCTGCGCAGCGGTCAAGGCGGCGCTGCATCGCCCGCGGCGTCGAGCCGCCACAGCCACGCCAGCAGCTCGGCCACCGCGGTGTACAGCGCGGGCGGGATTTGCGCGTCCAGATCGACCGCCATGAGCAACTGCACGAGTTGCGGCGATTCGTGCACGTACACCCCGGCCTCGCGCGCGCGGGCGACGATGGCTTCGGCCAGCAACCCCTGTCCCTTGGCCACGACTAGCGGCGCCTGGTCGGCGCTGGCGTCGTAGCGCAGCGCCACCGCTTGCGGCAGCTGCGGGCGGCGCTGTGTCTGCGGGTTCATGCCGTATCCTGCGCTGCGGTCCGCGGCGCGGTGCGCACCCGAGCAGGCTGCAAACCGGCCGTCTGCAGCGCGGCGAGCAATTGCGGCAGGGCGGCGTCCAGCCGTTGCTGCGCTGCCGCATCGTGGCGCAGCAACACGTCCAGCCGCTGTCCGTGTAGCCGCAGTTGCGCCTGGACCGTGCCCAGATGCGGCAGGTGCAAGTCGAGCTGCGTCATCCACGCCGGCGCGGCCGCCTCCGGCGCGTGCGCCGCGCCGCCGTCGGGGTCGGGACGCAGCGCCCAGCGCGCCGTCTGCCCCGGCCACAACATGCCCTCCCAGACGATCTGCCCCTGCATCAGCGTTTGCAACTGCTGCTGCACCACGCCGCGCAGCTCGGCGGGCAGACGTGCGGCCAGCGCCGCCGGGTCGTCGGCGGTCTGCGGCGCGGCCTGCACCGCGGCGTAGGCGTCGAGCGCCGCATGCCGCGGCGCCGCGGCTGCAGCCTGCGGCAGTGTGGCGCCAACGGCCGTGTCCTGCCCCGGCGTTGCCGCGGACGCCGTCTGTGCCGTCTGTGCCGTCTGTGCCGTCTGTGCCGTCTGTGCCGTCTGCGCCGTCGTTTGCGCCGGGGGCGCCGGCAGCTGCTGCAACAGCGGCGACAGCCTGCCCTGCGGTTGCGTCAACAACACCGACAGCGGCTGCTGCCCCTGTACCCAAGCGCCGAGATGGCTCTCGTAAAACAGCCCGCTGTCGCGCAGCGCCTGGGCGAGCAATTGCGCTGCTTGCTGCACCGGCTGCTGCGGCGTCGTCCACACCGGCGCAGCCGGGGCCGCCGCACGCGCGCCCTGGCCGCCCGCAGCTTGCGGCGCGGCGCCTTCGAGCTGCTGCAGCACGCCGAGCAGCCGGGCCGGCGCGGAAAGCTGCGGTTGCGCCGCGCCCGGTGGTTGCGCCGCCTGCGGCGCGAGCAAAAACTGCGGCTGCCCGCCCTGCGTGCCCAGGTAGATCAGCGACAGCCGCGCGCCGGGCTGCGGCGGCGGGCCTGGCAGGGTGGCGGCCACCAGCGCATCGCCCAGCCGCAGCATCAGCTGCGTTTGCAACCTGTGGCTGCCGGCGGCGGCCTGCGCCGCGGTCTGCACCTGCACCACCTCGGCGTCCAGCAGCGAGCCGGGCACCGCGCCGAAGCCGCCGGACGGTGTGGGCGCGGGGGCTGGCGCCGGCGGCGCCGCACCGGCCACGCCGCCAAGGGCGAACGGGTTGCTCATCGCCGGGTCACAGCGGTTCCTGCCGCAGGCGGATCATCAGCTCGGCCTCGGCCTCGCTCAGCCCGCAGCGCTCGGCGATGTCGCGCACCGGCATGCCTTGACGCGCGAGTTCGCGCACCTGCTCGCCCAGCGATTGCGTGTGCTGCTGCACGTTGAGCTCTTCACGCAGCACCGGCAGCGGCACGGCAGCAGCGGCTTGCGGCGCGGGCGACGCGACGACTTGCGCCTCTGCCGTCGGCGGCGGGGGTTCGTCGTCGCGCGGCGCCAGGGTGAACAGCGCCGACGGCGGCGGCATCTGCGCCTGCCGCTCCTGCTCCAGCGCGAGGACGCGGCGCTGCAGCGCATCGACCTGCTCGCGGCTGGCGGCGAGCAGGTCGAGCAGGCGTTTGAGGGTGAGCGTCAGGGCGATTTGCAGCGCCACGATCAGCGCGGCGAAGATCAGCAGGATCAGGGTCATGGTGGGGCAGACGTGCAATCAGGCGTGGTCGTCGATGTGGCGGCCGCGCGCAGAGTCGGGGGCGTTTCGCGGGCCGTGCGCTGCAGGCGGCGCAGGCGCGCAAGGCGGCGAAGCCGGCGGCGCCGGGCGCTTGCGTGCCGCGGGCTGCCGTGGCGGCCCGCCGCTGCCGCCGGGCAGCGGCGCCACCGGATCGTCCGCGCTGACCGGGTTGATGGTTGCGTCCATCGGCATCACGCCCTCCCTGCATCAGGCACCGCCCCGCCGGGTCAGTGCGCGAAATAGCTCTGCAACCGGCCTTCGATGATCCGCGGGTTTTCGCCCTCGGCAATGGCCACCAGGCCGTCGAGCTGCATTTCCTGCAGCTTGGTGCGATTGTGCACGATGCTCTTGAGTTTGTTCGACACCGGCAGGAAAAACAAGTTGGCCGAGCCCACGCCGTACACCGTGGCGACGAAGGCCACGGCGATGCCGCCGCCGAGTTTGCTCGGGTCGGCGAGATTTTCCATCACGTGGATCAGGCCGAGCACGGCGCCGAGAATGCCCACCGTCGGCGCGTAACCGCCGGAGGATTCGTACACCTTGGCCGCCTGCGTGTCATGGTGCTCGATGGCGCTGATTTCCTGCTCCAGTGTGCTGCGGATTTTTTCCGGGTCGGTGCCGTCGACCAGCATTTGCAGCCCTTTTTTGACGAACGGGTCGGGCACGCCGTCGACCAGCGCTTCGAGCGCGAGTAGGCCGTTTTTGCGCGCCGTGTCGCTCCACTCCAGGATTTGCTTGATCGCCGCCTGCGGGTCGGTTTTGGGCGGCAGCACGACCCAGGGCAGCATTTTGAGCGAGCGCAGGAACACCTTGAGCGGAAATTGCAGCATGGTCGCGCCGGTGGTGCCGCCGATGACGATGAGAAACGCCGTGCCCTGGATGATCGAACTGACGTGACCGCCTTCGAGCAACTGCCCGAGCAGAATCGACCCCACGGCCACGACCATGCCGATGACGCTCAGAATGTCCATGTGATGTGTCCTTCGCGATGGATGCGCTCAGGGTGCCGCGCGGCGCGGTGGCGACCCCGGCGGCAGATGCGCCTGCAGCCGGGCACGCAGCCGCATCACCGCCTGTTTGATGAGCTGGCTGACGCGCGACTCGCTGACTTCGAGCACACGGCCGATGTCCTTGAGCTGCAGATCGTCCTGGTAATACAGCGACAGCACGAGTTTTTCGCGCTCGGGCAGGTCGCTGATCGCGGCTTGCAGATCGCGTTCGAGCTCGACGTCCTGCAGCAGATCATCGGGCCGCAGGCTGGCATCGTCGGCGGTGCGCTCGGCAACCGACGGGCCGTCGTCGTGCGTCAGGTCTTCCAGGTAAACCAGTTGCATGCTGGTTTCGGCCAGCGCATCGTGGTATTCGGCCAGCGACCAGCCCAGCTGCGCGGCGATTTCGTCGTCGTCGGGATGGCGGCCCAGCTGCTGTGTCAGCAGGGCTTCGGCGCGCTGCATCTGCCGTTCTTTCGCGCGGCTGCGCCGGGGCAGCCAGTCGAGCTTGCGCAGCTCGTCGTACATCGCCCCGCGGATGCGGATGGCGGCGTAGGTGGCGAACTGTGCGGGCGACTGCATTTCACCGCGGTCCAGCGCGTCCCACAGCCCAATCATCCCGGCTTGCTCCAGATCGGCGAAATCGACCGAGGCCGGCAACTGCGCCGCCAACTGCCCGGCGATGCGCCGCACCAGCGGCAGGTGCTTGGCCAACCGCTCCTCGCGGCTTTCCGGTGCAGGGTACAGGCCGGGTTTCATACGCCGAAAAAATGGCCGCTGCCGCGGGGTTCACGCCGCCTGCCCGGCGCGCAGCCACTGCTGCATGAAAAATTCCAGCCGCCCGCTCGGGCCCTGCGGCAACGGCCAGCTCTGCACCCGCGCGGCCAGCGCGGCGAAGGCCGCCGCCGACGGGCTGGCCGGCGCCGACTCGACGACGGCACGCTGGCTGCGCACCGCCGCACGCAGCGCCGCGTCCAGCGGAATGCTGCCAGCCAGGTCGAGCGACACGTCGAGGTAGCGGTCGGCCACACCGGTGATTTTGGCGAACAGCGCCTGGCCCTCGCGGGAGTCGCGCACCATATTGGGCAGGAGATGAAAGCGCTTGAGGCCGTGATGTTTGCTCAGCACCTTGATCAGCGCGTAGGCGTCGGCCACCGAGGCCGGCTCGTTGTTGAGCACGACGATGAGCTCCTGCGCCGCGCGGCTGAAGGTGAGCACGTCGCCGGCGATGCCCGCGGCACAATCGACCAGCAGGTAGTCCAGCGGCACGTCCAGCGCGCTGACGGCGTCGATCAACCGCGACTGCGCGACCACGTCGAGCTCGGCCATCGCCGCCACCCCGCTGGCCGCAGGCAGCACCAGAATGCCCTGCGGCCCGCGCACCAATACATCGGCGAGCTGCTTCTGCCCGGACAGCACGTGCGAGATGTTGTAGCGCGGCGTCAGCCCGAGCAGGATGTCGATATTGCCCAGGCCGAGATCGGCGTCGAACACCATCACCCGCTGCCCTTGGCGGGCCAGGGTGATGGCCAGGTTGGCGACCACATTGGTTTTGCCCACCCCGCCCTTGCCGCTGGCGACGGTGATGACCTTGGTCGGGGCGCGCTGCAGGCGGCGCAGTCCTTCGGCTTGATCCATCTTGGCGTCCTTGGCGGGGGTCAAACGCGGGGCGTGGCCGCCGCGGCGGCAAGCACGGCGGGGGCGGGCTCGAAGCGGGTCACGGGGTCGTTTTCCAGCAAAGCCGTGATCTTAGCCAGCGACGGCACGTGCAGGTCTTCGGGCACGCGTTGGCCGTCGGTGTAGAACCACAGCGGCACACTGCTTTCCACCAGCCATTGCAGCGCGGCGCCGAAGCTCGGGCTCTCGTCGAGCTTGGTGAGGATGGCCGCGGCCACCGGCAGGCGGCGGTACAGCGCCCACAGCTCGGCATACGCCGCCGCAGCCAGCCCGGCGCCGACCACCAGCAGCCGGGTGACGCTGTCGCCCAGCGCTTGCAGCCACTGCATCTGCTCGGCCAGCCGGGCGTCGCGCGGACTCAGGCCGATGCTGTCGATGAGCACGTAGCGGCGGTCGGCGAAGTCGCGCAGGTGCTGCTGCAATTCTTCGCCGTCGCGTGCCACCGCGACCGGCACACCAAGGATGCGGCCGTAGATTTTGAGCTGCTCGACGCCGCCGATGCGGTAGGTGTCGGTGGTGATCAGCGCCACCGCCGCGGTGCCGTGGCGCAGCACCAGGCGCGCGGCGAGTTTGGCGATGGTCGTCGTCTTGCCCGCGCCGGTGGGGCCGACCAGCGCGTAGATGCCGCCGGCCGACACCGGGTCGGCCGCCACCTGCAGCCCTTTGCCCAGATAGGCTGCCAGCGCCGCGCGCAGGTTCAGCGCCTCGCTGCCCAACTGGCGCGCGCGCGCGGTGGAAAAGCCCAGCGCCTGCAACTGCTCGCCCACCGGGGTGAGCGGCGCGGCGTCGGCCAGGCTGGCCATCTGCAATTGCATCCACTGCCGCAAATCGTGCAGCTCGTGGCGCAGCGTGCCGAGTTCGTCGTGCGCCGCGGAGATGCTGGCGGGCGGGGCGGCCACGGCCCGCTGCGGCGGCTGCGGTGGCGGTGCGGCGCCTGCGGCCAGCGCCGCGGCGTCCTTCTGCTCCAGCGAAATGGCCGCCGGCTGCGCCGCGGGGCGCGCCGGCGGCGGTGCCATCCGCGCCACGGCAGGCAGCGGCAGGTCGGCAGCCGGCTGCGTCGCGCCACCACTGGCCACCGCTGCCGCCGCGCCAGCAGCCGGTGCAGCCGGGGCAGCCGGTGCAGCGCGGCGTGCCGGCGCCGCAGCCGGCGGCGGTGTCCGCGCGACCTGAGTCGGCGCGACCTGAGTCGGCGCGGCCACAGCGGCCGGCGCCGGGTTGGGCACGGCGGCATCGCCGGCTTCGTCGGCCGGAAAGCGGCTGGCGTCGAAATCCACCGCCGCCATCAATTCGACGCCGCCGACGATTTCCCGATTCGACAAAATGACGGCGTCGGGCCCGAGATCGTTGCGGATGCGGGTGAGCACCTCGCGCGTGGTCGTTCCGGTGTAGCGTTTGATTTTCACGATTCACACTCCAGGATTCAGGCGCCGAGCGTCGCCGTGATCTTGACCTGCTTCTGGTCGGGAATTTCGGCATACGACAGCACGCGCAACCGCGGCGCACTGCGCGCGAGCAGCCGGGCGAGGAACTGCCGCAGCGGCGCGCTGACCACCAGTACCGCGGTGGCGCCCTGCGCTTCCATGCGCTGCATCAGGTCGCGTGAGCGGTCCATCAGCCGCTGCGCCAGGCCGGGCTCGATCGTCGCCTGCTGCGGGTCGGCACGCAGGCTCGAAAGCAGGATTTGTTCCAGTTGCCCGTCGAGCACCGCGGCCGACAGCTCCTGCCCGGCCGGCGACAGGCTTTGCACGATGTACGCGCCCAGCGCCAGACGCACGCGGGCGGTGAGCTCGTCGGTGTCGGTGACCTGCCCGGCGTTTTCCGCCAGCACTTCGGCGATGGTGCGCATGTCGCGGATGGGCACGCCTTCGGCCAGCAGATTTTGCAGCACTTTGCGCAGCCGGTCGGCGGAAATCAGCTTGGGCACGAGGTCTTCGACCAGTTTGGGCGAGCGCTTGGACAAGTGCGCCAGCAGCGCCTCGACCTCTTCGCGCCCGAGCAGCTCGGCGGCGTGCGTCTGCAGCAGGTGGTGCAAATGCGTGGCCAGCACGGTGCTGGGATCGACCACGGTGTAGCCCAGTGCCTGCGCGCGGTCGCGCTGCGCCTTGTCGATCCACACCGCGGGCAGGCCGAAGGCGGGGTCTTTGGTCGGCGTGCCCGGCAGCTCGCCGCTGACCTGCCCGGGGTTGATCGCCAGCAGCAGATCGGGGAAGATGTCGCCGCTGCCGATGTCCACGCCCTTGAGCGCGATGCGGTAGCCCCCGGGGCGCAGCTCCAGGTTGTCGCGGATGTGCACCGAGGCGACGAGAAACCCCATTTCCTGGGCGAATTTTTTGCGCACCCCGCGGATGCGGCCGAGCAGTTCGCCACCCTGGTTGCGATCGACCAGCGGGATGAGGCGGTAGCCGACGTCCAGCGCCAGCGTGTCCACCGGTTCGATCTGCTCCCAGCTCACGTCCTCGGGCTCGGCTGGCGCCGGCGGCGGCGCGGCCTGTGCCTGCGCCGCCGCTGCGCGGCGACGCTGGGTCTGCCACCACAGTACGCCGCCGAGCGCAGTGGCCGCGCCGAGAAACGCCAGATGCGGCATTCCCGGCACCAGGCCGATCAGCCCGACGATGGCCGCGGTGATCGCCAGCACCCGCGGCTGGGTGAACAGCTGGGTGAGCAGCTGCCGGCCGATGTCCTGGCCGGTCGAGACATTGCTGATGACGATGCCTGCGGCCATCGAAATGACCAGCGCCGGAATCTGCGACACCAGCGCGTCACCGATCGACAGCAGGGTGTAGTTCTGCGCCGCCTCGCCCAGGCTCAGGCCGTGCATGAACACGCCGATGGTCAGGCCGCCGATGAGGTTGATGAACAGGATGAGAATCGCGGCCACGGCGTCGCCGCGGACGAATTTGCTCGCACCATCCATCGCGCCATAGAAATCGGCCTCCTGCGCGACTTCGGCGCGGCGCTTGCGCGCCTCCTCCTGGTCGATCAGCCCGGCGTTGAGGTCGGCATCGATGGCCATCTGCTTGCCCGGCATGGCGTCCAGGGTGAAGCGCGCGCTGACCTCGGCGATGCGCCCTGCCCCCTTGGTGATGACGACGAAGTTGATCACCACCAGAATGGCGAACACGATGATGCCCACGGCGTAATTGCCGCCGACGACGAACTTGCCGAACGACTCGATCACCGCGCCGGCGGCGCCCTCGCCGTTCTGCCCGTGCAGCAGGATGATGCGCGCGGCGGCGACGTTGAGCGACAGCCGCAGCAGTGTGGTGAACAGCAGCGCCGTGGGGAAGGCGGCAAAGTCCAGCGGCCGCGTGAGGTACAGCGTCACCAGCATGATGATCAGCGACATCACGATGTTGAAGGTGAACAGCATGTCGAGCACGAAGGTCGGCAGCGGCAGCACCAGCATCATCAGGATGAGCACGACCAGGATCGGCGCGGTCAGCAGCCGCCAGTCCAGTTTGCGCCATAGCGTGCGCCACGCCGGCATGGCGGCGGCAGGGGGAGTCGGAAGCGTAGCCATCGTGGTTTACTCGTCGACGACGAAATCGGCCGGAATCGCCCAGTCGTGCGGCGCCTGCGCCGCCTGCGGCGAGACGCGCAACTGGAACACATACGCCAGCAGCAGCGCCACGGCGTTGTACAGCTGCACCGGAATTTCCTGCTCCAGCTCGGCGTGGTGGTAGAGCGCGCGCGCCAGCGGCGCAGCCTCGACCACCGCCACGCCGTGCTCGGCGGCAATGTCGCGGATGCGCGCGGCAACGCGGTCCGCGCCCATCGCCAGCACGACGGGGGCGCGGTTTTTGCCCTCCTCGTAGGCCAGCGCCACGGCGTAGTGCGTCGGGTTGGTGACGACCACGTCGGCCTTGGGCACTGCGGCCATCATGCGCTTGCGCGCGCGTTCGCGCTGCAGCGCGCGCAGCTTTTGCTTGATCTGCGGGTTGCCTTCGCTTTCACGCAGCTCGTCCTGCAGTTCCTGGCGGCTCATCCGGAGCTGCCGGTTCATCTGGAACAACTGCCACGGCACGTCGATCGCGGCAACCAGCAGCGTGCCCGCGGCCATCCACAAAAACGCCCTGGCCGCGAGCAGGCCGAGCTGGGTCTGCGCCAGGGCGGGCTCGACCTGCAGCAGCCCGAGCAGGCTGCCGCGTTGCTGCCACAGCACCAGCACGACCACGGCGCCGACCACCAGCGCCTTGAGCACAGCCTTGACCAACTCGCCCAGCCCGGTGAGCGAGAGCATGCGCTGCAGGCCCTTGACCGGGTCGAGGCGGCTGAAATCCGGCGCCAGCGCCGTGGTGCTGAACACCCAGCCGCCCATCGCCACGCCGCCGGCGGCAGCGAGGACGAAGGTCAGCGCCAGCACCGGCGCCAGCAGCAGTACACCGCTGCGCAGTAAATGGGCTACGGCGTGCAGCATCGCCTGCGGATCGTGCGCCGCCTGCGCCGGCACCGTCAGCCCGGCGTGCAGCAGCGACTGCGCGCTGGCGTAGAACCAGCCACCCAGCCCGCTGGCCAGCGCGGCCACGCCCAGCAGCAGCAGGCTGGACGTGAGGTCGCGCGAGCGCGCCACCTGCCCTTTTTCCCGCGCCTGCTGGCGGCGTCGCTGCGAGGCTGGCAGGTCCTTGTCTTGTGCGCTGTCGTCGGCCATGCCCCTGCTCCTAGCGCACCGCGGGCTGCTGCAGCACCTGCGCCGACAGCTCCAGCCCCGTCTCGACCAGATGCTGCACCACGGTGTGCATCACCGGCATCATCAGATACAACCCCAGAAACCCGAGGAGGAAAAACAGCGGAAAACCCACGGCGAACAGGTTGAGCTGCGGCGCCAGCTTGCTGAGCACGCCCAGCCCGAGGTTGGCAATGAGCAGCACCCCCAGCACCGGCGCGGCCAGCGCCAGCCCCAGGCTGAAAATCGCCCCGCCGGCCTGCGCCAGCATCTGCCAGGTCTGCGCCGCCACACCGGGGTTGGGCGCCACCGGCAGCAGGCTGAAGCTGCGGGCGATGACCGCCAGCAGCACGAGATGACCGTTGACCGAGAGGAACAGCAGCAGCGTCAGGATGTTGAGAAAACTCGCCAGGCTGGTGACCTGCACGCCCTGCACTGGGTCGAACAGCGTGGCAAACCCCATGCCCATCTGCAGCCCGATGGCGCCGCCGGCGAGCTGCACCGCGCTGAGGATCAGCGTCATCGACAGCCCGATGGCGCCGCCGACGAGCAGTTGCTGCAACAGCAGCATCCACGCCGCTGCCGTGCCGAACTGCACCGGCGGCATCGCCGGCAGCATCGGCGCGATGGCCACGGCCACCAGCACCGCCAGCCCGACGCGCAGCAGCACCGGCAGGCTGCCCATGCCGAATACCGGAGCCGTGCTGAGCATGGCCAGAATGCGCACGAACGGCCAGAAAAACGCGCCGATCCACGCCTCGACCTGGGTGCTGGTGAAGTGCAGCATGAGGCAAACCCCGGTATCAGCCGCCGTTGACCAGTTGCGGGATGCTCTGGAACAGGCGGATGGTGAAGTCCATCATCACGTGCAGCATCCACGGCCCGGCGAACACCCCGGCCAGACCGATGGCGATGACCTTGGGCACGAAGCTCAGCGTCATTTCGTTGAGCTGGGTGGCGGCCTGGATCAGGCTGACGAGCAGGCCGACGACCAGCGCCACGCCCAGCAGCGGCAGGGCGACGAGAAAAGTCACCCACAGCGCCTGCTGCGCCAGGGTGGTGATGGTTTCTGCGGTCATGGCAGCCTCGCGATCAGTGAATGAAGCTCTGCACCAGCGAGCCGATGACCAGATCCCAGCCGCCGACGAGGACAAACAGCATCAGCTTGAGAGGAAACGACACGGTCACCGGCGACAGCATCATCATCCCCATGGACATCAGCACCGCGGCGACGACCATGTCGATGATGAGAAACGGAATGAAGATGACGAAACCGATCTGGAACGCGGTTTTCAGCTCGGAGGTGACGAACGCCGGGATCAGCAGCGTCATCGGCGTGTCCGCGGGTTTGTCCAGCGCCTTGTGACCGGAGAGCCTGACGAACAGCGCCAGATCGTCCTGCCGCGTCTGCGCCAGCATGAAGGTGCGCAGCGGCGCGCTGCCGGCCTGCAACGCCTGCTGCATGGAGATCTGGTTGTCCATCAGCGGCTTGACCGCCACGTCGTTGACCTGGTTGAGCACCGGGCTCATAACGAAAAAGGTGAGGAACAGCGACAGGCCGACAATAACCTGGCTGGGCGGCACGGTGGTCGTGCCCAGCGCCTGCTTGAGCAGCGACAGCACGATGACGATGCGGGTGAACGCCGTCATCATCAGCAGCATCGCCGGCAGGAAGACCAGCGCGGTCATGAACAGCAGCGTCTGCACGCTCAGCGC
>Ga0123519_10009727_pt1 | contig 14425 bp, 15 predicted proteins | sample YelNatPaOPRAMG02_FD_87396 | JGI IMG/M metagenome (GOLD analysis project Ga0123519, IMG submission 87396) | Hot spring microbial communities from Yellowstone National Park - Yellowstone National Park OP-RAMG-02 (version 2) | ecosystem: Environmental > Aquatic > Thermal springs > Hot (42-90C) ...
AAAAATTTTAACCTTTCTTTCTTCTAAATAAAGGCCATAAATCGGAAACTCAGGAACTAGCAATTGCTCAAAATTTTGAAAAGAAAACTTAAAAGCCATACTTATTTAAGTATAGCAAAAATAAAAGCAAAACTCAAAAAAGGGAAAATTCAAAGATTGGTAAATCTGAGAAATTTTATTTAAAAGTATATTATAAAAACTATTTGAACTTCATAAGTTTTACCGCCGTCAGTTGTTCGAGTTTTAAAATATCATTAAGAGGCTCTATAATCCAGACAGCCACTTCGTTATTTTGTATAAAGGAAGAAGGATCAATAGGGGTTACAACGTTTGTCTTTAAATCCTTTATTAAATATTGAGCACCTTCTTTTGCTATTATAGTTTTAACAATTTCCTTAGTTTCAGTATTGGGTAAAAATTTGTACACCCTGACTAGCATGTCTATTTTAAATGGCTTTTGGCTATATATTTTTTTTATTGTGCCGTCTATAAGATAAACTTTTTCCGCAAAACCAGTAGTAGTATTTTCTGTAATTGTTCTTTTGGCATAAGGAGTCAATAAATCCATTTTTTTATCAATTTGCCACTTGATAATTAACCCTCCGCCTATACCTACTAAAATAGCTATTATAAATGTTATAAAAAATAATAATTTGTTTTTGCTCATTCTATTTATGCTTTTTTATTTATATCAATCACATACTTATATTGTAGCAGATTTTTCTTGGCTAAAGCAAATAATAAATATATTTTATAGCTTAAAGAAGAAAGATAAAAAGGGCCCCTTTGTTAATAAGGTAAAAATACACGATAGAAACAAAAAAGGAGCAAAAGGAAAAGTGGTATAAACATAGATTTCTTTTTCTGGTTCTTTATCAAATAATTGACGAATTGTTTGAATTTGAAATTCACTTAAACCATCGGAGCTAATTATATTTAAATAATCAGCTTTATCTTTTTCTTTAATTTTATTTCTTATTTCTCGCAATGATCTTGGAGCGAGAAAAATACCTTTGTGTAAATCTTTAACCTTTATTTTTTTAATTTCAAAATTCTCGATATATAAATGAACCAAATTGAACCCCAGCCCCCATAAAACCATTAAGATTAGAGAACTTTTAATAGTGTTAATTAGTAAAAATGTTTTATTAGTAAATATTAAAACTAAACTAAAAAATAAACCGCTTAAAATAACTATAAAATTAAATATTTTATTTTTTGAAAAAGTTCTATAAAACAACATTATTAGAATAAAGAGAGACAAATATATAAAATCAGGCTTAAACAAAAATTTCAGAAAAATAAAGTTTATTTTAATTCTTAGGTATTGTAAGATAACAAGAAGGCAGCTAATAATTAAAAAAAGAAATCCTGTTTTTAAAATATTTTTTTTAATGTTTTTGAAAAAATTTTTAATTGCTGTAAAAAAAGTTAATAATGATATTTTTCTTTTTAAAAATAATTTAGTCAGATTCCACCAAATTTTTATAATGAAGAAAATAAAGATAAAAATAAAAGTATCTATCAAAAGTATCATTGAAGGAAAATAAGGTACATAATTGTGCGAATAATATTCAAGAGGTACTAGTAAAGAATATATTGACAATAGTTTAACATCACCAGCGGCCCAAAGATTAAAATACCACAAAAGATAGCCAGCAAAGAAAGTAACAGCTCCATTAATTAATAATTCTAATAAGTATCTTAGATTACTTAGTTGATGAAGAATTAAACAGCTATATATCGTTAAAAAAAGATATAGAAATAAAATATATAGTAAAGTTAAAGATAGATGTAAATTCTTTATTTTGCCATTTTTTATATCAGTATAACTAGTAACGCTACCTATTATTAAAAGAGGTATTAAAAAAGCACATTTTAAAATAACTAGAGGAATAACCATTAATCCCAAATATTGTTGATAGGTCTGTAGGAAAAATTGGTTGTTTCTATCTTTATTTTTTTAGGAGGTTTGAATTCCTTATCTCCTATTAGTGTTAAATAATCTCGATGGATACCTAAACAATATTTTTTAAAGGGGCATTTCTTACAGTGAGGCAAAAACATTACTTCTTCTCCTCTTAAAGTTCTCCATGCATATTTCCATAAACTGGGTGGCAAAACACATAATGGAAAATGATACAAACGAAAATCATTAAATTGAGGAGCCCATTCTTTAACTACTTTGGGTAAATATTTCATTACTTCTTTATAAGTTATTCCTACAATATTAAAATTATCTTTTGCCTGTCCCTCCATTTCCATAAAAATCAAAGCAATGTCCTCGATTTTTTTAATATTAAAATCGTTTTTTAAAAAATTAAGTATTTTGCTTAAATTTTTATAGGTTAATCTTGTAATAATAATCCTGATTTCTAATTCTTGGGAGTTATTTTTATAACGTAAAATATTATGAATTCCTTTTACAGTTTGTTTAAAACTTCCTTTAACCCGAGTTATCATCTCATGAGTTCTTTCATTATAACCGTGAATTGCTATTTGCAAAAGTAAATTATCAATTTTTAATAATTTTTTAGTAAAATTTTGATAATAAAACATTCTTCCATTTGAAGCAATAGCTATTTTATTTTTAGGATACTGGCTATGAAACCAATGTACAACCTTAAAAAAATTAGGGTGAATAGTTGGTTCACCTCCCGTTAAAGCTATGGTGTCATTTAATTTGAGTTTAACCTTTGACCATCTTTTTTTTATATTCTCAAATGAATAAGGAAAAACCTCTTCTAATTGATAGGTAGAAGGATTGGTACACATTACACAATGATTATTGCATTTATTCCAAATGGCTACATCTGGCATATTATTTTTTTATTATTTTATAGAATTTTGTCATTTCATTTATTTTTATCCCTCTGCGCCGTAACATTCTCCATAAATATTTATTTTTTATTTATTTTATTGGTTTTAGCTCTCCCTTTCCATAATGTTTGAGATACTCCTTCCAAATACCTTCACAGAGATTATATAACTTACAATTTCGACACTTTTCTGGCTTTAATCGACCAAATTTTTTTCTATTCTCTACCGTATTCAAATCATAAAAATCAGGAGCAATTTGCTCTGTAGTACTAAATACTCGAATTTCTTCCAACTCACTAATTTGGTCTAAATAATTTTGAAAATAGCAAAGAGGAACATAACGAATATGCCAGTGAGGAATCTTATATTTTTTACCAATATCTAGACACTTATGAGCATAAGGGGCAACATCAGAAATTTTAGGAACAATTCTATTAAAATTATGGTAAGCTCCTCCATAAGTAGGATCTACGAAAATGAATTCAGCATTATATAAACCTAATTTTCTTATATACTCTCCAATTTTTGGCAAATATTTATAATTTTGTTTAACAATTGTAGTATTTGTTCCTAAGCTTACCCTTAAACTCAATTCCTTAATAATTTTTTGCACATTTCGAATTCCTTTATTTAGTTGTTTAAAACTTCCTGGAACCTGTGTTAAGGAATCATGAAGCTTAGCAGTATGACCATGAATAGAAAAAACTAAACTATTTAAACCAGCTTTCAAAATAGCCTTGGCAAAATCTTCGTAAGAAAACACCCTTCCATTAGTAGCAATCATTATTGTATCGAAATTTAACCCTTTTGCAAATTTTACTATATCAATAATATCTGATCTAATGGTTGATTCTCCCCCAATTAATTCTAAATAAGTGCTCCCCCCCCTTCTGGCGGAAATCATTTCTCTTTTAATATCTGAAAAAGATGGAGAAGGTATTTCTCTTTTATCATAATTAATACAAAAAACACACCTGTTATTACATTTATAGCCCACAAAAATGACTGTTTTTTTAATCTGTTTCATTTTATTACTGGTTTAAATTCTGACCAGCCAAATATTTCTGGATATTCTTTCCACGGACCCTCGCATATTTTATTATATTTACATTTATTACATTGAGGGCCCTTGGCTTTTCCTTTAGTTTTTCTATAAAAACCATAATTAGCTAATTCTAATTGATTGTCTACAACACTGGTAAAGGGTATATATTGTTCGGCAATATATTTTTCGTAACCTTTCATAAAACAGTAAGGGATAGCTTCAACCATCACTCTTATCCCTGCCTTTACCCCAATATCAATTCCTTTTTTTATATAAGGTACAGATTCATTATAACGAGGAACTACTTGCTCAATTAATTTTTTATCATGAGCAATAATTTGATTAATATGCATAAAAGCAAATTGAAATTGATCAACTTTTAAATCTACTAATAATCGAGCTAAATTAGGTAAATCTTTATAATTCATTCTCGTAACAACTGTATTAGTAAGAATATATTGATCCAACTCTCTTAAATTTTTAATACCCTGAACTGTTTGTCCAAAACTTCCTGGTGTTCGAGTTAAAGCATCGTGAATTTTAGCAGTAGAACCATGCAAAGCCGGAGAAAATTCATTAGCCCCAGCTTTAATAAGAGCTTTACAATAATCTTTATAAGAAAACATGCGGCCATTACTTTGAATCTGAATATATTTGTAGCCTAATTTTTTAGCATATCTTACCCAGTCAATAAGTTCCGATCTTACTGTTGGTTCTCCGCCAGTAAAAACGACGCCGTCATGATTTTTTCTCATTTTTTCTAAAATCTGCCTTACCTCTTTATCAGACTTATTAGGAGCAGTATAACGTTTATTACCTTGAATACAAAAAAGACAGCGATTATTGCACTGAAAGCCAACTTTTAAATCAAGCCGTTTCATTTTCTAAAAATAAGGGAAAACGACCTCCTCTTTTAATAAATTCCTCGACCTTTTCTTCTTTTCTTCTTTTAATTTTTCTTAAAAAATGTAAAATTAATAGTAGTCTATAAACTTTTGAAATTTTATCAAAATTGTCAGGGATTCCATAAAGATTAAATAATAATTCTTCGTATTTTTTTTCGAAGAGGGAACCAATAATAACTAAATCAAGATATTTATCTCCTACTATAAAAGTCTCGAAATCAAATAAGAGGGTCAAATTTAAATCTTTGCCTACTATCAAATTATTTGAATTAAGGTCAAACCCCAAAAGCTTATAATCAGATTCAGGCAGAGATAGATAATTTATATTTTGGTTTAGAATTGAAAGAAGATTATTATAAAAACCTTTTCCAATAATTTTTTTTTCTTTAGCTTGGTTCAGTTTAGCAAGACAAAATTGATTTACCTCTTCTTTCCAACTAACTGCTTCTTTTATTAAACCACAATTAAGGGAGGGGCCGCTAGGATTTAAATGAATACTATGAATTTGTTTTAAAAGAGAGACAATTTTATGAATAATGATTTCTTTTTTTTCTTCTGATGACTTTTTCCACAGATCTCCTAACAAATCGCCTTCAGTTTTTTCCATTACTACAATATAATTTTCCGAAATTTCAGACTCGGTTATTTGAATTATCTCTGGCAGTTCTATTTCGGTTTGTTCTTTTAAAAGTCTATATATCTTAAAATATTTCTCGAAGAGATTTTTTGGAATATATTTTATAATTTTATCGTTACAACAAAATATCTTTGAATTTCCTCGATGTTTTAATCTAATTACTTTATTTTCAGGGAACATCTTTTCAACCTCCTTTAATAAACTAACTCTTCCTTTAGAAATAAAAAAAAGTTTAGTAATGGTGGCATCAGGATAAAAAGGACAGAAGATGGCAGCGATTAATTCCTTAGGGTAAAGACTTTCCATTTTTATCAAAGTCAGTTGATCTGTTAAGTTAAAATATGGTTCTAAACCATTATAATATATCTCTGAGCCATAGGTTTTCATTAAAAATAAATTATTCTTCTTCATGGCTCTCCTCAGTTCTTTAAATTCCCAAAAGGAAGCCATTTTATCTTTAAACTTCAAAACTATTTCCTTTTGGGCCTTACTATTAAATACACCAGCAGTAGAATAAATAAATATTTTAGCTGGCTTTAGAACCCGATTTATTTCCTTAAATAAATTTAGTGCCTCTTTCTTCTTTAAATATTTTATTGCTTCGAAGGAAACAACAAAGTCAAAAACATTGTCTTGAAAAGGGAGAGGGGCTCTTAGGTCATAATTTAAATAAAGACTAGGAATATTATCACCCTCGCTTTCTACTGCTTTCTTTAATGCATCTTTTCTAATATCTATACCATAATAATAAAGATCTTGAAAAGAAAATACATTTGCTTCTAAAATCTTTCTTAAAAATCCAGAACTACATCCCAAATCCAAAATTCTTAAAGGTTTTTGCTGGGATTGAGATAAAATTTTCTCCACTATCGAAATATATTTTATTAGAAAATTTAAGGTTCGAGGACCTCCCCCTCCTTCTTGATGATCATAGGGTCCTTTTCTATATCTACCTTTACTTAAATTTTCAAAATATTGACTATAGCCTCCGTAGTGGCCCTGAGGATTGTTTTTTAATATCAAAAAATATTTGTTCCCATTTGAAACAGTTCTTTCAATTTTTGATTCAGGAAGCCTTAACACGGATTTCAATTCTGCTAATAATGCGTTGCTGCTTTGCTCCATATTTTAAATTTACCATTATTTTAAATAATTTTCAAATTAAAGACCTAACGCGATATGAGGAGAAAAGTAAAATATTATTGGATAATTTATCAAAAAACTATATGAAATCCTGTAACATGAAATCCTGTAACAAGTTGATTATTAAAGTTTTTTAAACAATAAATGAAAAATCTTGATTACCTTCATTAATAGGTATAAAATGGTAATAGTTCATAGAAAAGTATTAGATAATTCCTCTATCCATATTATATAATTAAAAAATTTAATTTTAATTATTAATTATGCAAACTAAAAAACAATTTCTGAAACAATTCATTATCTATATTTCAATTGTAATCTTGGGTTTAATATTGGGTGGAATAGTTTTACTAATCAGCCACCACTCTGATATTAATTATTTTCGTTTTACTACTTCAACTATAATTTTACCAACTACCACTATAAGTTATCATCCCTCGATTTCTGCTATCGAATTATATTTTAAAAAAGGAGAATTTTTAAATGCCTATAATGAAGCTTTAAAATACAATAATGAGCACCCAGATGACCCCGCTAGCTATAAGTATTTAGGATATTCTCTTTTTCAAATTGGTAATTACAATGAATCGATTAAAAATTGTGAAATAGCTCTTCAAGATAAAACTTTAGCCACTTCAACTAAAACGGAATTTTATTGTTTAATAGCAAAAAATTATGTTAAGTTAAAAAATTGTAAGGAAGCTTTATCTTATGGCCAGAAAGCAATTGAACTTAATCCCGATTATGCTCCTTCTTATGATATCATGGGGATGTGTATGATAGAGGAAGGAAGGTATAAAGAGGCTATATCCTTTCTTGAAAAAGAATTATCTTTAATTCCAAATGCAGAGAATAGCCCCCAGAGTGCATATCCTTATTATTATTTAGCTAAGACTTACTTCATACTACACGATTATATTAAAGCCCATCAAATGATAGAAATAGCCCAAAAATTAGCTCAAGGAATACCAGAACCAAAACCAACTTTATTCTTTCAAACGATAGAATCCCTCAAATCAGAGATAAAGAGAAAACTAAGTCAATAATTTTTTATAATCTTGATAAATTTCATCTCGATCTTCGTATTCGCTAAATTTTTTACTTCCAATTTTGTCTTTCGAGAAGTAAACCATATTGTTTGAGACACGATATAATTCTAAACTCTCCTTATAGGTTTTGGGCAAGTTAAACTCTTCGCAAAGAGCTTCGTAGGTATTACTAAACATTTGCTGGGGCAAAGGTTCAGTAATTTTAAAATAAACCCGATTATTTTTTAAGTGCTTTAAAAAACTAATTATCTTTTTGGCATAAGTTTTATTACGGAACTCTCGTTTTATTTGAAAATTTAATAAAAATGCAATTAATTCTTCATGATTTTTCTTGTAATTAATGATTTTTTGAGCTAATTCTTTTAAGTTGGTTAAATCATCTATCAAAATATAGGGATTTTTAGCTAAATGAGAGCCATTTTTACTAAAAGAAAGTTCAAAATCAGTGTATAAAAGAGAGTAAAAAAGTTTATTATTTTTAAATTCGAGACAGGGTTTTTTATTAATAAAATAACGCTGGCTAAAATAATTAAAAATAAGATTGATTAAATAATGTTGACTGAGAGTTTTACTTTTTTTACCTATCTGCTTTCCTTTATCGCAGACAGGAAAAGAAGGATCAAGAGTACCGGTTTTACGGCCTAACTCATATAAACAAACAGTGTGACAGGCAGTAAACAAGGGGCACTGGCGGCATTTATTTATTTCTAATTGGTGATCCATTTTCTTTTTTAAATCGTCTACTTTTTTAAAATCTATTTTAAATTTTTTTGTTTTAAAATCATAATGGCCGATAATAAGATCCTTCATAAAAGGATATTTCTTAATGTCATTTATATCAGTGTATTTCGTACAAGTAGAGACATACCCATCAGGATCAACTACAAAATTAGATTTTGTGTAAATACCACAAGTCATAGTATTTCCTAATAACCTGAAGTTTAAGGATCCGATATTCATTCCTATTTCATTTTGTAGTTCTATTAATTTTTGGTATTCTTGATAAATACTTAATAAGTCATTTAAGCTTTTATTTTTTTTAAATTTGTTTTGTTTAAATTTTGGCTCTAAAATCATTATTTCTGCTGCCCCGACGATATCCAGCGGAGCAAAAGAAACATCTTTTACTCCTAAATTCCAAAAATAGTTTATGATTTTTAATTCATTGCCAAAATAATCATCTGTCATTGTAGCTCTCACTCGAAAATCTTTTTTCTTTTTTACAAAATATCTAATTGTTTTCTCTACAAATTGACTACTACCGTTACCATTAGCTAAGGGCCGATATTTGTTTTGAATAAAATCAGGACCATCACAAGAAACCTGAATATCTTTTGCATTTTGAATTAACCAATCAGCTATTTCTTTTGAAAATACTCCGTTAGTGGAAATAGGATTAATTTTTACTTGAGGAATTTTCTTTTTAGCATAATAAACGATTTTTTTTAACAAGGTAAATTGAGTAGTTGGTTCTCCACCACCGACAAATTCTAGATTTAATTCATTGCCACAATATTTTGTAACAAAATCAATAGCAGCTTTTGCTAATCTAAAAGATATTATTTTTTTCTCTTTTCTTCTTCCTGAATTAGCATAACAATAACGACATCGCAAATTACAATCAGTGGATAAATTAAAGGCGAGGTTTCTAAAATAATGAATGGAGAGGGAGAGTCTATAAGAATTATTTTTGGGGACAATAATATTTAAATCAATTAAAATTTTGGGAATAAAATTGTTAGATGCAAAATGTATAATGTATTTATCATACTCTTGGAGGCTCATTCTAAATATTTTGGCCAAAAGAAAAGAAAAAAAAACAACTTTCTCTTTAGAAGTAAATAAAACTATCAGACTACTATTAACTTGATAGTTAGAAATTGATGGTAAGGTAATTAACCTCCCATCTTTAAATCTTTGTACCTTATAATTACTAAACTTTAAATCAATAACCTCTATTATCATAACAATTCTAAGAAATAACTTTTAAGCTTGAACACCGTATTCAGGACTACCGCAGCAGCAAGAATTATGGGAAGAATGAGAAGCATGAGAAACATGAGAAGCATGAGAAACGTGGGAAACATGAGAAGCATGGGAAGCATGAGAAGAATGAGAGGCATGAGAAACATGGGAAGAAAAGACTATTTTTTTAGCTTGATGAGTAACATCAGGAATATTTTTAAATTGCGGAGACTTAGCTCCTTGAGCTATTCCTTGTTGAAGTAATTTAGAAGCAACAAATAAAATAGTGCCTATTTTAACTAAATTCTTTTTATTAATTCGACCTTCCTCACTACTTAAGAAAGCCCTTAAATCCTTTTTAATTTTAGGTAAATATATTTTATTATTGCGTTTTTTTTGTTTCATAAAAAATATTTTTTGTTTTAGATGGTATATTTTTAAATCCCTCACGAGGCCTTAACCCAATCCAAGTTTTAAATATATTTTCTATTTTAGAATCCTGCAGTTTATCAAAAATATACTCAAACATATCTTTATGGAATTGACACCAAAAAGTGGTTATTTGTGGCGCCCGAAGAGTACCATAAAGAGCATAATTTGATACTGGACACACACCACAATAAGGAGCATACACACAATTATCACACTCAGTATTTTCTAATAAAGAAGCTCCACAAACCGCTTGAAGCTTTGGAGAAGTCATTAATTGTTCATAGGTATTGTTTTTTACATTACCCAATAAAAAAGTATCATTACCCAACATTCTTGCTTCATCACAAGTATAGACTTTTCCATCATAATTATATAAAAGTTGTCCTATACCAGCACCGCAAGGAGAACGTAAATCCATAAAATTAGCATCATAAGGTAAAAATATTTTTTGTAAAACAATAGCTATTCCCCTTTCATAGAAAAAGACTTTCTTTTGATTTAATTCAAGAATATAATCCACTGCCCTTTTCCAAAAATTAAAAAATTCTTTTTCAGAATAACCAACGGTGGTATAATTTTTTTGAGAAAGACCGAGCCGGCTTAAAGGCCTTAAATGTATTCCTGTAAAACCATATTTTAAATACTCATCAATAATTTCTTTGGGATATTTTAAAGAATTACGAGATACAGTTAATAAAGCGTTAAGATAATAAACATCTTGGGGATGTCTTTTTTCATCGGCTTTTATTTTTTGAATCCATTTAGTAGTAGCTTCATAGCTATTTGTTTCTGGGCAAGGTCGGTTTAAATTATGTAAAAACTCTGGTCCATCTAAGGAAGTAGTTAAAGCAACTTGGTGTTTACGGCAGTATGCAAAAATCTCGTCGGTCATTAAGCTCAAATTACTAACAAGAGTAAACAATAAATCTTTGTGAGCTTTTTTATTTAATTCTTCGGCATATTCAACAACAAATTTTATTATCGGCCAATTAATTAAAGGCTCACCTCCTTGAAATTCTATGGTGATTGCTTTAGATGGACTTTGAAATATTGTATTTACTACTTTCTTGGCAGTAGCCTTATCCATATCAAATTTCTTTCTTTCTTTACTCTTATAATAACGAGAACTGGCTTGGCAATAAACACAACGATAATTACAATTTAAGCTCACCACAATAATATGAAGGGATGGCCCATTATATAAAAAATCATGCTTACGGCGATATTGAATAATAGTCTCAGCTAAGCTATTAATCGAATCTTTTAAAAAACCTTTTTCTTTTAAAGTCTTATATAATTTACTATTTTCTTTTATCGTGCCATTAATAAAATTATTAAACTCTTTTGGAGTTAAAAATAAAAAATTACCAACAATATTGGCAAGTAAATACTTATTTCCAATTTTTTGAAAACGGAAAAAACTAGCTTTTTTGTTTTTTAACGATAGAGTTCTATTGGGAACCAACATATCTTTTAATCTGTTTGGTTTTAGCTAACACGTAATTACTAAATTCTTCTTTAATAATATTTTTTACTGCCGGATTAATCTGAGTAAGGGTGACTATAAAATAATCATCTTTTTGTTTAATCTGAAAATGCGCTAAATGCTTAAAAGCTTCTATTGATAATAAAACAGCTTTTTCGGGATAAATCTTATTATTAAATTTAATTATATTATTTATATTACTTTTTATGATCATTTATTTCTTTTTTGGCATTTTTGTTTTTTAGGCTGAAACTTTTCTTCCCAAGGTATTGCAATACCTAAAGGATCTTTAAAAGTTAAATCTTTCTCAGATATTTCTCTTTCCTCTTCTATATTTTCTTCATCTTCTATCATTTTTTTATCTTCACCTTCTTCGTTTGGGGTAGTTTGGGCTAATTCTTTTATTAAAGATTCGACATCAGTAAAAAATTCTTCCGAAGGATTTAATTTCTTCAAACTCCCCAAGAGAGCTGTTCCGACAATAAATTCTCGAATAGTTTTATTTTCTTTAGCTATTTGATAGCGCAGGACATTATCCAAAAGTTCATTAAAAAATTCTTTTTTCAAATCAGCTAAATTGAATTTCGTCTCAGCACTTTTTGGTTTTATGGCAATTGTGATTTTTTCTATTGGATTACCTTTGGTATCTAAAAATAGATAAGCACGGTCAATAAAATTATAGGCTGTATTATAAATAGCTTCTAATGGGTATAGCTTAAAATCAAGCGAAATAATTATTTCTTTTGTTTTTCCTGCCTTATTAGGAAGATTAGTTTTAATCATACATAAAAGAGAAGTTAAATTTCAATCATTATAGCATGAAAAATTCGTTCGTTCAAACTGCACTAAAATTTTAAACGAGAAAAACCATACTTTTCCTCAACCTCCTGCCAATCTTGAGAGGTTTTAATTTCTTTAATAAAACAATTTTTATCTAAATTGAAATTAGCATTATCTTCTGGCAATAATTTATATCTTACGAGCGCTATTTTTGGTACTTGATTTGAAGGATAATTTATCAAAGCCCAGGTTTCATAAACATATTGGGGATAAATAGGCATGCCATCTTTAAATAAACAAAGATGGACAAGGGGTGTGTAATAATTTCCTATTAACTCAACTTTAGACAAGAAATAACGTTCAATACCATTATTTTTTAATTTTTCTATAACTACTGGCGATACCAAAGGAAGTTCTTCGCCGGCCGGTTGTTGATTAATACTTTCTAAGACTTTTTTAATAACGAAATGCTCTTGATTTAAGACAAAATGAAAATATAGAATAATAATCAATGCCATTAAAAGATTTAGACCTAAAACAATAATTAGAAAATATAAATTCTTTTTAAGAATTTTCTGAAAATTTTTAATTATAGATTGCATTTTAAAATTCTGTTTCTTTTTGATTGTTGTTTGAATCATATAATAAATGTTACAAATTGCAGCAATAAAGACGCATCTGATACCATTGCTTTGGCGCTGTGCCACATAAAGTACCAGTTGTATAACGTTCGACGCCGGCCACTACTTGACCAGTAGGACAAGTTTGCGAAGCATTACAAGTGTAAGCTGTCCAAGCACAGTTATCTAAAGTATTGCTTGTAGCAATTAAATTACCAGTAAGCCTTGCGTCTCCAGAAACATCTAATTTATATCCAGGAGTGGTCGTCCCGATGCCGACGTTGCCGCTTGAATTGACATATAACCCTGTCCCACCTGCTGCCCCTCTTAGTTGAGCAGTATCAGCAACATCTAATTTGCTCCCTGGTGCCGTCGTCCCGATGCCGAGGCGTTTATTAGTATTATCCCAGAAAAGATTACTATCAGCGCCAAATTGAGAAGAACTGGCGAACTGAATGTAACCGGAAGAACCAGCGGGTAAAGTAATATTGCAATCCGGCGGACTACAGGAAGGAGTAGTCCACACTCCTAAAACATAATGGGCCATTATTAAACCAAACAAAAGCAAAAGAGAAAAAAAAGTAAAAAATAAAGGATTTTTAAAAATTTTCATAAGTTTTTAAATTTTTATTTATTATTTTATTTATTATTAATTTATTATATTATTTTTTTACTTAAAAATCAAAATTAAAAGATGAGATCTAATAAATACATAAAAAACTATAATGATTGTTCCTCTGTTGAGGTGGGAGTAATCAAGCCTCTTGAGTCAAGATCTATTACTTCTTGAAGTTTTTTAGAACTGGCGCCAACTGAGGCAACTGCATTAATTATAACTTGACCATTGCCAGAATTAGTAATATTTATACTAACATCATTAGTGTTATAGAGGCTTAGAGTAAAACTACCTGCGGGCAAATCTTTGTTTCTTTCTAATTTTATCAAACTATCCTGAATACCCGATGCGGCTGCGTAAAAAGCCCTATTAGCATCTTTAACACTTTTTATATTTTGATTAACCAAAAAAGCAAGAAAAGCCGAACTAAGAGAGATGGTAAAAATTAAACCACTAAAAGAAAGAACAGTGATTATAGCAGCCACGCCTTTCAATTTAAAATTTTTAATTTTACAATTTTTAATTTTTAAATAAAGAGACACAAATTTTTAATTTTTAAACTTTTGTAAAACTAGAAAATGAAGGAATTATTTATAAAATTACAAAACTGGAAATTAAAAATTATTTAGCCGGTGTTAATATATTAAACACAAAACTACTAGTTCGACTGATTTGTTGTTCGGGAAGAGAAGAAACGTACTCTATAGTAATATCAATTTTAATTCCTGATCTTACAGATCTTAAATCTAATACTTTATAATTAGAGGCATCGCAAATATAACTTTGATTTGCTCCGCCAGTTCTACAATTAAAAGAAATCCACCCCACTCTCTCTGACCAAGCATAACCATCCCACTCGCCGGCTTCGTAATTACTAGAAGTAGTCGTGGCTATTTTAACTCCGTAATTGACACTTGAACCATCAGT
>Ga0123519_10009730_pt1 | contig 14424 bp, 13 predicted proteins | sample YelNatPaOPRAMG02_FD_87396 | JGI IMG/M metagenome (GOLD analysis project Ga0123519, IMG submission 87396) | Hot spring microbial communities from Yellowstone National Park - Yellowstone National Park OP-RAMG-02 (version 2) | ecosystem: Environmental > Aquatic > Thermal springs > Hot (42-90C) ...
ACCCCGTACCGCTCCGCCAACTTGAAGATGGTCTCCATGGCCTTGGGCGGCACGTTGGCGTCCAGGACGACCATGGCCGCCTCCCGGAAGTACCTGCGGTTGGCGTAGATGTAGGCCGGGGTGATGGCCTCCATGATCTTCGTATCGTCCACGGAGACGAAGGGCTTGCCGGCCTCATCCAGGACGGTGAGGTAGGCGGCGGTGCGCTGGCCGGCGAGGACGAGGACCTGGCTCACGTCTATGCCGCACTCCTCAGCCTGGCTGAGGAGGCGGCGGCCAGGGCTGTCGTCCCCCACGGCGGAGAGGAGCACGGCGTGCACCCCCAGGCGGGCCAGGTTTTCCGCCACGTTGCGGGCCACGCCCCCCACGCTGTTGCGGATCTCGCCCGGGGCAGAGGTCCCGGGCATCAGGGCCTGGGCGGCCCGTCCCTTGATATCCAGGTTTGCCGCCCCGATCACCAGGACCGTGGGCTGTCCGCCGCCCCTATCCGCCATCGCCATAGGCCACCCCCTGCGTCACTGCGGTTCCCGTCCCTGTCCCTCCGGAGGGGAGAGGAAGGGCATCCCCTCGCCTCCGAGGAAGACGGTCACCTCGCCCTTGCCCTCGGAAAGTTTCTCCAGGGCCTCCAGCATGCGCAAGGCCAGGACATCCTCGGTCACCATCCGCCCGATGAGGCGCTCTATCACCGAGGCCAGCCGCTGGGCCAGTGCCGCATCGCGCCAGGCGATCCCTGCCACAAGCCCCTCCAGGGCCTTTATGGTGGCCGCGACAGCCTCATGCCGCTTCTGCTCCACCGCTTCAAGGGCCGCTGCCTGGCCCTGCCCTTTCAGTTGCAAGGCTTCCTTTTCCGCCTCGGCGCGGACGATCTCCGTGACCCTGTGCCACCGGACCCCCCACCACTCCAGGAGGCGTTCCTGCACCTCGTCGGGGACGCGGACCTCGCTCACGTCCACCGTGGTGACGGAAACGCCGAACTGCTCTGCCGCCGTCTTCTTGACGATATCCAGCACCCTTTTCTCTATCTCCCGGATGGTGCGCTCCTCCGGGTCAAAGCCGCCGCTCCCCGGTTGCCCGGGCTCGTGGCGGAAGAGTTGGTCAAAGTCGTAGGTGGCCACCACGTCGCGGAGGGCGTTCTCCACCATCCCCACGGCGGTCAGGCGCCAATCACCGCTGGGGTTGAAGGCGGCCTTGCGCACCGTGCTTTCGTAGGCCTGGTAGACCCGGCCCAGGACGGGGTCCGAGGTTGGGTCGTGGGGCCCTTCCCGGCGGTCGGTCGCGTCCTTGGGCTCAATGCGGAAGCCGACGCCCAGCCTCACCGTCAGAGGGATGTGGTCGCGGGTGCGGACGTTCTCCAGGGTGCGGCTCTCCCACTGGGGCCGCAGGTCCACTACGCAGCGGGTCCGCTCCAGGAAGGCGATCCAGGCCGTCCCTGGCCCCACGACCTTCGTGATCCGGCCGCCCTTCTGGAAGATGGCCGCGTTCCCTTCCTGGACCACCACCAGACCCGGCCCACCCAATTTCTTGAGGAGGCCCACCGGCTTGGTGTACTTCTCCTGCCCTTCGTCTATCACCAGCCAGGGCGGCCCCAGGTTGAGGAGGGCCATCAGCACCAGCCGCAGGGCCTCGCCGCGGCTCACGTCCGGGAGTTCGTTCAGGGCCAGGACCCCCTCCGCGGCTGTCCAGGCGAGGAGGACCAGGGGGGCGCCCACCGTCACCAGACCGAAGAGGAGGCCGGCCACGGCGGCGCACACCACCTGCATCTCGTAGGACCCCAGGAGCCAGGCCAGGACCCGGTTCCGCGCCGCGATCACCCCCGCGTTCTCGGCCAGGAGCCCCTGCAGGTACGTCCCGCTGAGCCAGGCCACCGCCCAGATCAGGTACAGGACGATGAGCAGGCGCATGGCCCTGCGGGGGAGGAGGAAGGGGAGCGCCAGGGGCGCGGCCAGGGCGAAGGCCAAGCCTGCCGCCCAGTGCACCCGGAACCAGAGCAAGGCGTCCACAAGGGCGAAGGCCAGCAGCCAGGCCCCAAGGAGGGCATATCGCCCCCAGCCTCGGCCACCCTGGTTGTTGTTCAGGTCCACGTCCGCGTTCATGGGGCCGCACCTCCTTCCTTACAGCCCCAGATCGGGAGCCTGGGGAGACCCTCCCCCTTTCCGCTCAGCGGCTTCCTGCAGACAGGCGAGGGTCTGGGCCGCGGCCTCCTCCCAGTGGAACCGGGAAGCCCGTTCCAGGGCCCTCTCCCCCCACGCCCGCCGCGCCTCTGCCGAATGCCACAGGTGGGCCATGGCCGAGGCCACCTGGCCCTCGTCCTCTGGGTCCACCAGGAGGCCCGCATCGCCGACGATCTCCGGCAGGGAAGCCCGCCGGGAAGCGATCACCGGGGTGCCGCAGGCCATGGCCTCCAGCACTGGCAGCCCGAACCCCTCGTACAGGGAGGGGAAGACGAAGAACTCCGCCAGGGTGTACAGGGCGGGCTTGTCGGCATCGTCCACCCAGCCGGGGAAGCACACCCTCTCGCCCAGGCCCAGTTCGCCTGCGAGCCGGGCCGGGTGGGGAAAGAGGGGCGTCTCCCTCGGGGGGAGGCGCCCAGCCACCACAAGCCGGGGGGCGTCTTCCCCCGCCTCCACCGCGGCCCACCGAGCGAAGGCCCTCAGGAGCCCTGCCACGTTCTTGCGCCGGTCAAAGCCCCCCAGGTACAGGGCGAACCGCTCCGGCAGGCCGTACCGCTCCCGCACGCTGGCCAGCGTCGCCGCGTCCCGCACGGGCCGACAGCGGGGGTCCGCCGCCAGGAGGACGGCCCGCACCCGCTCCCTCGGCACGCGGAGGTGAGCGACGATGTCCTCCGCCGAAGCCCGGGAGTCCGTGAGGACCCGGGTGGCCCGGCGGGCCGAAGCCACCACCAGCCGCAGGTAGAGTTCGCCCCACGCGCCCCCCCGGTACTCCCGGAAGAGGAGCGGGATGACATCGTGCACGGTGACTACCGTGGGGCAGGACGGGAAGAACGGCCCTGCCCAGTAGGGCACCCAGGCCACCTCGGCCCCCAGCCTGCGGCAGGCCAGGGGGAAGGCCACCTGCTCAAAGGCCACCTTCCCCCAGGGGCCCCACCTCCTGCCTGGCCCCCGGGGCACCGCGTACCGCACCCCCACCATCCGCGGGGCATCGGCGCTCCCCGGGGGCAGGACCAGGGTCCAGCGCACCCCCGGCTCCAGGCCCGCCAGGGTCTGGAGCAGGTGGTGCAGGTATTGCCCGCTCCCAACGGCCCTTTGGCCCCAGAACCAGCCGTTGACGACGACGTGCATGCACCCCCTCAGCGGAGGACCCTCTCGTCGCCCACCCGGCGGGTGATGCGCCGCTCGTCCAGGTGCTCCATCAGGGCCAGGGCGTACTTGCGGCTGGCGTTGAAGAGGTCCCGCACCTGGGCCACGGTGATGCTCCCGTGCTCCTGGATGAAGGCCACCACCCGCGCCACCATCTCGTCGTAGGTCTCGCGGAGGAAGAGGACTTCGTCGCTCACCCGGACCAAGCGCCCCTGGGCCACCAGAGCCCCCAGCACGTCCTCTCCCACTGCAGCCGCGGCCTGGGCCCAGGAGGGCGGGGTGTAGGGCTGGGCCTGGAATTCCGCGAGGAGCCGCTCCACGGCCTCCTGCTGCGCCGGGGTGAAGCGGACCTCGTGGGCAGCCAGCCACACGGCCGCCTCCGACAGGTGGACCTCACCTGCCTCGGCCGCGCGGTTCAGCACCTCCTGGAAGGTGCGGCTGGGCAGGCCCAGGCGGGACTTGAGTTCCTCCCGCGGCATCCCCTGGCGCAAGGGGTTCTGGCGGTGGTACTGGGCCAGAGCCTCCCGCAGGCGCTCCAGGAGGGCTGTCCACGCGCTGCGGGAGACGAGGGTCCTTCCGCTCGCCACCGCCTCCCGCGCCGAGGGAGGCGAGCTCCCTCCGCCATCCAGCACCAGGAGCCGGCCATCCGCGAGGAGGGCTTCCATGGCCTGGAGCGCGTCTTCCTCGCCCAAGCCTGTCCGTTCCAGGAGGTCGCGCGCTGGCAGCGGCCCGGCCTGGTCCGCGGCCTGGAGGAGGAGGTCTTCGGGAGAGCCCCGCAGGAGCACTTCCAGGGAGGCCAGGACTTCCGCCTGGAACCGGCGGTGCATCCGCGGCGGGTGGGGCTGGACCACCAACCCCCCGCCGATGGTCTCGCTGGGGGAGGGCCGGCGGATGATGAACCGGTCCCCCCGCACCAGGGCCATGGGCGTGAGGAGCCGCAACTGCACCCACCCTGCCTGGCCCGGCTGTAGGGCTTCCCGGTCCAGGAGCCGCACCCGGGCCATCCCCTCGGCGGCCCCGCAGAAGACCTCCACCTCCTGCCCGTGCTTCAGGGGGTCTTGGGCGCTGGGCAGGTACCGCAGCCAGGCATCCGCCAGGCGGGTGGGGCGCAGCCAGCCCGGGGTGGTGAGGACTTCGCCCCGCGCGATCTGGTCCTTGCTGATGCCGCCCAGGTTCACGGCCACGCGGCTCCCGGCGCGGGCCACCTCTACCTTTTCCTTGTAACTCTGCAGGCCCCGGATGCGGGCGCGCAGGCCAGAGGGCTGCAGTTCCACTTCCTGGCCCACCTGCAGTTGGCCGTCCAGAAGGGTCCCCGTCACCACAGTGCCGAAGCCGGCGATGGTGAAGGCACGGTCCACGGGGAGACGCGGCCGGGCCACGTCCCGGCGGGGGGCGGCCTGGGCCAGGGCCTCCGTCAGGGCCTGGACCAGGGCCTCCAGGCCCTCGCCGGTCCTGGCAGAGACCCGCACCAGGGGGGCCGAGGCCAGCGAAGTCCCTTCCAGGGCCTCGCGCACGTCGGCCTCTACCAGGTCCAGCCACTCTTCGTCCTGGACCAGGTCCACCTTGGTCAGGGCCACCACGCCGTGGCGCACTTCCAAGAGGTCCAGGATGGCCAGGTGCTCCCGGGTCTGGGGCATGACCCCCTCGTCGGCCGCCACCACCAGGAGCGCGGCGTCAATGCCCCCCACGCCGGCCAGCATGTTCTTGATGAAGTCCTTGTGCCCGGGCACGTCCACGATGCCGACCCGCTCGCCGGTGGGGAGGGTCAGCCAGGCGAAGCCCAGGTCAATGGTCATCTGGCGTTCTTTTTCCTCTTTGAGGCGGTCTGGGTCCATGCCCGTGAGGGCCAGGACCAGGGTGGACTTCCCGTGGTCCACGTGTCCGGCGGTGCCGACGACGCGCACAGGGCCACACCTCCCTCACTACTTGCGTTTTGCCTTCCACTGGTTGAATTCCGCCAGCCAGCGCTGCATCTCCGCGCTCTGGTGCGCGACCCAGACCTCCTGCAGTTCCCAGAGGTCGCGCACCTGTTCGGCGACCTGCTGCAGGCGTTTCTCCAGGTCGGCCAGGCGCATGCGGAACTCTTCCATGGCCTTGTCCTGCTTCTCCACCTGGTGGTCCCAGCGCAGGGTCTCCTGCTTCCAGCGGCGCTCTTGCTCCGCCTGGAACTCCTCAAACTGCTTCAACTGGCGCTCCTCGGCCAGGCGCTGGAGTTCGGCCACCTGGGCCTGCTCCCGGCGCAGTTCCTCTCCGAGGTTCTGGAGGCGGGCTATCATGCGCCGGCCTTCCTCAAACTGTTCCACGAACTGGACCATGCGCCCGCTGAACTCTTCCAGCCGCTTGGCCCAGGCTTCCCAGTCCCGGGCCTGCTGGGCGACCTTCCGCTCCCGCTCCTGGTCGGCCAGGAGGAGTTTCTCCAGGGTGCGGGTCTGCTCGGCCTTGAGGTCGTCCCGCGTGCGCCACAGGGCGGAGAGGCGCTCTTCGGCGCGCTGGACGGCGTCGGCCGCCACTGTCACGCGCCCGTCCAGAGCCTCCAGCCGCTTGAGGAGCTCCGTTTGCTCTGTGATGAGGTCGGCGAGGCGCCTTGCGTCCTGGCGGCGCTGCTCCTCCAGGAAGAGAAGGGTTTTGCCCTGGGCCTCATCGGCGCGGCGGATTTTGTCCAGGTCCTGGCGCAGGGCCTGGACGCTTGTGTGGAGCCGCTCTGCCTCTGCTCGAGCCAGGGCTATATCCTCCCGCAGTTGCGTGATCTGCTGGACCTGTTTGTGGAGTTCGTCCAGGGCGCGGGCTTGGGCTTCCTGGTCCCGCAGGCGGAGGGCTTGCGCCTCGCGCACCGCCTGCCGCTGCTCCTCCACGTGCTTCTGGAGCATCAGTTTGACCTCTTCTTTGAAGTTGGCCAGGGCCTCCTCAAATGTGGTGAGTTTCATCAGTTGCGCCTGGGTGTTGCTCAGGCGGGCCTGGAGTTCGCGGTGTTGGCGGCCCAGGTCCTGGAGTTCGGAGGTCAGGCTCTCCACCCGTTGCTGGAGTTGCAGGAGTTGCTCGCGGTCGCGGCGGCGGCTCTCGTCCAGCCACCCCACGGTCTGGGCCAGTTCGGTCAGGTCCATGGTCATCTTGGCCGTCTCTCCATGAGAAGGGTTGGCCCGGCCGCCCTAGGCGCGGCGCGGGCTGCGCTTGGGATTCAGTTCCTCCACCTGCCCGGTGACGAGGAACAGGACTCGCTCGCCGATGTTGGTGGCCCGGTCGGCCACCCGTTCCAGGTTGTGGGCCACCCACAGGAGGTAGGTGGCGCGCCGGATGGTCCGGGGGTCGTTCATCATGAAGACCAGAAGTTCGCGGAAGACCTGGTCGTAGAGGGCATCCACTTCGTCGTCGGCCGCGGCGGCCTCCTGTGCGGCGTCCGCGTCCCGGTCCACGAAGGCCTGGAGTTCCTTCCGCAGCATGCCGCAGGCGAGTTCCATCATGCGCGGGATGTCAATGAGGGGCTTGAGGAGTGGCTCCCGCGAGAGGATGACGGCCAGTTTGGCGATGCCTTCCGCGTGGTCCCCCATCCGTTCCAGGTCCGTGGCGATCCCCACCACGGAGAGGATGATGCGCAGGTCAATGGCCGCGGGCTGCTGGGTGGCGATCAACACGTGGCAGCGCTCCTCCAGGTGCCGCTGCATCTGGTTGATCTCCACATCCGTCTCCACAATGCGCTGGGCCAGATCGGCGTCCTGCTGCGCCAGGGCCTGGACCGCAAGGCGGACGGCCTGTTCCACCCGCTGGCCCATCTTCAGCAGGTCCTGCTCCAGCGCCCTCAGTTCCGCATCCAGCCGGGCGCGCCCCATCGTCCACCTCCTCCGGTGGGGGCTTCCTCACTCCCGGATGATGACCGGGGTCCCCACCTCCGCCCACTCGTAGATCAGTTGCGCAGCCTCGGTGCTGAGGATGATGCAGCCGAAGGAAACCCGCTGCCCCAGGTACCCATCCCAGAGGATCTGGCCGTTGGAGAGGATGGGCAGGGCATGGATCCCGTTCTCCAAACCGCCGGACCAGTAGATGCCGAGCCAGTAGGGCATCTTCAGGTTCCAGGTGCTGGCGTAGGCCATGGGGATCTTGTCCAGCACCTGGTAGTGCCCGGGCACCGTCGGGCTGGAGGCTGCCCCTGTGGAACAGACGAAACTGTAGACCAGGCGCTCGCCCTCGTAGGCGTAGAAGTGCTGCTCCGAGATGTCCACCTCAATGCGCTTCTGGGTGGTGGGGGTGGGCGTGGGGGTGGGGAAGAGGATGACCATCACCTCGCGGTAATGGGCGCGCGCCTCTTCACCCTCTGGGTAGACCTCCAGGGCCTGGTCCAGGGCCCGACGGGCAGCTCCCAGGTCTCCAGCAGCCCGCTGGGCCAGGCCGAGGTTCAGGTAGGCGCTGTAGAGCATCTCCCGCACGTCGCGGTAGGCCGGGTCCATGGCGTACACCTGGCGGAGGGCGGCCGCGGCACCGGCCCAGTCGCCAGCCCGGTGGCGCTCCATGCCTTCCACGTACAACCGGGCTGCCTCCCGCTCCTGCTGCACCCGCGCGTCCTGGGGGCTGAGGGCCACTGCCCGGTCCACCGTGCGCAGGGCCTCCTCCAGATAGCCCTGGGCCACCAGGGCGCGGGCCTGGGCCAGGTAGGCCCCCAGGAGGGCTTCCCGGACCAGGGCATCGGCGGGGGCGGCAGCGTGCATCTCCTCCAGGAGGGCGATGGCCTCCGTCCAGCGTGCGGCTTTCTGGGCTTCCTCCACCAGGGGCCACTGGGCCTGGAGCCAGGCTTCCGGCGCCGTCGGCAGGGGGCTGGGCAGAGGGGGGATGCTCTCCGGGTTCGGCGGCTGGCCCAGGCCGGGCAGGGCCGCCACACCCAGGCCGAGGCCCAGGACCAGGAGCAGTGCCCCCAGCCCGGTCCACAGGCGGCCCGGCAGCCGCAGGAGCCGGGCAAGCCACCCAGGGCGTCCGTCCCCTGCTTCCGGGGCCTCGGGGAACTGCCCCCCAGGTGGAGGTGTGAGGTCCGAGGGCCCTCGCTCCGCTCCGCCCTGCCTGGACCTGGCACGCGCCGCCAGGTCCCGCACGAAGGGGGCCTGCATCGGCTCCAGGGCCTGCCCGGCGGCGAGCCGCCCCCGGACCCAGCGCAGGGCCTGCCGGGCCAGGGGGTCCTGGGGGGCGAGTTCCAGGGCGCGGGTGAGGCAGGAGAGGGCTTCCCACGTGTTGGGTGTGAGCGCGGCCAGCCAGAGCCAGGCTTCGGCGTCCTGGGGGGCCGCAGCGGCGAGGTCCTGGAAGCAGCGTCGGGCCTGGTCCACCCTCCCGGCCAGGGCCGCGCGGACCCCGGCCTCAAAGCGCGCCTCCCCGTCGCGGGCGGGGGAGGCACTTCCCGCCCCTGCGTGGAATGGCGAAGGCTCTCCCCGATCGGTGACCATCGGCGCCTCCTGTGGGCACATTATAACATCAAACCTGCAGTGGGGCAACGGTTGCAACTGCCGTTGCGGTTCGCAGGGAAGGGGGTTAGATCGGACCTCTCTCCCCTGAACCTGGTGCACGAAGCGGGCCGGCCTTTCTGCTGGGCCGCCTCCTCCAAGCAAAAAAACGGACGGCCCCTCCGCCAAGGCGAGGCCGTCCGTTGGGGGCCAGAGTGGGAGTGGCCTGGTCAGCGTCGGAAGGCCGGGTGCGCGTCCAGGACGTCGGCCAGGGTGGGCCGGCCGATCTCCTGGAGTTCGTAGCGGATGCGCTGCATGGGGTGCTTGGTGCGCACCACACGGCGCAGGTCAATGGGGGTCGCCACGAGCACCAGATCGCACGGGACGGCGTTGATGGTTGCCTCCAGTTCCTGGATCTGCCGCTCCCCGTAGCCCATCGCCGGCAGGAGGGGCCCAGTCTGGGGGTACTTGTGGAAGGTCTCCCGGATGGACCCCACGGCATAGGGGCGGGGGTCCACGATCTCCGCCGCGCCGAAGCGCTTGGCGGCCACGATGCCCGCGCCGTAGGCCATCTCACCGTGGGTCAAGGTGGGGCCATCTTCCACCACCAGGACGCGCTTGCCGCGGATGGCGGCGGGGTCCTCCATGAAGATGGGGGAGGCGGCCTCCACCAGAATGGCGGTGGGGTTGACCCCGCGCAGGTTCTCCCGCACTTTGGCGATGTTGGCCAGGTCGGCCGTGTCCACCTTGTTGATGACGATGGCATCCGCCAGGCGCACGTTGGCCTCGCCAGGGTGGTAGGCGATCTCGTGCCCGGCCCGGTGGGGATCCACCACCACGATGTGCAGGTCGGGCTGGAAGAAAGGCAGGTCGTTGTTGCCTCCATCCCAGACGATGACGTCGGCTTCCTTCTCTGCCGCGCGCAGGATCGTCTCGTAATCCACCCCCGCGTAGACCACAATGCCGCGGTCCAGGTGGGGCTCGTACTCTTCCCGCTCCTCAATGGTGCACTTGTAGCGGTCCAGGTCTTCGTAGGTGGCGAACCGTTGGCACGCCTGCTCCACCAGGTTGCCGTAGGGCATGGGATGCCGCACCACCACCACCCGGAAGCCCCGCTCCCGCAGGAGGTCGCAGACGCGGCGCGTGGTCTGGCTCTTGCCGCTGCCGGTGCGGGCAGCCCCGATGGAGACGACGGGCTTGCTGCTCTTGAGCATGGTGTGCGCGCTGCCCATGAGCCAGTAGTCCGCCCCGGCCGCCAACACCTGGGAGGCCTTGTGCATCACGTATTCGTGGGAGACATCGCTGTAGGCGAAGACCACCACCTCCACCTGGAGGTCGGCGATGAGGCGGTCCAGTTCCTCTTCGGGGTAGATGGGGATGCCTTCCGGGTATTCGGGGCCGGCCAGTTCCGCCGGGTACACCCGGCCTTCAATGTTCGGGATCTGAGTGGCCGTGAAGGCCACCACCTGGTAGTTGGGGTTGCGTCGGAAAAAGACGTTGAAGTTGTGGAAGTCGCGTCCTGCGGCTCCCATGATCAGCACACGCGTCTTCGCCATTGAAGCACATCGCTCCTTTCCGTGATTGGAGTTCTGCAAAGGCCTATCCCCCGGAGGGGGTGCCGGTGGTGCTCCCGGCCCGTGCGCCGGAGGCGGGGGCCGGCTTCTTCTGAGGGGCGCTGGCCCGAGGGCGGTAGGTCAACCGGGCCAGGAGGACGCCCACCTCGTACAGGAGGAGCAGGGGCACCATGACGATGGACATGTTGAAGGGGTCCGGCGTGGGCGTGATGACGGCCGCGATGACGGCGATGAGGATGATGGCGTACTTGCGGTTGCGGCTCAAGAACTGGGGCGTGACCACCCCCAGGCGGGCCAGGAAGGCGATGACGAGGGGCGTCTCAAAGACCACCCCCGTCCAGAAGAGGAGGTTGGTGACGAACGAGATGTAGTAGTCAATGGAATAGGTGGGGGTGATGAGGTCGGACAGGAACCCCTGGAGGTACCGCACAGCGACCGGGAGCATGACCAGGCCGGCGAAGGCCACCCCCGCGGCGTAAAGCAGGGTGCCGGCGGGGAGGAGCACGTAGAGGTAGCGCCGCTCCTTCCGGGTCAGGCCCGGCACGACGAAGGCCACCAGTTGGTAGAGGATGACCGGCATGGCGATGACCACGCCTGCCACCAGCGCGATCTTGAAGTAGATGAGGATGCTTTCGGTGGGCCGCAGCGCGACGGGGGTCTTGCCGCCCATGGGGCGGATGAGGATCTCCAAAAGGTAGCGCGTGAAGGCCAGGCTGAGGATCGTGCCCGCGATGAGGGCCAGGCCAGCCTTGATCAACCTGGAGCGGAGTTCCTCCAGGTGCTCCAGGATGGTCAACGCAGGCCCGCCTTCCTCTTCCGATGGCTCGGTTCGCCGCTCGGGTGTGCCCTTATCCGCCATGGGTGCTCACAGGTGAGAGGTCCTTTCCTGCCTGCTGGGAAGATGGCCGCGCCGTCAGCCCGCTACTTCGTCCGAAGGCGAGGGCTCTCCGGTCCCCTCGGCCGCCTCCGGCTCCTGGGCCGCGCCTTCCTGGGGGGCTGCCTCTGCCGCCTCGGCGAGGGGAAGCGCATCCGGGGCCGCGGCCTCTGGCGCAGGCGGCTCCGTCGGCGCGGGGGCCTCCTCCGCCGGCGTTGGCGCCGGGGCCTGGGCCTTCTGAGGCTCCTTGGCCTTCGTGCTCTCCTCCAGTTCCAAGGAGAACTGGCTGGTGACCTCCTGGGTCATGGCCCGGAAGTCACGGATGCTCTTGCCCACGGCGCGGCCGATCTCCGGCAGGCGTCCTGGCCCGAAGATGATGAGGGCCAGGATCAGGATGAAGACCAACTCCATGGGCCCGATGCCGAAGAAGTTCATTCCCCACCCCTTTTGGAACGGCCCACTTCTGCAAGCAGGCCGTCTTCCTTCAACTGGGCAACCAGGCTCCCCAACACCCCGTTGACAAAACGGGGGGAGGAGTCGCTGCCGAAGGTCTTGGCCAGTTCCACCGCCTCGTTGATGACCACCTTCACTGGCGCATCGCGGTCCACCAGGAGTTCGTAGCAGGCCATGCGGAGGATGTTGCGGTCCACAATGGCCACCTGTTCAATGGGCCGTTCCCGGGCATGCTGGGCGATGGCCTGATCCAGCCGCCGGCGGTGGGCCACGACGCCCATGACCAGGCGCCGGGTGAAGGCCTGGGCCTCCTCGGGCAGGGGCGTCTCCTCAAAGCGGTATTTGAGCACCGTCTCGGGATCGTGGCCCGCGCAGTCTATTTCAAACAGCGCTTGCAGGGCCGTTGCCCGCGCCCGGCGTCGGACTTTCACCGCGCTGCTCCCCGCCTCGCGTCACGTTCCGTGTTCGGGGAAGAGGACATCCTCAATGTGGACGTTGACCTCCTCCACCTGCATGCCCACCATATCGCGGATGGCCCGGGCCACCTCCCGCTGGATGGTCCGAGCCAGACGGATCATGTTGCTGCCAGGCTGGGCCACCACATGGACGTCCACGCGCACGGCATCTCCGTGCACGTCCACGTGGATCCCTTCGCCCAGGCGGCCCACGCTGAGGAAGCGGCCCACCCCTCCCCGGTGGGCGCACAGGCGCGCCACTCCCGGCACCCCCAGCACCGTCAGCCGGACGATGGTCAGCAGGACCTCAGGGGCGATGGTGGTCTTGCCCAAGGGTTCCGCGGGCGGTTGTTCCATCTTGCCCCTCCCTCGCGTGCCGTCCTTCAGGGCCTACTGCATGACCATGCCGCCATCCACGGAGAGGACTTGCCCGGTGATGAAGGCGGCCTCGTCGGAGGCCAGGAAGGCCACGGCCTTGGCGATATCCTCTGGCTGGCCGGCCCGCCCCAGGGGGGTCATCTGGATGGCGGTGTCCTTCAGTTCCTGGGGCAGGCTGGCGGTCATGTCGGTCTCCACAAAGCCGGGGGCCACGGCGTTGACAGTGATGTTGCGGGGGCCCAGTTCCTTGGCTGCGGCCTTGGTGAGGCCGATGAGGCCCGCCTTGGCCGCGCAGTAATTGGCCTGCCCCACGTTCCCGGCCAGCCCGGCCACCGAGGTGATGTTGATGATGCGCCCGAAGCGCCGCCGGACCATGGTGCGGGCTGCGGCCTTGATACAGTTGAAGGCCCCCTTCAGGTTGGTGTCCAGGACGACGTCCCAATCCTCCTCGGACATGCGCATCAGGAGGGTATCTCGGGTCACGCCGGCGTTGTTGACCAGGATGTCCACCTGGCCGAAGGCTTCAAGGGCGGCGTCCATCAGGCGCTTGGCCTCTTCAGATTGGGAGACGTCCGCCTGGACCGCCAGGGCGCGCCCACCAGCCTGCTCAATTTGGGCCACCACCTCCAGTGCCGCAGCCTCATTGGTGTGGTAGTTGACCACCACTGCCGCGCCCCTGCGGGCCAGTTCCAGGGCGATGGCCCGGCCGATCCCGCGAGAGGCTCCCGTGACGATCGCCACCTTGCCCGACAAGTCCCCCATCTGCTCCCCCCTATCATCCTAGGGCGCTTTTCAAAGTTCACCCCGCCCAGTCCTGGACCTCTTGCCACTCCCCCACGGTGCGCACCGCAGCCTGCGGGGCGATGCGGCGCACCAGCCCCGCCAGGACGTTGCCCGGCCCCACCTCCACAAAGGAGGAAACGCCCTGCGCCTCCAGGTACTGCACGGTCTGGGTCCAGCGCACCGGCGACGTCAGTTGGGCCAGGAGTTCCTGGCGCACCTCGTCGGCCGTCTCCAGGGGCCTGGCCTGGACGTTGCCGACGACCGGGATGCGGGGAGGCCGCAGGTCCACCAAAGCCAGGGCCTCCCGTAGCGCCTCCACCGCCCCTCGCATGTACGCGGAGTGGGTGGCCACGCTCACCCGCAGCGGGACGACGCGCCCTCCCCGCTCCCGGGCCAGTTGGGTGGCCCGCTCCAGGGTTGGGAGGTCGCCCGAGATCACCACCTGGCCCGGGCAGTTGTAGTTGGCCACCTGGACCACGCCGCCCGTCAGGCTCGCGGCCTCCTGGCAGAGGGCCTCCACTGCCTCGTCCTCCAGTTTGAGGATGGCCGCCATCCCGCCGGGAGGCTCTTCCCCAGCCGCCTTCATCGCCAGCCCGCGCACCCGGACCAGCCGCACCCCTTCCGCGAAGGGGAAGCACCCGGCCACCGCCAGGGCGGTGTATTCCCCCAGGCTGTGTCCCGCGGCCCAGCCAGGGTGCAGGGGGCCGTGGAGGGCCTCCAGGGCCCGCCAGGCGGCGAAGGAGGCGACGAAGAGGGCGGGCTGGGCGTTGGCGGTGTCCTGAAGGTCCTCCTCGGGCCCCTCAAAGCAGAGGCGGGCCAGGGGGAACCCCAAGACCTCCTCGGCTTCCTCAAAGGCTTCGCGGGCTGCGGCGCTCGCCTCGTAGAGGGACCTGCCCATGCCCACCCGCTGCGAGCCCTGGCCCGGGAAAAGGATGGCAGTGGACGCGTCCAAGGGCATCCCCCGTGCGTGCTTACAGGTGGCGGGCGATGACGAGGCGCTGGATCTGGTTGGTGCCCTCGTAGATCTGGATCAGTTTGGCGTCCCGCATCAGTTTTTCCACGGGATAGTCCCGCATGTAGCCGTAGCCGCCGAAGATCTGCACGGCGTCGGTCGTCACCTCCATGGCCGCGTCCGCGGCGAAGCACTTGGCCATGGCCGACTCCTTGGTGACG
>Ga0123519_10009731_pt1 | contig 14424 bp, 11 predicted proteins | sample YelNatPaOPRAMG02_FD_87396 | JGI IMG/M metagenome (GOLD analysis project Ga0123519, IMG submission 87396) | Hot spring microbial communities from Yellowstone National Park - Yellowstone National Park OP-RAMG-02 (version 2) | ecosystem: Environmental > Aquatic > Thermal springs > Hot (42-90C) ...
AGCCCGGCCGAGCGGGTGCTCTTGCTCTCCCACTGCCTGCGGCCCAGCCAGACCTGCCCAGGCAAGTTGAGCAAGCGTGGGCTCGTGTGCCCTGAGGATTGTCGGGAGGATTGCGTCGTGGGCCGGCTGCGCCTGGCGGCTCTGGCTGCGGGCTACAAGGGCGTATGCATCGCCTCGGGCGGGGCCATGGCGATCAAGTACGTGGCCGAGCTGCGCCCGCGGGGCATCGTGGCGGTGGCCTGCCACAAAGAGCTGGCGGAGGGGGTAGAGGCGGTGTTGGGCATGGCGCCTGACCCCGGCGAGGCGCCGCCCATCGTCGTCGTGCCGCTGACCCGCGACGGCTGCGTCGACACTGAGGTCGATGAGGCGCAGGCCCTCGCTGCCATCGCCCTCGGCTGCACGGGCCAGGCCGCCGGCGCCTGACGCCCGGCCCCTACCCGGAAGGGTTTGCCAGGCAGGCTGGCTGAGCCGTGGGCGCCCCGCAGGGCGTCTGGGTAGCTGCCGGCCACCATGCTCCGCGGCCTCCTGGCCCCTACCCCCTAAAGGTTCTTTTCCGGGCATGCGCGAAGCGTCATAGCCGGATGGGGGCCACTGGCCATGCAAGATGCGTATGCATCTCTGGTAGAGTTCTACTTCTTGCAGCGCCGGGCAAGATGTTGTATCGTAATAGGTGCCGGTTGCTCTGGTTCCGCCGCAGGTGCGGCTCTCGTGGGTTCCGCTGGCCTCGATAGGGCACGGCGCTGCCCGGCGCCAGGGATGGGGCCCGCGACTAGAACATGGTGGGACTACCATGGAAGCAATGGAAGGCCTGTTCCCCGACAGCGACATCCTCTTCCTGGTCCAGACGGCCATGCCCGGCCGTGACGACCACGAGCGGGTGGTAGCCCTGATCCACAACGACCCCGACTTTGTCGATGCCCTTCTGAATGACGAGCGCGTGCTAGAGCGCCTGACTGCCGATGATCAGGCCCCGGTGCGCGTCACGCCGCGGCTCTTCTTCACGGCCCTCCTCATGAAGGCCCGCAAAGACCTGCAGGCCGGCTCGTACACCGTGGAGCACCGCCAGCACCAGAAGGTGGCCATCTTTGACGCCCAACAGGCGGCGCAACTGCTCGCGGACCGCGCCGTGCGCAACTACCTGGCCGAGATGCTGGCCTCGTTCACTCGGGTGCGCAGCGTGAGCCGGCGCACGCAGGTGCGCAAAGGGGTGTGGCAGCGGCAGCAGTTCAGCGACCTCGATATCGACAGCCTGATCCGCTATGGCAACGCGGTGGGCAAGGAGCGTCGCTTCGACATCTACAAACGCATCGCCGACGTCTGCCTCTTCCTGGCTGGCATGTTCCCCGAGTACGTTGAGGCCCAGGCGCGCTATCCCTTCAGCCGCTTTGGCCGCAGCCTGGAGGACTATGAGCGGGAGGGCCGCGCGTTCTACGGCCTGGCTGCCGGGCATCAGAGGGCGCAGGACCCACAGTTGACCGCGGCCCTGGCCACCCTGGCGGAGAACTTTACCCTCGCCGAAAAGCCGCTCACCTTCGTCTCGGACCGCTACCTGCACCTGAAGAAGCACACCCTGTTCGACCTTTGATGGGCAAACGGTTTCGTACCGGGCAGGCGCGGCGCTTGTAGCCCGGTCCCCGGCCTGGCGAACCAGAGATGCCACCCTACATCACCAGCCCTGGCAGTTGCGCCAGGCTCTCGAGCACCAGGTCGGGCTGCCTGGGCAGTTGGGCGAGGCTCTCGCGCGTGGAGACTCCTGTGAGGACGAGGGCGGTGCGCATGCCCGCCTCCTGGCCCATGCGCATGTCGGTCTCGGTGCGGTCGCCCACGATCATGCACCGCTCCGGGGGCAGCCCGAGCTGCTGCAGGGCGACCTGCATCATGAGGGGTGAGGGCTTGCCGGCCAGCAGCTCCAGGCGGCGGCCGGTGATGTGCTCCAGCGCGGCCACAGTGGCGCCGGCATCGGGGATGGCGCCGCCGGCGACGGGGCAGGCCTTGTCGGCATTCGTGGCGAAGAAGCGGGCGCCCTGGCGCAGGGCCTGGTAGGCCAGGTTCAGCTTGGCATAATCCACGGTGCGGTCGAAGGCCACGACCACGGCATCGATGCCGGTGGGGTCCATCCTCTGCAGCGGGTCCTGCCGCAGGGGCTCCTGGACCACGGTGAGGCCGTGGGCGCGCAGCTCCCCGAGCAGGTACTCTTCGCCCACGACGAACAGGCGCAGGTGGGGCGCCGTCTGCGCCAGGTGGCGGGCGAGGACGATGGATGAGGTGATGATCTCATCCTCGCAGGTGGGGATGCCCAGGCGGGTCAGCTTGGCGGCATACTCGCGGCGCGGCGCCAGGGGCTTGTTGGTGACAAAGAGCACCCGTTTGCCACGCCGCCGTAGCTCGCCGACGCATTCCGCCGCGCCGGGCAGCAGGCGATCACTCAAGTAGATGGTGCCGTCGAGGTCGAAGATCAGGCCGTCGATGGGAAAACGGTGCTGGCTGCAGGGTTCCACAGGTCCTCCCACTGGGCTCTGGGGCAGAGAGCGGATTCACCCCCTCCGTTGGCGGTTCAGGGCCGGGCAGGGCGACGGCTTGGCCTCTCCCTCACGGGGGGAGAGGGGCACGTCAGCCTGTCTGCTCCTGAAACCTTGCCGGAGGGGCGGACCCTAGCTTACCCGCCCCTCTCGCAAACTCCAAATGGGCGCGAGGGCAGTTCAGTTTGGCGGCAGACACGCGCCAGGAGGCTCCGAACTCCTCGCGCTGTGTAAGCTTGGCCGTACTTGCCGGGCTCCACAGCCGCGTCATGACGCCTTGCTGCGATGCAGCAGGGCATCGCGCACAGGCTTGCCCCCATCGGTGAACTACACCGGGCGCCAGAAGCGACTTGCCCGACTCTCCGTTGCCTCCTATACTTCGCTCAACCGGCGTGCGGGAGGTGTGTGGGATGAAGGCTACGGCGCAGGCGGGCGCGAACATTGCGTTTGTCAAATACTGGGGCGCGCTGGATGCGGAGCTCCACCTGCCTCTGAACAACTCGATTTCGCTCACCCTCGACCAGGCCACCACGCTGGTGACGGTCGAGTTCTCGCCGCATGTGGGCGAGGATGTGGGGGAGGATGTGATCGAGCTGGAGGGCCGCAGGGCCGAGGGGCGGCTTCGCGAGCGGGTGGTGCGCTTTCTCGACCACCTGCGGCGCCTGAGCGGCAGTCGCGATCGAGCGCGGGTGGCCTCGCAGAGCACCTTCCCCGTCGCCACGGGCCTGGCCTCTTCGGCATCGCTCTTTGCCGGCATGGCTGTGGCCGGGCTCGCTGCGCTGGGCCTGGCGCTGGAGCCGCGCGAGGTCAGCACCATCGCCCGCCTGGGTTCGGGCTCGGCGGCGCGCTCGGTCTTTGGCGGTTGGGTGGAGTGGGTGGCCGGGGGGCGCCACGAGGACTCGTACGCGTATCCCCTCAAGCCTGCCGACTGGTGGCCGGTGCGCGACGTGATCGTCATCGTGTCTCAGGAGCCCAAGGAAATGCCCTCCCTCGCCGGCCATGCCGCCGCGCGCACCAGCCCCTGCTTTGCCGGGCGCCTGGCCAGCACCTCCGAACACCTGGCGCTGGCGCGAACCGCCATCCTCACGCGCGACCTGGAGGCCCTGGGCACCGTGGCCGAGGCGGAGGCGCTGCTCCTGCATGCCGTGAGCATGACCACCGACCCACCTGCCCTCTACTGGCTGCCGGCCACCGTGGCCGTGATGCGCCAGGTGTGGGCCTGGCGGCGTGAGGGGGTGCCGGCGTACTTTACCCTCGACGCCGGCCCCAACGTGCACGTGCTCACCACGCCCGAGGATACCCCCCGCGTGGCCACCGGCCTGTGCGCCATCGACGGCGTGCAGCGCACCATCGTCTGCCAACCCGGCGGCCCGCCTGTCTTGGGCGACGTGCACCTCTTCTGAGCCTGCTGCTGTAAAAGGGCTCCCATCCGGGCGGGAGCGTAGCGGGCCAGCCGGCTGCCACCCGGGTTGCCCACGGCACTGCGCCATCTGGTGGCCGGGCTGCACGCTTCGCGCACCCCCCTCCGGGCTGGTGCCGGGCTGAAGCGGAGCAGGTTAGCCGGCCGGCAGCCGGAAACCTCCCGTATGCCCCCTGATCGGGCACATCTTTTTCCTCCCTGCAGGGTTATCCACGGTGAGCGTGCTGCATGTTGGATCACTCGTGGCGCGCACGGTGGGCGCCATCCTGCGTGGGAGGTTGGGATGTCTGAACCGATTGTGGTGACCGGTATGGGTGCGGTGACGCCGCTGGGCCTGGGGGTGGAGGTGCTGTGGTCGGGGGTGCTGGCCGGGAGGTCGGCGGTCGGGCCGATCACGCAGTTCGATGCCTCGGCGTTGGCCACACGGATTGCTGCCGAGGTGCATGACTTTGACCCTGCGGACCACTTTGACCGCAAGGAAGCGCGGCGCATGGAGCGCTTTGCCCAGTTCGCCGTTGTCGCGGCGCGGCAGGCCGTGGCCGATGCGCAGTTGAGCGTCGTGCCCCCTGCCCGCACGCGCACTGGCGTCATCGTGGGCACCGGCATCGGCGGCGTGAGCATCCTCATCGAGCAGAACAGGATCCTCGAGGATCAGGGGCCGCGCCGCGTCAGCCCCTTCCTCATCCCCATGATGTTGCCCGACATGGCTGCCGGGCTCATCGCCATCGACCAGGGCCTCCAGGGGCCGAACATGGCCGTGATCTCGGCCTGCGCCTCGGGGGCCAACGCCATCGGCGAGGCCGCCGAGATGATCCGCCGTGGCGCGGCCGATGTGATGATTGCCGGGGGCACCGAGTCGGCCATCATCCCCATCGCCATCGCCGGCTTTAACGTGATGGGCGCCCTTTCCACCAATAACGACGCCGGCCCTGCCGCCAACCGGCCCTTCGACGCACGGCGCGATGGCTTTGTCATGGGGGAGGGGGCCGGCATCCTGGTGCTGGAGAGCCTGAGCCACGCCCGCGCCCGGGGAGCGCGCATCTACGGCGAGGTGGCCGGCTACGGGGCCTCGGCCGATGCCTACCACATGGCTGCCCCGCGCGAGGATGGGGTTGCGGCTGCCGCGGCCATGCGCGCTGCCCTCGCCTCCGCGGGCCTGACCCCCGCAGACGTGGACTATGTGAACGCCCACGGCACGGGCACGGCCCTGAATGACGCCATCGAGACGCGCGCCATCCACGAGGTCTTTGGCGCCGAAGCGGCCCGTCTGCCGGTCTCGTCCACCAAGCCGATCACCGGGCACCTGTTGGGCGCAGCCGGTGCGGTAGAGGCGATCATCTGCCTGCAGGCGCTGGGGGCAGGGGTCATCCCGCCGACCATCAACTATGCCGAGCCCGACCCTGCCTGCGACCTGGACTGCGTGCCCAACGAGCCCCGCCGGGCCGCCTTGCGCACGGCCATGTCGAACTCGTTCGGCTTTGGCGGCCACAACGCCAGCCTCGTCTTTCGGCGCTGGCCTGGGGAGGCGGCATGAGGCCCCGCGCGCAGGTGACCGGGTGGGGCAAATACGTGCCCGAGCAGATCCTCAGCAACGAGGACCTCTCGCGCCTGGTCGAGACCTCCGATGAGTGGATCCGCACGCGCACCGGCATCGCCGCCCGCCGCATCGCCGGTGCCCACGACACCACGGCCTCAATGGCCATCCGCGCGGCCCGCCAGGCCCTCGCCGTGGCCGGGCTGGCGCCGCAGAAGCTGGACCTGATCATCGTCGCCACCGCCACGCCCGAGCATCTCTTTCCGGCCACGGCCTGCCTGGTGCAGGATGCGCTGGGCGCCGCTCACGCGGGCGCCTTCGACCTCTCGGCGGGCTGTACCGGTTTCATCTATGCCCTCAGCGTCGCCGCCGAGATGATCGCTGCCGGCACCTACCGCAACATCCTGGTGGTCGGCGCCGAGACCCTCTCGCGCATCGTGAACTGGCGCGACCGCAACACCTGTGTGCTCTTTGGCGATGGGGCGGGCGCGGTGGTGTTGCAGCCTGGGGAGGGGGGTGGCGGCATCCTGGCCTCGACCCTCGGGGCCGACGGCTCGGGCGGCGACCTGCTGATGATCCCCGCCGGTGGCTCCAAGTTGCCCGCAGGGCCGGCCACCTTCGAGAAGGGCCAGCACTACATCCACATGGACGGGCGCGAGGTCTACCGCTTTGCCACCCGCGTCATTGCCCGAGCGGCCCGCGAGGTGACCGAGGCCGCCGGCCTAAAGCTGGGCGATGTCGACCTCCTCATCCCTCATCAGGCCAACATCCGCATCATCGACTCTGCGGTCAAAGACCTCGGCGTGCCGCGGGATCGCGTCTACGTCAATCTGCAGCGGTATGGCAACACCTCGGCGGCCTCCATCCCGATTGCCCTCTGTGAAGCGGTCGAGGAGGGGCGCCTGCAGCCGGGCGACCACGCCGTGCTGGTCGGCTTTGGCGCTGGGCTCACCTGGGGCGCGGTGCTCCTGCGCTGGGGCGTGCCCACGCCCGTGCCGCCGGTGCCTCGCTGGAGGCGGGCGCTGCACTGGGCGGGCTACCGGCTGGCCTCACTGCGCTCGCTGGCCATACGGTTCGCCCGCAAGGTCGATGCCTGGCTCGGCGAGCCGCTCAACGGTGAGAAGGCGTAGCGCGGCAACCGTGCTTGGTGCAACTCGCACCCGGCAACAGCCGGCAAACCTGCTCCGCGCCTGCCCGGCCATGAACCGGGAGGGGGGTTTGGTGGGTTGGCCGCAGCCGGGCCGCCCGCCGGGGCGGCCCGGCTGCGGCCAACCCACCAAACCCCCAATGAGGCTCCGCTCCGGCCACGCGCGAAGCGTGATGCCCGGAAGAGCTCAACTGCCCAGTCGGCAGGCACAGTTGCAGCATGGTGCTCGGCTCGCGGGCACGCGCTAGCCCAAGAGCAGCCGCCAGAGGGTGCCGCCGAGTTCGAGGGCGTAGAGCGCCCGGCGGCCGTCCTCTGCAGGGCCGACCGACACGCTCACATAGCTCCCGGCTTTCACCTCGCCGCCGAAGGGCTGCCAGGTGCGCCCGCCGTCGAGCGAGCGGAAGATGCCGCCCGAGGTGGCGGCGTACAGGGCTCCGCCGTGGTTGGGGGCGCCATCCATGGCCAGGGCCAGGATGTTTGGGCCGTCTGCCGAGACCTGGCTGCCCACCCACACGTCGCGCCCGCCCGAGAGCGGCCGCAGGCACTGCGTCTCGGTGGCAAAGTAGGCCGCGTCGTAGGGCTTGCGGCCGGGGGCCGGCGGCAGGGCTGCGTCGAGCCAGGTAGCCGAGGCAGGTTGGTCGAGGATCTTTTTCCAGTTGCGGCCGCCGTCGGTCGAGCGCCAGACGTGGACGGTTGGTTGCTTGCGCCAGCCCACCTCCGTCGCCGTGCCCAGGATCAGGGTATTGTCGTCGCTCAGGTGGGGCGAGGCGGCCAGGAGGAGCGCCCGCTCGCCTTCGGCGTCGGCCGAGAGCTGCGCCCAGGTGGCGCCGAGGTCACCGGAGAAGAGCACCTGACCTTCGGCGGTGGCCGCCCACGCGCGCCGGTCGCCGGGCCCGCCAGGAGCCGCCAGGATGGCCAGGATATCGCAGCCTTCCTGCACCACCTGCCAGTGGGTGCCGCCATCGGTGGAGCGAAGCAGCCCGCTCATCACCGAGCTGGCCAGCAACACCTCGCCCTCTTCGCCCTGGGCTGCAGCAAAGGTGCTGAGGGGCAGATGCGCGGCGAGGGCGTCGATCTTCTGCCAGGTGTGGCCCTGGTCGCGTGACCGCCAGACGCCCTCATTGGGGCCCAGGGCAAAGAAACTGCTCTCGCCGGTCAGCAGCTTGGCCAGGCCGCGCGCTGCCAGGCCCTCGCTCACTGAGCGCCAGGTGCGCCCCCCATCATCGGATTGCCACACGCCACTGTCGTAGCTGCCCGCCACCACCAGTGGGCCGGCGCCGGCCAGGCTGAGGACTGCGCCCACCTCGGAGCACACCAGCCGCCAGGTGGTGCCGCCATCCTCCGAGAGGAAGATGCCCTCGGTGGTGCCGGCCAGGAGCGTCGGGGTGCTGGCCCCCGGCACCCCATACAGCGCATTCACCGGGCTGCCCGCGCTGGGTTGGCCCAGGCGTTTCCAGGTTCGGCCCAGGTCGCTCGAACCATACACGAGGCCCTCTTCCGTGCCGGCATAGCAGGCCTCGCTCGTGGCATCCGTGACGTCGGTGGCCAGGGCCGAGATGGCCAGGTCGGGGAAGGGCCAGTCGACCTCGCGCCAGGCTCGGCCGCCGTTGGTGGAACGGAAGAGGCCTTCGGAGGTGCCGGCCAGCACGATTTCCTGTTTGGCCCAGTTGGTCGAGCAGAGCAGGGCCTGCACCGACTGGTCGACCAGGCCAAAGTTGGCCGGCAGCCAGCGCCTGCCCGCGTCCTCGGTGCGCCATACGCCGCCGCCCTCGGTGCCCGCGAGGGCCGTGCCGTCGCGGTCAAAAGCGGGCGAGCTGGCCAGGCAGGTCACCGGGGCCAGATCGGCCGCGTGGAGGAGGGTAGCGCGTTCCCAACTATCGCCGCCGTTGAGGGAGCGAAAGATCTCGCCATTCATGCCGCCCGCCAGGAGCGTGCCTCCGCTCGCCACGTGCAGGCTGGAGATGAGCGGCGTGCTGAGGCCGGCCAGATGGCGCTCCCACTTGGCCTGACCGCGGTAGCGGAAGACGCCGCAGCTCGTGGCCGCCCAGATGTGGGTGAAGCGCGGTGTGGCCAGCGCGGCCAGGTCGAAGACCGAGCCACCCGCTGCCACGGGGCCAAGCCTCTCCCAATTGTCTGCCGGGGCACCGCCCGGCCGCCACCTGCCCATCTGTTTTGAGATCATGGCTCTGTACTCAACTCCGGTTTCCGATGCAGGACGATGGCGCCCGTGGTGAGCACCATCGCCGCCATGCTGGCCGCCATCTCCAGCGCCGCTGTGCAAACGCTGCCAGAATCGAGGACGCCTGCCGTGCGCATGTTGGCGATTTCGCCGCTGCGTGCCTCGAACGCCCATTCTGGGCCACAGGCGCGGGCCCGCGCCACGGCCACGCTGGGCTCCATGCCGGCGTTGGCGGCGATGCGGCGCATCGGCTCTTCCAACGCCCTGAGGATGATGGCCACGCCCAGGGCCAGATCGCCCTCGGCGGGCACGGCGCGCACCGCGGGCTCGGCGGCCAGGAACGCCGCCCCTCCGCCGGGCACCACGCCGCCCGACTGGCCGGTGGCCACAACCCTGACCGCCTCTTCGGCCTGAGCGCGCCGCCGCTCGCGCTCCTTTTCGGTCAGCGCGCCGATCTTGAGGATGGCAATGCCGCTACCCAGCCGGCCCAGCCGTTCGCGGACCTTTTGTGCTTCCTCCACATCCTGGGCCTCGGCCATCTGCTGGCGCAGGGCGAGCACGCGCTGGCGCACGGCCTTGCGGTCGCCGGCGCCTGCGAACACCGTGGTGTGGTCCTCATCGACCTCCACCCGCGCCGCCTGGCCCAGGTCGGCCAGCGTGAGGTCCCTCGGGTCGAGTGCGGCGTCGCGGAAGACAAAGCGGCCCCCGGTGACCAGGGCCAGGTCATCGAGCGCGGCGCGCAGGTCGTCGCCGACGCCCTTGAGGGTGACCCCGGCGCACTGGAGCACCCCTTTCTGATGGTTAGCCAGCAGGGCCGCCAACGCCGGCCCTTCCTGGGAGGCGCTGACCACCAGGAGCGGCCGCCCCTCGCCCTGGCGCAGCACAAGCTCGAGCAGCGGCTGCACCTGGGCTACATCCCTGAGGTTCCAGTCGGACACGAAGATGAAAGGACGGAGGAGCTGGATCAGGCGGTGGTTGGCGTCGGTCAGGAAGAAGCGCGAGGTGAAGGTGCCTCTGAAGCGCGAGCCCTCGATGTACTCTCGGTCGAGGTAGGGGCCCATGAACTCTTGGATATTGACCACGCCTTCGGGGCCCAGGGTCTCATAGATTTCGCCGACGATCCTGCCCAGCTCGGGGTCACCGCAGGCAGCGGTGGCGAGGGCCGCCATGCGCTCCTGCCCGGCGAGCGGCTCGGCCATGGCCTGGATGGCACGGACGGCTGCCGCTGTGGCCAGCTCCATGCCCTTGCGCAGGAGCATGGGGTTGGCGCCCGCGGCGATGAAGCGCTGGCCGTCGGCCAGCATCGACTGGGCCAGCACGGCGGCGGTGGCGCTGCCATCGCCCACCCGTTGGCGCACACGCCAGGCGAGCTGGCGGAGCAGCATTGCCCCCACGTCCTCGGTGGCTCCGGGCAGGGCGATAATGCGCCGGGCCAGGGTGGCTCCGTCGGTGATGCGCTCGTAGCGCTCACTGCCCGCATCCTTCGCCAGGAGCACATGGCCCTGGGATGGCCCGAGGGTCAGGCCCAAGAGGTCGGCCAGTTGGCCGGCCCCGCGCAACATCCCCCTGGATGCAGTTTCGCCAAACACGACACTGGGTCTTTCCATGGAGGGCTCCCATCCCGCCGGCAGACAGCCCGGTAACCTGCGGCTGCGCGAACGACGACCAATGATAGCACAAGTATGGACGGCAAGGCAAAAGGCGGGTTGGTGGTTTTGCAGTCTGCATTCGCGTGGGAACGGTAGTGTGTTCGCCGCGCTGCTGAGGGTGGAGCGCTGGCGTCCCGCCGGCATTGACGTCGCGCGCTGGTGTTCCACGAACTATTGGCCGTTGTTGTGGGGCTACGTTCCCCCGCAGGGGGAATTAGATTGGGGTGCTGGCATGGCCGGCGAGCGCTGGGTGGCCAGCAAGCGCGACGGACGCGGCCCAATCCCCCCTTCGGGGTGACGGTGGGGGGTCTGGCTGTCTGTGCACAGCCGGCCTGCGGTTTTGCGGCCAGGCAGAAGAGTCCCGCCCGCCTTGCGGCGAGCGTTGGCTGGAGGTGTGGAACTGTAGTGAGCCGTCGCCCCTCAGTGGCATCGTGCCGAGCGAGGAGCAGCATGCCCCCGCAAGACATCATCTTCGGCCAAAGGGTCAGCGATGAGAAGCTGCAACTCGCGCGGGAGCTGCGCCGCACCATGACGCCGGAGGAGCGCATCCTCTGGAAGCATCTGCGCGCCCACCGGCTGCACGGCCTGCACTTCCGCCGCCAGCAGGTCGTCGATGGCTTTGTGGTGGATTTCTTCTGCTGACCGGCGCCCGCCAGGCCACGGTGCAGAATGCCCGGCCGGTCGCAGCGGCCGGTCAGTACGTCAGCACGACCTTGATCGTCTCGTCGGGGTGGGCGGCGATGAGGGCGTAGGCCTCGGGCGCGCGCTCGTAGGGGATGCGCTGGGTGACCATGCCCTCGGTCGAGAGCATGCCCCTCTCCAGGAGGTCGATGGCGGTGCGTTCGAGGCGCTCCAGGTCCCACAGTGGGTAGAGGCGATGCGGGCAGCCCCAGACGGCCATGCTGGAAATGAGCGTGGGCCGGTTGTGGTGCCACTCGGCGCCCAGGCTGAGGGGGGCGGCGCTGCCCTTGTAGTAGCTGGCCGCGACGACGCGGCCGCCCACCTGCACCGCGCGGATGGCCTGGTGCAGGGCGGCATAGGAGCCCGAGATCTCCATGGCCACATCGGCGCCGCGGTTGCGGGTGGCGCGCTTGATGGCCAGGGCCACGTCGCCTGCTGCCGGGTCGAGCGCGTCGTCGGCTCCGTAGCGGCGGGCCAGGTCGCGGCGCGCCTCGATCAAGTCCACCGCAAAGATGCGCATGGCGCCATTGAGGCGGGCCATCTGCACGGCCAGGAGGCCGATGGCGCCCAGGCCGAACACGGCGACCACGTCGCCCAGCTTGAGCTGTGCGTCGTGTACGGCGTTGAGGGCAAAGAGTGCTGGATCGGTGAAGAGCGCGGTCTCGGGGTCCAGGTTGCCCAGGGGGTAGAGCTGCTCGGCGCGGGCAACGTTGGTGGGCCGGTGCACCAGGCCGCCATGCACCAGGTCGCCCACCCGGAAGCGCGTCACGCCCTCGCCGACCTCAATCACCTCCCCGGCCAGCCACGAGCCAAGGTGATGGGGGTAGAGGGTGGGGCTCTCCTCGGGCAGGAAGAGGCGGCACTCCAGGTCGAAGCGCTGGGTGAGAAAAGGGGTGCTGCCGGTGTAGAGGGCCATCTCGGTGCCGTGCTTGATGCCCGAGACGATGCTGCGCACGCGCACCTCGCCGGGGCCGAGGGGCGGCTCGCTGTACTCGCGGAACTCGATTCTCTCTGGCGCGACGAGGACAAACTCTCTGGGCATGCAATCACACCTCACGGCCCAGGTGTTCGACGATGGCGAAGACGAGCCGTTCGGCGTTGCGCTGGGCGGGGCCGAGGTTTCGGATCATGGTGAGCCACTGCCAGCGCCGGCCGATGATGTCGGACACGGCGCGCACCACCAGGAAGGGCACACTGCGCGCACTGCACACCTGGGCGATGGCGGCGCCCTCCATCTCTATGGCGACGATGCCGTGCTCGAGGGCCAAGGCCTCGCCCCAGACGCGCCTGCCTGCCGGGCGGCTGGTGGTGGCGACGCCGCCCTCCACGACCTTTGGGTTGCGCCTCTGGACAGGGCGCAGCAGCGTGTCGCCGGCCACCACGCGGGCCAGGGCGAGCAGGTCGCCATCGGCCCGGTAGCGCGCCGTGGCCTCGCCACGGACGCAGTCGTAGAGGCTCTCTGCCAACACCAGGTCGCCCACATCCACGTGGGGCGCGATGCCACCCGAGACGCCGGTCAGGATCACTGCCTGCGGGGCGTACTCCTCGAGCAGTGCCTCGGCCGAGCGGTAGGCCGCCTTGAACCCGACGCCACAGGTGGCCAGGACTACCGGGCAGCCGGCGAGCAGCCCCTCATGCCAGCCCCTGCGCTGCTTGCGGTTCCAGGGGCCCGCCTCCAGGGCGCGCGACAGCCCTGCGCTTTCGACCGCCATGGCGGTGACGATGGCGATGCCGGGCCGGCCGCCTACTCTCTCCACTGGGTCCCAGTCTCCTCAGAGCGATGTGATGCCGGGTGCAGGGGCGGTAGGCAGATGGCCCCTGCCGGGTGCCTGCATCCTGCTCTTCATTCTAGCGACCGGAGCGGCGGTGTCAAACTGTTTCGCGGGGCATTCATGCTGCCTACGGGTGGATGACTACCGGCGTGCCTGGGTTGGTGGCCGAGGCGTAGATGTTCTGCGCCCCTTTGGGGAGCTGCGGGTCGGCCCAGGCGAAGAGCCAGGCCGCATCCTCGAGCTGCAGGTTGACGCAGCCGTGGCTTGCGGGGGTGCCAAAGCTGGTGTGCCAGTAGGCGCCGTGGAGGGCATAGCCCCCATAGAAGTACATCACGTGTGGCACATTGGGCAGGCTGTAGCCAGGCCCCGACATGTTCTGCTTGGTGAGCTTGGCATAGATGCGGTAGGTGCCCTGCACGGTGGGCGTGCGGGCCGTGCCGGTGGAGACGACCATGCGCCGTACGGGGGTGGCTCCCTCCCAGGCGATGGCGATCTGCTCCTTGAGGATGACCTCAATCCACTTGCCGGCGAAGGCGGGCTTGGCCGTGGGTTGGGGCTGGGGCGTCGGCGAAGGGGCGGCCGTTGGGGTGGCCGAGGGGGCCGGCGTGGCGGTGGGCAGCGGGGTTGCGGTGACCGTCATCGTAGCCGCGGGCAGCTCGGCGGCGGGCGAAGGCGATGGCGCCTCGGGTGTCCAGACGGCCGCGTCGACCACGGGCACCGGTGCTATCTGCAGGGGCACACCACAGCTCACCAGGATGACCATGGCGAGCATCCCCGCCAGGCAGGCAATGGCCGTGGCGATGCGGCTGACGAGCTGTGCGCGGGGCGGCGCGGGCAGCGGCTGGAGCTGCGGCGGGGCTGAGGGCGGGGCCACGCAGCGGGCTGCCGTCTGCGCTTCGAGGCGCTCCCAGGCCCAGCGCAGGCCGGCGGCGGCGCGCACGTGGCCGGGGTGCTCCTGGAGCACCTCGCTCAACATCTGTACTGCTTCGCGGGGGTCGTCGGCGAGGGCAGCCAGCCACAGCCGGGCCTCGGTGTTGGTGGGGTCGGCGATCAGGGTGGCGCGCAAGAGGCGCAGGGCGCGAGCGCGCTCGCCGCGCCGGGCAGCCGCCTGGCCGCGGCGCAACAAATCGCCCGCCGGCCCACTCGGGACCAATGCTTCGCTGCGATGCACGGATTCGGACTCGGGCACCAAGTATCCCATCTCCCTCAGTTCCTGTGCCGGTGCTGCCGGCCCCGGCCTTGGGCGCTGGTTCCATCTTCCAAGGCTGAGTCGGCGCCGGGAAATGGAATCCTGCGCCAGGGTTCATCCCGGAATCGTCGGCGTAAACTCTGGCCGTCGGAGGGAGCGCAGCCGTTCGGCACGGAGCCAGACCGGCTTGTCACTCTGAGCGGCTCCTGCGGCCGGCTCAGCCCGGCGCCAAGCGAGCGAAGAGTCCTTGCTAGCCATGGCGGCACGCTCGGAGTAGTTTGGTGCCACGGCAAGCAAGGATTCTTCGCTGGAATTGGCGCCCCTGTGCTGCCTG
>Ga0123519_10009733_pt1 | contig 14423 bp, 10 predicted proteins | sample YelNatPaOPRAMG02_FD_87396 | JGI IMG/M metagenome (GOLD analysis project Ga0123519, IMG submission 87396) | Hot spring microbial communities from Yellowstone National Park - Yellowstone National Park OP-RAMG-02 (version 2) | ecosystem: Environmental > Aquatic > Thermal springs > Hot (42-90C) ...
CACTTCGCCTACCGTTATCGTAGAACTTATCTCTGGCGAGGTTAAAGGTTACGGCGAAGCAACGCCCGTCAAGTATGTCACAGGCGAGGATGTCGCTACTGTGCTGCACGATATAGGAGCAGCAGCGCAAGTCCTAAATGGAACTCCCTTGCAAGAATATCGGCTTGCCTCTCGAAAACTGGCTGACATCCTACCGTACGGTAAGTCTGCTCGAGCCGCCATTGAAATGGCGGTGCTCGACGCTTTCTGCAAAGTCCTTGGCGTACCACTGTACGCATTCCTAGGCGGTGCTGCGCTTCGGATCGAGACTGATGTCACAATACCAATATGCGAGCCAGCCCACGCCAACCAATTAGCAGCCGAATTGGCATCTAAAGGCTTTCGACAATTCAAAGTCAAAGTAGGTAAAGAGAGATCTGAGGACCTTGCTCGTGTCCAAGCTGTAATGGAAGCTGCACCGAACGCCGTCTTCAACATAGACGCTAATCAAGGTTTCGAACCAGACCAAGCCGTCGAGTTTGTGAGAAAGCTCCAGAGCTTGGGGGCAAGAATACAGCTGCTTGAGCAACCCGTGCATGCATCCGACCTCGAGGGCTTACGCTACGTGACTGAATGTGCCGGGGTACCCGTATTCGCTGACGAGGCAGCCCAAACGCCAGCCGACGTTATAGACATCATCCGACACAAGGCAGCTACCGGAGTCAACGTGAAGATCCAAAAGGCAGGCATGATTGGCGCGCTGGAGATCAAGTCGATATGCCGCGCCGCTGGGCTTGAATTAATGTTCGGTTGCATGCTGGAATCGAGAATAGGTCAATCTGCAGCTGCTCACATAGCATGCGGCACCGGAGCGTTCACCGTTTTCGACCTGGACTCCGACCTGTTGATAGCTGACCAACCGGTCAGCGGAGGTGCTCAAAGACAAGGCGCAACGCTGCGCGTATCAAACCGCCCGGGGCTTGGCTGCGAAATAGTCGAAGGTGCGCTTCAACCCTTCATCAAAGCTGACCCACGGTTCGTAGCCCAGTAATGCCCGCGCGCGTGATATGTCGCTGTAAGAATACCGAACTTCGCCTGGGATCGGTGGGTCGTGCACGACCGGCACTTCTTTGCCCGAAAGCTCGATGAGCTTCTGCGCAAGCTCGTTTATGCTGATACTCTGTTCGCTTCCGATATTGAAAACGCGTCCAGCCGCGTCCTGTGCCGTGCAAGCAAGATAGTTAGCGCGAGCAACATTCTCTACATAAACGAAGTCGCGGGTTTGTTCTCCATCACCGTATATATGTAGCTCCTGACCCTTTAGTATCCGGTCTACAAACTTGGGAATGACCGCCGCGTACTGAGAGGATGGATTTTGGCGCGGTCCGAAGACGTTAAAGTAGCGTAGTCGCACCGTTTCCAAGCCGTATACGGTATAGAACACAGACATATAGTACTCGCCTGCGATTTTCGAAGCCCCATAAGGAGACAGCGGTGCCGGCACTAGGTCCTCTGATTGTTTGGTTTTCCCCGTGTCGCCGTAGACCGCACACGAAGATGACATTACAACGCGCTTCGCGCCGTTTTTCCTAGACGCGAGCAGTACATTAAGCGTGCCCGATACGTTTACATCATTAACAAAAGCAGGATCCTCGAGCGATCTGATGACCGAAACCTCAGCAGCAAGGTGGATCACGTAGTCGACTCCGGACGTGCTCGCTTCGAGCAACTCGAGGTCGCGTATATCGCCCGTGATAACTCTTATACTGTCCGCTAACGGCTGCAGATTGTCCATTGTGCCGGTTGAGAAGTTGTCAAACACAATCACCTCGTGTCCTTCACCGACAAGAAGTTCCACAACGTGACTGCCGATGAAACCAGCTCCTCCTGTAACCAAAAACCTACTCACTGCTAAAACTCCTGCTACTGCTGTCCTCGTTTTTAGGAATTGATTCGATAACTCGATTTCCCCTTAGTCGAGTTCCTTGTTCGAAAAAGGCTTTCTGTTGCTCACGTGTCCAATGTCTGCGATCCCCAAATGAATAAACTCTAATCGCAGCGTAGGGCTGAATCGGACATGCATTCTCGCATATACCACACCCGACGCACTTATACTCGTCCACGAACGGTCTCTGTATGCCATCAACACTTTGCCAGTAAACGGCATGGTAGGAACAGTGCTCGTCGCAAACCAAGCATTTCCGATCCGAGTTCCACGCTATACACTGAGACCTATCGATTACTGCACGTCCTATGTAGATGTGACTCTTCTCTGAGATCTCGAAAGGCTGTATCGCCTGAGATGAGCACACCTGAGCACACAGATTGCAGTTCTGGGTGCACTCGCCTAATCGCGGCACCAGCACAGGTGTCCACAGACCTGCAAACCCTGCCTCTGTGATCGCCGGCTGAAGTCCACCAGTAGGACAGACTTTCATGCACTCGCTACACCGGACGCACCTATTGACGAACTCGTCTTCCGGCAAGGCTCCCGGCGGTCTGATCAAGAACTCGCTTGACGTTTTCACGTTCCCGGTCCGACTTGTTTTTGCACTAGCATTGGTCCTGGCAAGCAAGGCAACAACCACTCCTGAACCCACTGCCTGAATCACACGTCTCCGACTTAGGTCAAGCGACGAGCGATAGCCTTGGGTCTGAAGAGAAGGCGATATTCTCGTAGCAAGCGTCGGACACATCTGCGTACAATCGTAGCAGTATATACACTCGGTAGCCTGATAATGCCGTGGATTCTGGTCTATAGCCGCCATTCTGCAGCTTGTTGCGCACTTCATGCAGTTCGTGCACTTGCCGCTGACTTGTCTTCGGATAACAGAGAACTTTGAAAAAATAGCCAGCAAAGCACCCAGGGGACATAGGTTCCTACACCAGAAGCGTCTTGAAACTGAATTCAGGGCGATGATACCGATCAGTGCGGCAGCTGCTAGAAAGTTGAGGCGAAAAAAATACTGCACATCGCGCGGGAACAACGGGCTAGCCAACAGTCCGCTGAATGGGGACGCGATCGTTTCAACCTGTCCCAGAGACCGCAGAGCCAGCTGCACTAGGGGAAACAAGGCGAACGTGAACGCTCGAGTGATCAAGGTAATCGGATCAAGTAAATACGCCAATTGGCTTCCGAATAGAGCTGCGGCCAGCATTCCGAGCAGAATATAGTATTTGATGTTCCTAAATTTGCTTCCCTGACTACGGTCTCTTGCATGTCTAAAGCACAACTTGCTCGACGCATCCAGGCACACCCCGAGTGGACAGACCCATCCACAAAAAAACCTTCCCATAAGCGCGGTGATGACTACAACAGGTAAAGCATAAACCAGCATTACCTCGACCAAACGCCGAGTAGAAACCATCACCAGAAGACCGAGCAGGGGATCAATGCGAAAGTACGTGTCAACAGGAGCTTCAGAAAGCAGGGCAATACGCTTAATCGAAGGATCATACTGACCTATTGTCAGGAGGAACAGGTAGACAAATGTGCAAAACGAAATGACCTGCACCACCCGACGTGCATTCCTCATTGATACAACGCGGAGTTTTCGGGGGGTCATGCGCGGTTATCCCTACACAGTTTTGATTTGCGATGGGGTGATATTTCCCAAGCCCATCTGCGATGCAAGATATATGTGGCTTACCTCGGTCGGCTTCATTCCAAAAAGCGTGGCTCCGTAAGCATCGACGGATACAGGATCCGTACCCACAACCACCTTGTCAACGTCTTTCGTAGTACCAGGTCCTTTTGGACCATTTGTGAGTAGAATGCGAGTAGCATCGAGCACAATCAAGGTAGGACGAACCGCAGTCGCATAATCGGCGATGCATTGTTCCAGCGAAGGACTCTGATGCCAGGATTGCCGATCCCAATTGCACCCCATTAAGTTTTTCATGCCCAGCGTAAGCCTTGTCGCAGAATGTGTCTTAGCAATCGGCACATTTATGAACACATCAGCAGCCAGAATATCCTTTGCGAGCGTGTCGGACTTTAGTATCTTCCCCTTGGGAATTGCAATGGACGTGTAATCTGATTCTTGTTGGAAAGCCTTGACTTCCGCACCGGCTTTTTCAGCTGATTCCTTAATACCGGTGAACCCGAGCACGCCTTCGGCGGGTCGGTCTATAATATGGTCCGCTACAAGTACTTTGCTGGCCCCAGCTGCTATGCACAGGCGGACAAGCTCAGCAACCACTTCCGGATTCGTGGTCGCCGCCGACTCTGGCGGCCTATTCCAAGCGATGTTGGGCTTTATGACAACAAAGTCGCCTTGTCGGACAATCTTTTGCATTCCTCCAATAGCTTCAATTGCAGCCCGAGTGTTTTTTGCGGGACCACGTCCGGAAGCAACTATTATTCCCTCTATGTTGAATCTTTGTTTTCGCGGCACAGTAGAGCTCGGACCTGCTTGACCATCCTTGCTGCACCCACCTACAAATACAGCTGCTCCAAGCCCCGCGATTGCTTCTAGGAACTGGCGTCTACTAATCGTATACATAGATACCAAACCTCAAGAATAGTTTACCGAGTAGGAATCCGCTTCGAAATTGCATCCCTGAACGCTGCCACATCATTTTTCGCTCGTTCTTCACTATAGAAGGCCGAAACAGTGCCGAAGTACTTGCCCTTTATGAAATAAACTGTTACATTCGGCTTCGTAACGAGGAAAAACGTCGTCCCGGACGACTTGCTGGTAGCCTTCACTTTGTTTTCTTTCTGCCAATACTTTAGGAAATCGCTAGCCGCCTTTTCGGATTTCATCGTGTGCATTGTTACTTCGAGGTAATCTTTGTCGCGCTGGTACATTTGCCGGGCAGCATCGATCACGCCGTGCTTTATGTAAAGCTCATATCCACCGTCATAAATCTTTGCCAGGTCACTGCCCTTCCCATAGACAAGCGACCCGGATACTATCCGAAAACCCTTGATCGCGTCAGTTTCCGGGAGAAGTTTCTGGACAGCGGTAGTGTCACCAGCACGCAAAGCCACAGACGCCAGAATTAGAGCTATGACGAGGAATCGTCGCATGGCAAACCTCCTATAATGGCAACAAGTAGTGGATTCACGCATGCCGGTTACATTCTACGTCAGGCAATGGAATATATCAACACGCGTTAGAACTCGCTGATGCCTTGACAACAGGACTACCCTGGGGTAAGTTGAAAATGAGAGCAGTAAAACGTTCGACCAGGAGGTTTTGCCACCAAGTGAGACAGTTAATGAGCCGCTTCCTGTGTGTTGCGTCGTTATTCTATTTCATACCCACTGCCGCACTAGGTTGGTCAACGCCAGTTGCCATATCTCCGCTTGGAGACACAGGGACCTCGATTCCACGAATCGCAGCTGCATCCGATGGAAGGGTCTTCGCAACCTGGAGGCGCAAGTCTCCAGATTGGCGCCTTTTCTACCGGGAACGCAGCTCTAGCGGTGCATGGGGGCCTGTTGAAACTGTGTCCGTGCCGTGGTCAGAACGCCCCGATATCATTCAAGATCCGCAAGGTCGCCCCCATATGTTCTATGCAGGCACCGGTGCAGGTGGCAAGACAGATCTTTTTGAAGCGATCAGATACTCAACAGGCTGGGTCTGCACACAATTCACCAACACGGATACAATCGACGAAGACTACCCCAAGCTTGGGGTAGACTCACTGGGACGAATGCATCTCGTGTACACGAAAAACAACAACGTCTATCACAGGATGTGGAATGGCAGTTGGTCGGGCGAGACATATCTAGGCCAGTGCGAGAATGCTTATTATCACCGTCCAGACCTGTCCGTTGCCCCGGACAACACTATTCACGTCACTTGGGAAAATCGCTCAACATTCTACTACCGTAAGTTCAACGGTTCCACGTGGCTTCCAACTCAAGTAATTGGTACCACCACAAACTTCTTCGCCTATGGGAAAATCGCCGCTATATCGTCCACCCATATTGTCGCTGTTACCTTCGATCAGCTTACATCAGCTGCATTGAAGTGGACTTGCTCAACCGACGGTGGTGCAACGTGGACGCCCCTAGCTTATCTCAATGATGGTCACTATCCAAGTCTCAAAGCCTGCGGTGGGAAAGCACACCTAGTTTACCAGTGGGCCGGTAGTAACTGCATTGGATATCGTCAATGGGATGGCACGGCGTGGAGTGCTGCTCAGCGGGCGACGCCAGACACAAGATGGCAAGGTTGGCCTGACGTAGCAGTCGACATACAAGGCGACGTGCACGTGGTATATGATGATGATTCCAGCGAATTGGACCAGATATATTACGTATGCAGCGCAAAAGACAACATACCTCCGCAACCAGTTGCCGGTTTCGTCGCCGCAGCCAGCGATCAGACTGTCTATCTCAGTTGGACAAATCCCGGCGATCTCGATTTCGCATTTACAAAGATCGTCTGCAGAACTGACCGCTACCCGGTCTCGCCCTCGGACGGTTTGGTTGTCTGCCAGGTATCGACCGCACCTGGCAGTCCCTCGTCGTACATTCACCGGCAGTTAACGAACGGACTCACGTATTACTACGCGGCATTTGCATTCGACACCAGCTCAAATTGGTCAGCGTCGGTTTGCGCCTCAGCAATGCCATACGTACTCTCGTGCTTCGACGCCAAGCAAATGTCAGACAATCTCTGGGTAAGACTGACAAATAAAGTTGTAACGCTTGTTTATTCGGCTTCAGGGTATGCCTATGTGCAGGACCCTTCTCGTGTATCTGGAATCCGAGTTTCAGGCTCATTCGCGGGGATTACAGTAGGTGACGTAGTTGACGTTGAAGGCTATCTTGGAACAAGATTCCTAAGTGGGCTTCCATCAGAGAGGCAAATCGGTAATGCGACAGTTACAAAGAAAGGCTCGGCAACTGTAACACCGGTTGCTATGCAATGTCGAAGCGTCGGTGGCGGTCCTGCTGGACCACTCGTGCCCGGAGTAGTCGGTGGCATAGGCACAAATAATATCGGCTTGTTTGTGAAAATCGCTGGCAAGGTGACCGCCAAACTCAACGACACAATTTGGGTTGATGACGGCAGCAATATACTTGACCCGTCGGGTAAGACTGGCATTCTGGTAAAGTGTCCTGACTCAAACATTCCTGCTAATATTGGGGACATAGTCAGTTTATCAGGAGTCGTCGAAGGAAGTATTCCCGTAGGGTACCCTGGCAATCGGCGTCAAATCAGGCTAGGCAGTTACGCTAACCTACGCATCTACCGCTGAGTCGTACATTCCGAAAAGAACAGCGTTCCAAAGCGCTTGGGAACGTGGAAGCGCGGAGGATCAAAAAGAGTTGGCGACCACGCCTGAAACTCCTTTGGCGGTGGCGAAAGATCAATGCGAAACAGGTTCAGTCGCCACCTCTCACCAGCCTTTGGCGTAGTTCTACCCAGAGAGCTGAAGGGTATTGCAAGTTCGGCGGTCCAACCGCGGTCGACATCATCTCGGCGGTCTAACGTGCCATCTACACACACTGCGGTCCGCGCGCCTGCGCAGTTCCAGGAGAAGTCCGTCCCCTCTCCGGGGTTCAGCCCATCCGGATTGACTATGTAAGCATCGAAAAGAACGTTTCTTGGACTGACGTTGAACTCGAAATAATGGTGCAGGCAGCACTCCGGATCTATGAAAGCCTCCACCACTTCTTCTCTATACACCAGATCGTCCCGCTTGGTCATGGTCCCCCAGATATCTGGGTCTACACATTCAAAAGCGATGTACAAATTGCTTTCATCCCAACACAAACGAGCTTTGGTACTCTTGGTGCACTTTGCGCCAGAAACCGCGTCCACTAGCTCAACGCTTGGTGCAGCCTGCCAGGCGACGTCGTCCAGTTTGCCGTCGATCGTGGGCGACTGCGCAACCAATGGGCACACATAAACCGGCGGTGCATTATTCTGCTGCGCGAGCATCACAAGTGCAAGGATTGGGCTTATAATCATAGTTAATAGATTATTCTTGTCTGTGCTACGGAAAACCTTCTATCATTTAGTGTTGTAGTTGAAGAGTTAGCGGAGGTAATAGATTGCAAATAACAGACGCCATATGCTCAGCCCTGAGTTCTATGCGAGATAAAAAGCCACTTGTACACAACATTACGAACTTTGTAGTTATGAATGAGACAGCAAATGCCATACTTTGTTTGGGCGCACTGCCAATCATGTCTCACGCGGCAGAGGAAGTGCAGGAAATGGTGGGGATAGCAAGCTCCTTGGTCCTGAACATTGGCACTTTGTCGCCGGAGTGGATTGATGCAATGGTCGCGGCAGGTAAAGCAGCGAACAGGAAGAACGTACAAGTTGTATTGGACCCTGTGGGTGCTGGAGCAACGCGCCTTCGAACTGAATCATGTAGGAGATTACTCACGGAAATAAGGATATCGGTGGTAAGGGGCAATCTGGGTGAGGTAGCTACTCTTGCAGGTATATCATCAGAGGTCAGAGGTGTCGAATCCATTGCAGCCGCTGACTCACCTGAACACGTTGCTCAGGCATTAGCAAAAACCTACGGTTGCACGGCAGCTGTCACGGGACCCGTGGACATCGTCAGCGATGGTAATAGGCTGGCACGAATTGCAAATGGCCATCCGCTACTCGGGAAGGTGGTTGGCACCGGTTGCATCGCAAGTGCAATAGTCGGATGCTTCGCGGCTGTGGAAGAGGACCCGTTTATTGCAGCGGTTGGTGGGCTGGTGGCGCTCGGTATTGCAGGCGAGATTGCGGCTAACGCGTCAGGAGACCGGCCGGGAACATTTCACGTCGAGCTCTACAATGCACTGTATGCTCTGACCGAACAAGACATACGCTCGCGGGCGAGATTAGAAATTTCAGACGCCGCACAATAGTCCGTGCAGCATATGTGAGGTGCCCCTTAATTGCAGCGGCGGATTAGATACCTTAGGAAGGTTGCAAAAGCTTATTATAGATTTCCGCGACTTATAGCTTGATCAATGCCTTACTATCGCAAAAACATTTACATACTGTCCAGCACCATATGCCTCGCATCGCTCAGCTGGTACATGGTGATACCTTTCTTGCCCCTCTTCATAAGACAGATGGGAGTTTCTAAGGAACTACTCCCTTATTGGGTCGGAATTACATTTGCGGTGCAGTCACTCGGCAGTATGCTCTTTCAACCATTTTGGGGAAAACTTGCTGACACCTACGGCAGAAAACCGATGATTCTACGCGCTGGATTCTGTCTGTCCTTTGTCTACTATGCAATGAGCATCTGCAGAGCGCCGTGGCAACTTGCAGCTCTGCGCTTTCTAAACGGCGCGCTAACGGGCTTTATTCCCGGTTCCTATGCGTTAATAGCGACCAACACGCCCGAGGATATCGCCCCGCACTACGTCGCGACTGCCCAGGCTGCGTCCAACGTGGGGCTTATTGCTGGACCTGCGATTGGCGGCTTTTTGGCATCCCTTACTGGTTACAGAACATCGATGGTGATCGCAGGATCAGCCGTCCTTCTCTCAACATTAATTGTGGCTTTGTTTGTAGAGGAACGAAATAGGGTTGACCCTGGGGAATCGACTAGTATTGTTGAAGATTTACGGACGGCAGTGCAGTCGCCTGTGCAGCTATCGCTGCTTTTCGCTGTGATATTCGTGTGGATGTTTGGCTCTGCAATTAGTCCTTATCTTACTTTGCACCTCAAAGCTCTAAACGGCAATTCACCTGAATGGATTGTCGGAGTGGTTTTCTCGCTGCCTGCCATTGCGTTCATACTCACAGCCCGCTGGTGGACAAGTTTGGGCGAACGGTGGGGATATGAAAGATCGATATTGCTGGGTCTGGCAGCAGGTGGTGTCACGACATTTCTTCTCGCGTTCACGCACAGTATTCTATTGTTTGGCGTGGTGTACTTTGTAACTTCACTGTTCGTATCGGCTCTGGCACCGTCCATATCTGGACTCACAATAACACGCGTGGAAGAGAGTTTTAGAGGGCGAGCCTACGGCATACAACAGGCGGCAGGAACTTTCGGGGGGTTTATAGCGCCACTAATCGCTGCTAGAGCGTCAGCCGCTTATGGAATCCCTGCTGTGTTCGCGTTTGTCGCAATAGCGTTCGTGCTAGGCGCCATCGTATTCCGATTGCTAATAAGCAGATGGACAACCTAGTCATTAAGAATTAGAAAGTCCTTAACCATAATAAGAACTAGGATGAACGCCGAAGGAGAGTTGCAACAGGCGATCAGAACTCCGAACGAAGTAATTATCGCTCTTAACTATTACAAATGACTTACAATGGGCCAACAAAACGCGAGCCGTTGAGCTTAGTAGGTTTGACAGGGTGTAAGGCTGATGTTAGAATAACGCACATGCTGGCGCGCCGCAACAGGCTCGTCGCGGCCATGTGTGGTCAGGACGGGAGTCTTTTCATTGCCCGTTGTTGGCACAGAAAACATGGAGGTGAAGCCCAACGAGGATGAATTATGTATCGCACAAACCGTGGGGCCGCACGAGGCTGCCGGTAGCGGTTTTGCTTTTGATGTTTTGCGATTTCGCGGCGCTTTCGGCAGCACTTATCCTTGCCCTTATTCTCAGATACGATAACCTGTCACTACAGCACATTGTCACGCTATACATCCTACCCCGAACTACCAGCTTGGTACTATCTTTGTGGGCTTACATCGCGATTTTCTCGGCTTTTCGGCTTTATCAGTATGCCTGGCGATTTGCAAGCCTAGACGTAGCCAGGGGAGTGATATTTGGGTGCACTCTTGGCCTATGCAGTATGCTTGCCGTTCAAGGGCTTATCGAGCGAGCGTTTTTTAGAACCTCTGTGTACGTAATTCTTTGGATGTCAAGCATTTTACTGGTGGGCGGAGTGCGGATTGTACTCAGGCTGCTGAGCCTTAGTCGTGTTCACGGCAAGCGCGCCCTAAAACTGCTAGGACAAGACGTAAAACCCAAGCGAGTGGTGATATTGGGCGGAGGAGCCAGCGGGGTTCGCTTGCTCAGCGTGCTCAAAGAAGAACTTGGATCCGCCTACCATGTTATAGGCTTTCTGGACGACGCTCCTCAAAAACAGGGAGTGTATATCCGCGACGTTCGTGTTTTGGGTCCGATGAGCAAGCTGCACGAACTACTGAATGACCGAGCAGTAGATGAGGTCCTGATTGCTCTGCCTGGAGCCAGTGGCAAGGATATCAAGGAATACGTCATGGCTTGCCGCAAGCGCCGCGTACCGGTCCGAGTGATCCCAGCAGTACAAGATGTTTTGAACGGGAAAGCTCAGCCGCATCTCGAGGACATCAGCGTTGAAGATTTGCTTCGGCGTCCGCCTGTCGAGCTCAATGTTGCTGAGGTCGGGAAATTCTTCGCCGGGAAGCGCATCATGGTGACCGGAGCAGGCGGTTCGATCGGGTCTGAAGTATGTCGCCAAGTAATTGCACACAATCCCGCTGAGGTCATCCTATTGGGCCACGGTGAAAACTCCATCAATAAGATTTACCTTGAGCTTTGCGACAAGCGCCCGGCAATTGTAGACCGAATTAGCGTAGTGATAGCTTCGGTCGCCGATGAGAATCGGATGAACCAGGTGTTTGAGGCGCACAGACCAGACATAGTAATCCACACCGCTGCTCACAAGCACGTGCCCATCATGGAGGCAAACGTTCTGGAAGCTGCCCAAAACAACGTCATCGGTACTAGCATAGTTTCCGAAATTTCAGGTCGCTACGGTGTGGAGAGATTTGTGCTCATTTCGTCCGACAAAGCCGTGTACCCGTCGAGCGTTATGGGGGCTACCAAATGGTTATGCGAGCGCGTAGTGCGAGCGATGGCCTGTATGTATCGCAACACCACATATATCACCGTGCGTTTTGGCAACGTCTTAGGTAGCCGCGGAAGTGTGGTTCCGCTTTTTTATGAACAGATAAGAAAAGGCGGTCCGGTGACCGTGACGCATCCAGATATGACACGATACTTTATGTCGATACCAGAAGCTGTGCAGCTTGTGTTGCAAGCGGGAGCGCTGGGGAAGTCAGGGGAGCTTTACGCTCTGGACATGGGTGAGCCCGTAAGAATTCTGGACCTCGCGGAAGACATGATAAGACTATGCGGATTGGAACCAGGAAAGGATATCGACATCATCTTCACCGGAGTGCGCCCAGGAGAGAAATTACACGAGAGACTAGCAGCCGATGATGAAGTGATAGAGCCAGGCGCATGCCCGGGTTTGGCAGTCGTTCGCCGACCGGTCGATCTAACGCCCAACGAAGTCATGGATTTGTTGAGGCGCATCCAACACATTGTCAACCGTGGTGATGAGCTGGCCATGCGCCAGCTCCTGGAACAAGTTGTGCCTGAGTTCTCGAAGTACTCTGCAGCTAGCAAGTCTGACGACCCAACTGCTCGCGTGGTAGGTTGATGGCCAGCAATTCCGCATCAAGAAGATTCTTGGCCCAGCTTTTCTGTTCGCGTAAAGCCCGAGAGCGTGCTTCCACGACATATGGCTTCCGTGCGATTCCAAAATGGAAAAACGTACCACTTTGAGACTCACACCCCGTCACAAGCGGCAATGTCGACATTGGTGGTTTGATGGCTGGGATTGGATTGTGAACCACGCACTGCGCATCTGCGGCGCACCTCATATTGAGGTCTCCAACGGGCAGTATGCAGTAGACTTTCACGTTCATACGCTTTACTCCCATTGCAGTATTTCACGTCCCGAAGATATTCTGCTCAAGGCTGACCGACAGGGTTTGGCAGGCATTGCCATTATGGACCATCACAGCGTAGCGGGTGCGTTAGCGACTATAAGCTGCGCAGAAGAGCTTAAGCGTCGTGGACTGTTGAGCGAGAGCTTCGTTGTTATCCCCGGAGTAGAGCTGAACTCGACGGTAGGTCACATTGGAGCCCTGTTTGTCACAGAGGACTTGCCAGAAAAAGAGCCGCCTCTTGAAACAGTCAAGGCTATACATGGCGCTGGAGGATTAGCAATTGCTGTACACCCGTACCACTCTACCGGCATAGGCGACGCAGTATTCGACGCTCCTTTTGATGCTGTTGAGGTCGAGTGCGGCTCAGTTTTCCATCCTAAACTAGTTCAACTCAACAGGGCACTAGTTAGCGACCCGAGGATGAGGGACGTAGCCAAAATAGGCGGCAGCGACGCTCACTATCTCAATGCCCTGGCAAGCTGCTACACAGTGGTAAGTACTGAAGCGAACACACTCGAAGCCCTTCGGCAAGCGATTATGAATCGGAAGTGCACTGCCCACAGCACGATAGCGCTGCGGAGGATGCGCAGGCTTCTGGGGGTGATTCCTAAGCTACGTTAGAGCACGCTGACGTCAACAGAGTTCACATAGCTGGTAAGAGCCGATCAAGTGATGTGCGGCAAAAGTAGACTCGATAGCTCAAGTTTCTTGTGGTAGAATAATCGCGCTAAAAAATTTGCGATTCGGGAGGTAGAAGAAGTGCGAGGAGTGGTAGGCCTACTCGTAAGTTTACTAATAGCGTCCTGCGTCGTGACTCCATCTTGCACCGCTGATAATCAATCAATTTCCCTTACGGGATCTGGGAAGCTTTTCGCACTGACAGTGCCCGACACGGAATTTCCCAACGCAGAATCGGTTGCAAGCTATGAGAGGAGTGCAGCGACAGCCGCGGTGATAAGAATAAGTTGGGCGCAGTGTCAGCCAAACGATCCGGGCAAGAATACTCCTACCTATGACTTCAGCTACCTCGACAATCATCCTCTGGTAAAGGGCTCGAAAAGATGCATAATCTGGCTTAGTCTAAGCAATACGTGGGCGGAAAAGATCAAGTCTACCGACCAAGGGAGTTACTGGAGGCTCGCAGAGTCCTTCGTACGGGAATTGGTTAAGCATGCTGGTTCACTGCGGATAAGCCATTTCGTTTATCGGTTGGAATTGCCACCGGAAGAGGTTCCTACCTATCTTGATTCAGACGCAGTAAATGGTCTAAAACACGTGTATACGGCAGCAAAATCCGCCATGCCTGGCTGTACGCTAATCGTCGAGCAACCTTTCGGCATAGGGGCAGATGCCGTGGCAAGGGTATACCGCGCCGGGGCGAAAGGCTGTTTTGATGCGATAGCGATACGGACAACGCAAGAACCGTGCGCACAGATAAACATATTCCAGGTCGTAGCGGCTCGCCGGGAGTTGGCAAAATACGGCGACGAAAATAAAAAGCTGCTGCTCTTGGGGGGTTGCGCGACTGGCGGCGGAGCATCTGTGGTTGTCTCCTGGTCTAATCTCTCACATATGGCGGAGGACGACCTGCGAAACATTCTGACCGAGCGAGATATCTATGACCCCGAATGGGTGATTGGGGAGGTATTCCAGCTGCCCGCCATGCCACCCTCTAATTTTCTTGCCGAGCTCCCATCGGAAATCCCAAACGTGAAGCTTGCAGCGCAGCTCACTGCAGCGGATCCGATATTCAACTACGTTGTTGAAACGCCCTACAA
>Ga0123519_10009736_pt1 | contig 14420 bp, 11 predicted proteins | sample YelNatPaOPRAMG02_FD_87396 | JGI IMG/M metagenome (GOLD analysis project Ga0123519, IMG submission 87396) | Hot spring microbial communities from Yellowstone National Park - Yellowstone National Park OP-RAMG-02 (version 2) | ecosystem: Environmental > Aquatic > Thermal springs > Hot (42-90C) ...
AAGCCCATATCCAATGGAGTTTGCCTTCTTCTCCTCTGCCTTTATCTTTTCCCAATCTCTCACAACTTCCTTTTCGTTCTTTTCTATTTTCTCTTTGAATATGTGTGGATGCCTGTGAATAAGTTTATGAGTAATTCCCTTAATGGCCCTCTCGAGGCTACCATGCTTTTTAGTAAGTCTGGATATAAAGACAATATGATAAAGTATATCTCCGAGTTCCTCTTCTATCCCCTCTATATCATTTCGCTCTATTGCATTTATCAGTTCGAGTGCCTCTTCAAGTATGAATCCTCTAAGACTCCTTAGGTTTTGTGCTCGGTCCCATTTGCAACCATCTCTTGAAAGCAATCTGTCAACAACAACTACCAGATTATGGAATTCTTTGCTCTCCATAAATTCATTCTTCTTCCCTTAGTCCCAATTCCTTCATCTTGAGCTGAAGGGATTTTCTGCTTATGCCGAGTAGTTCTGAAGCCTTTGTGACATTTCCGTTTGTCTCCTTGAGTGCCTTGAGTATGAGCTCTTTTTCGATATCTGATGTAGCCTTCTTGACTATCTCTTTGAAGTCTATACCCTTCAAAGGTGTAGGGACTTCCTGCTGTCTTGATATCTGTCTGAGTTTTATCTCCTCGGGGATGTCTGTTATATCGAGTATATCCTTTGTTGATAGAATTACGAGGCGTTCGACGAGATTTTCGAGCTCCCTGACATTGCCCGGCCAAGGGTAGTTAATGAGATACTCTAATGCAGCCTCCGAAATCTGGGTTACATTCTTTCTGTTTTTCCTCGAAAACTTCTGAATGAAATAATTTACAAAATCCCCTATGTCCTCCCGATGTTCTCTTAAGGGCGGAACCTCGATAGGGACTACATTTATTCTGTAGTATAAATCAGACCTGAAATTTCCCTTCTCTACCTCTTGTGCCAGATTTCTGTTGGTTGCAGATATGACCCTTACATTTACCTTTACACTCTTTATCCCACCGACCCTCCAGATCTGGTGTTCTTGAAGGACTCTCAGTAGTTTTGCCTGCATATCTATCGGTAGTTCACTCACCTCATCCAGGAGTATTGTACCGCCGTCTGCCAGTTCGAATCTCCCGGGTTTTTGAGAGAACGCCCCTGTAAATGCCCCCTTCTCGTACCCGAAGAGTTCGCTCTCGACGAGTTCTCTTGGAATGGCAGCACAGTTTACCTTGATAAAAGGCCCTTTTGCTCTGTTGCTCTTCAGGTGGATTATTCGGGCTACCAGTTCCTTGCCAGTGCCGGATTCGCCAGTTATCAGGACTGTTGAATCTGAGGGGGCTATCTTCTCGATCAAAGAGTAAATCTCCTGCATTCTCTGGGACCTACCGATGATATGAATGGGTTCGTCTGTCTCAAAGTCGATATTCACATCAGACCTTCGATACTCATAGGTGTTAACTGCCTTCTTTACTACCTGAATGAGCTCATCCCTGTCGAATGGCTTGGTGAGATAGTCGAAGGCACCGATTTTTATTGCCTCTACTGCGTTATTTATGGTCCCGTGTGCCGTAAGTATGATTACTGGGATATCGGCATTGTACCTCATAACGGTTTTCAAGAGCTCCACTCCATCCATACCCGGCATCTTGAGGTCTGTAATTACTACCGATAGACCTTCTTCGTACAGGTGGGTAATGGCATCTTCTCCGCTCTCGGCAGTAGTTACCTCGTATCCCTCTTTCTTCAAGAGGGCGGAGAGGACCTTGAGTATGTTTGCCTCGTCATCTACTATCAGAATTTTGTAATTCTGTTTGTTCTTCATAAGTTTTTCATTCTATTGAGTGAACCAGTCCTATATCCTTCGAGGTCCAGAGATACAAAAGCATAGTTGTGCCTCTTTGCCTCTCTGATTATCCTCTCTCTGTTCTCCAGAATAGTATCCATCTCCTCTGCCGATGTCTCTATCCGTGCAATCTCTTTATGATGCCTGACTCTTACAGTCTTTACACCAAGAGATTTTATGAATCTCTCTATAGCATAAATCTTTCTGAGAGTCATCCTGTCAATCTCTGTATAATAGGGTATCCTTGATGCAAGACAGGCGTTCGAAGGTCTGTTATATCCTTTGATACCAAACTTATTCGAGTATCTTCGGATCTCATCCTTTGTGAAACCCGCTATTTCGAGTGGTGAGATCACATTTAATTCCTTCTTTGCCAGATTGCCGGGTCTATAATCGGAGGTATCAGAGTAGTTGCTACCATCAAATATGACCTCACAACCTAACCGCTTTCTCAGTTTCTCGATTTTAGAAAAGAGCTCTCGTTTGCAGTAATAACACCTTCTTTCCGAATTCTCTATAAAATCGGGATTTTCGAATTCGGATGTCCTAATGGTAATCAACTTGAGCCCGAGTTGCCTCGTGAACTCTCTTGCAAAGAGTAATTCCTCCCTTGTATAAGTCTCAGAGATTCCTGTTACAGCAAACACATTGCCTTTAATATACCTCTTTGCGCAGAAGAGTAAGAATGATGAATCCACTCCACCAGAATAGGCAACTATTGCACTATTGTATCTATTCATTATTTCTTTGAGTCTCTTGAGCTTGCTCATCTGTCGATACCGAGTTGATATTTAGTAATATCTCCCGCATATGTCTTGTCTGCAACAATAATTTTTTTGAAATCACCTTTTGATATTGTATAAGTTGGATTTTCTGGGGTTTTCTTATTGAAATGTCCGAGAGCCGTAGTTGTGAATGTTATATTCTCATCCCTTAACTCTCCGATTATCAATGCCACAGGTCCGGGAAAATCGCTCTCTACAATATAGTTTTCATCCCTGTTTAGTAGTATGAGCCTCTCGTTTTCATAACTATTTCTTCCTATAATTATCTTTGTACCATCCAAGAGTCTGAAGTGTCTTCCTATTTTCAATAACTCCATTTGACGAATATAGTCCTCGTCTGTGGAATTGTGTTCGAAATAGTCCTTGAGTTTCTCGGCAAATCTCTTATCCGTCAGGAGACACCCGCCAGCGGGACAGGGATAATCATTAATGTTATATTTTGCTGCAAGCTCTATCTGAATATTTCTGCTTCTTCCCTCGATCGAAAGCAACTTCTCTCTATCGACAATCCCCTCATTTTCGAAGATAGTTGGTTCGAAATGCTTTGCTGAGAGTGGTCTGATAATCAATCCTTCAAGTCCCGCCTCCCTTTCTATCTTCAGAATAGTATCTCTCCTCTGACTCATAGGCCTCTGGCCCAATACCTCTCCTGTAATGATAAATGATGCACCCTCACTTTGCATTATCTCTTTTGTCTTCCTGAACATAAATATCCTGCAATCGATACAGGGGTTCAAAGCAGAGCCGTATCCAAATTTTGGATTTCTTATTATCTGCAGATACTCTTTTCCTTTTGGAACGAGCCTTATCTTTACTCCGAGTTCCTGAGATATCTTTAGGGCCTCGTTCTTACAGCCCATCTCTTTTTTGTGGTGTGAAGTACAGGTACAGAACGGGCTTGTAAAGTTTACAGCCAGCACCTCTATACCCATATCCATTATTATTTTAGTAGCAAGAGTAGAGTCCAGTCCCCCGGACATCAATGAGATTGCCTTTGTTTTTTTCTCTGCCATATTCTAGACCCTGATTATCTTCTCAGCCCTCCTGAACGCCCAGCACATATAGGCAATAGAAACAAAGAATGAGGCAGGTACTCTGTGTCTCTTTCCTATCTTGACGCCAAGTATTGTGGTCTTACCGCCAAAACCCATTGGGCCAATCCCAAGGAGATTTGCCATATCATAAATTTCCTTCTCCAGCCTGTCGAGAGTCTCATCTGGGTTTGTATCATCAAGCCTCCTGAAAAGTTGCTCTTTTGCGCACATATAAGATGTCATCCTATCTCCACCTACTCCTACAGCCAATACGCCCGGTGCACAACCAAAACCCTGAGCCTTGAATGCCGAATCGAGTATACATCTCTTTATGCCTTCCAGATCCCTCCCTGCCTGAATCTGGGTGTCTGGTAAAGAATACTGAATGCTTGCATTCTCGCTACCACCGCCTTTGAGAATCAATCTTATTCTCAGATCTGGCGAATCAGTCTCCTCTATGTGAAAATAGGGACTTCCTATGCCGGTATTATCTCCAGAATTTTTATTGCTTATAGGATCTACTGCATTTGGCCTCAGAATTCCCTTTTTGGTTGAATCTCTCACAGCCCTAATTATGGTCTCCTTCAGGGTTTTGATATCTAATCCCTTTGGTGAATCTACATAAAAAATCAGAGTGCCTGTATCCTGACATATAGGGAGTTTACGCTCTTTTGCATAACTGATATTCTCGAGTATAATAGAGAAGGTGTTTTTTGCCCTCGAGCCATCTTCCTCTCTTTTGTATGCCTCGGTTAGGGCGTTTTTAACATCTTCTGGGATTACCGTTGATGCCTCTTCTATAAGTTCCATAATATTCTGATATAAGAGTTCTGTATTCATATGACCTACCCTTAATAAAGCTACACATAGATTAAATCAAAAGAGGAATAAATCAAGGATAAAGTTTGGTTCAATATAAATTAAGATTCGTTGACGGGGGAGAGATTTTTGAAAGGTTCAAGATTGTCCAAAAAATAGTGGTCTTTGGAAAGGTATAGGTAGATTTAGAAGTTCAGGTTTAGGTTCAGTTATGGTCAGCTATAGAATTAGGCCCAATTAAGAACTGAAGAATTTGGAAGAATTGAGTGCCAGGTAGAAGAATTGAGTGCCCAGTAGAATTTTTCCAGGTAGAATTCTTGCTCCAACTGTTTCTAACCTATTGATATCATTTGGTTTTTTAAACGGAGTGCCAGTTACCTTCTTACCTTCTGATTCCTATTTTGTATTTTGTAATTCTACTCGGCTCGCCAACCGTGGTTCTGTTCTGATAAGTACTGCTCTGATAAGTATTTACTGATAACCATGTTTGGTGCCAGTTACCTCTGTCCCTTTGGTGCCAGTTACCACAATTTTCATATTGACTTCTAACTTGTTGATATTACAGGATATTTTGCAAATAGTGCCAGGTAGAATTTTCGTAGAATTTTCGGATTTTCTCTAATTTTCTCGAAATTGCTCGAATCTGCTCAATTTTTTGAAGTCTATTGAATGCTTAGCAGAAATTATTGCATTTGCATTTAGTTTTGTTAGAGAATCATTATATTATTACTTTTGGCCAAACTCTTGACCTTGTTAGGCCAGACAGATACCTGAACCTCGCCGATATGTGCCTTTCTGAGATAGAACATACATAATCTGGATTGTCCGATTCCACCTCCAATTGATTGGGGAAGTATGCCTTTGATTAGCCTCTGATGAAATGGGAGATTCCTTTTATCTAATTCGTTTTTTAACCTCAACTGGTATAGAAGTGATTTCTTATTTACCCGTATTCCCATAGATGAAAGTTCGAAGGCAATATCCAGCAATGGATAATATACTATTATATCTCCATTAAGTCCTCTTCTATTCTGATATGTTTCGGATGACCAATCATCGTAATCCGCTGCCCTGCCATCGTGAGGTTTTCCATCCGGTAGTTCTGAGCCTATCCCAATTATAAACACAGCTTTTTTCTCTTTTGTGATTCTATATTCACGCTCTTTCGGTGATATACCCGGATACATATCGTATAATTCTTCGGAGTGTATGAAGAATATTTCTTCGGGACATAGAGGCTTGTTATTCTTTCTGAATTCTCGTATAACATCGAGTTCTGTCTTTCTGATAGAGTCGTATATCTTTTTTACAACCTTTTTCAAAAAGTCGATGTTCCTGTCGCTTTCCTGAATAACCATCTCCCAATCCCACTGGTCTACATATACAGAGTGCAAATTGTCGAGCCTCTCGTCGGGCCTGATTGCATTCATATCTGTGTATAGACCGCTGTATAATTCAAACCCATATTCATAAAGGGCATTTCTCTTCCATTTTGCAAGTGATTGAACAATCTCTATTTTGGAATCTATAGCCTTTGCCTTAAACGATACTGGTTTTTCAACGCCATTCAAATAGTCATTGAGGCCGCTGTTGCCAAGAACCAATGGCGGAGCCGAAACTCTCGTCAGACCGAGCGCTTTCACAAACTCTCTTTGAAATGCCTCCTTGATAAATCTGATAGCCCGTTCTGTCTCTTCCAAATTATATATATTTCTATAACCCTTGGGAATTACCAAATCAGAATATCCAATGCTGTACTTCCTTGTTCTAATGCCTTTCGGTTTCATATCTCCTCCTGAAAAACCATTGGTTTATATATGTATATGTCGATTGTCAAGCCTATTTATGTACAGAAAAGTGGCCAGAAAGGTGCCAATTACCTTTCCTATGGTAAATTTCCAAAGATTGTGAATAGTATAATAAATAAGCACGCAAAACATATATATATGCACTACTAATATACTAACTTTTTTGCTGTCTTTGCCCCTTTTCAAAAATCTGGCACGAAAATTGTTGTATTAAACATGAAAATGCATTGACCGAAGTGGTCTTTGCTTTTTGAGGAGGTTAGGATGCTTCAGATATTTCTTCTTTCGTTGCTATTGAACTCGAATGTGAGTTTCAAGGAGCCAGTTGAGCTAAACAGGCTTATGAAGGCAATGGATGAGTGTATTATGTTCAACCCCAAGGAGACAAAGGAGAGGATAAAGAGTTCGAGACAGAGGGCATTGCTGCCCGAGGTAAAGATTGGCGGCAGATTCGAACAGAATGACCTCGAAGCAAATAAGCTTACTGAGAGTTCACCATATCTACTTACAGACTTCAAGTCAGGTTGGGTTTTTGAGGTTTCTCTCAAATGGGGGCTCGACGAACTCCTTTTCTCGAATAAGGAGATCGATTTGAAAAAGGAATATCAGTCGAGTCTCGAAAGATATATCTCCTTGCAGAGAGAGCTATCAGAGTCCTACTTCCGGCTGAAGGAGATAATAAAGAGGCTTCAGGACACAAATAAAACCGACGAGATTGAATCGCTGGAAAAGGAATACAATCTCTTGAACGCAAAAATCAATGTTTTGACTTGTCATAAATTCAAAACCATTCAGGAAAAGGAGGAATGATTATGAAGATTTTTTTGGTTATCTCTGTTCTGTTCCCTTTGTTCTCCTGTGTGTCACCGCAGGATGAGGGGGAATTCTTTGTCGAATCGCTAATGCCAGCCTCAGGAGAGTTCGATGGCAATTTGAATGTAATTGTCAAATTTTCGAAACCGGTCAAGAGAGACAGATTAAATATTCAGGATATCAAATTAATCGACAGCCAAGATGATACAAACCAGATTCCTGTATCTTCATTCGAATTCGATGATTCAGGCAATACTGTTTCGATTCTTGCTGAAAATGTCGAACCCGATAGATATTATAATATTCTCATAAGTGGCAAAATTATGTCTGAGGACAATCTGCTCCTGTCTTATTACTATAGTGGAGACTTTGTTTCAGACGAGAAATACTACATAAAGGGTAAGGATATTATCGGCAATGTGTGTCTTGTGATAAACGAGGTCTTGAGTTATACTTCAGAAATCAATAATTATGAATTTATCGAAATCTTCAATTGCTCTAAGGTTGATATCGATTTGCGGGGATATTCTATTAAGATAGACGAAAACAGGCCTCAGCGTCTTATCTTCCATAAGGGTTCATATATCCTCAAATCCAATGAATATTCGCTGGTATTGAGCAATGTCGTAGATCTACCTGATAAACCTGTAATCTATGTGAATGGCAAATTTGGTAAGAACGGACTATCCAATACTGCATTGAAGAGTATAAAGTTGATGGGTGAGAGGGGTATGGTGATTGACGAATTCGTTCCATTTGGTAAGGCAAAGAAAGGGGTGTCTTATGAGAGGATAAATCCGTATGAAAGATCCAACCTGAATAATTGGGGATATTCGCTTGCAGAATCTGGAGGGACTCCGGGTGCTCAAAATAGTGTTTATATGAAGGATATATTTCCGCCGAAGGTCAAGGGATATTCTGTGATTGAGAGAGACTTCGATATGGAGGTTTTGATAGAATTCGACGAGGAAGTAATTTGTGAGAACAATCAGTGTGTTTATCTGCTGTCTCCGTCAAATAGAAAAATCAGCGGGATTGTCACTATTGATAACAATAAATTGCTGTTCTCCCCAACCACAAGACTCGAATATGATACAGAATATAGATTGTTTTTCACCTCATCACTCAGAGATAAGTCTCAAAACACATATTCATCGTATACATATGCAGATAAAATAAAGACTCCTGTCATACCGCCAATAAAACTCTATTTCCCTCAAACATATAGAATACCTGCAGGTACTAAGTTTTTCGAAATTATTTCATCCAGCTATATACTCGATTCTCAAGAGGTATTTCTTGTCGGGCTTGTTCAAAAGTTGCGAATGATGTGCGTCAAGTCCGAGATCCCAAATCACTATCTGTGCACTGTTCTCGATGAGGTAGAGGGTGCTGAGGATGTGTGTCTATATGTTGGCAATAATAATACCAATCTGTGTATCCAACTCATAGACTCAGATATCAATACGATGCCCTCTGTCAAAATTGAGAATATCGCCCAGATAAAAGACCATCTATATATCGATGCAGATGCTTCTATCCCCTGTCTATTGTTTGTAGATTTCAAATACAAAGAGGATTTGGATGAGACATTCTCGTATTCTACATATAGTTTCTCACAACACTTCAGCTATGATATTGCGATACAAGATTCTTATAAGGAATATTCGGTCGAGATTTATTGTGTTGACTCCTATAATAACTACTCGGATAAAATACAGCTTTCGACTACATCATATAACGATGATGGGTATTCTTTGATTATCAATGAGGTCCTGCCAAACCCGAGTGGGTATGATACTCCAAAGGAGTTCGTTGAAATATTGAATAATGGTAAGAGCAGGATTGATTTGAACCGTGTTTCCATTGGGGATTGTAAGGAGAGACCCGTTTCTATCAATAAGATGTCCAGGGAGTTTATTCTCCCAAGTGAGGTTGCCATAATAGTCTCGGGTGGTTCGGCTTTTTACGACAATAATATGAGTTGTGCCGTAATCTCCGGGTCGGATAAGATTATAGGAAGGGACATTAAGAATACCTCTTATGATACCCTCTGCCTCTATTATGATGGGGTATTGATGGATGTGTTTACTTCGGATATTATTGGCTCTAAGGAGGGTATATCCATAGAGAGGATTGATAAGAACAAGTACTTCGACAGGGATAATTGGAAGGTATCTGATATAGTAGATGGTACACCATGCAAGATTTTCTAATATGTTTTTCCCTGCATAACATTGGGAGGAGATTTCTATTATTATGTTCGGTTCAGGTACAAATTAGATTTCAAGATTGAACGAATCAAGAAGGTTGTGAATATGCACCAAAGATTCAAAATCAACCTGCTTTTTACCTCTGCATTGAAACAATCTATTGAACAATTATTTGTCTCCTTCATTGCGAGTTTAGTTATGAAAACTTATGGATTGCTATTATTGAAGTAGCAGATATATATAATAACAAAGTGCAGAGGTCAAGGTAGTAAAGGGGATTGTAATTATCCAGGCTATGAATATCTTCCCTGCAAGTCCCCACTTTACCGCTGTAAACCTCTGGATTGAACCCACACCCATTATGCTGCCAGCTATTGTGTGTGTGGTGCTGATAGGAATACCTAAAACCGATGCCAGAATGATGGAGAGGCCGGCAGATGTCTCGGCAGAAAATCCAGAGATGGGTTTGAGTTTGGTAACCTTATGTCCCATAGTCTCTATTACTTTCCATCCACCGAGATATGTGCCCACAGCAATCGTTAGATATGATAGAATAGCCACCCAGTAGGGGACATAGAATTTTTCTCCAAGGAGCCCTCCGGAATATAACGCTATTGCTATGATACCCATTGTCTTCTGTGCGTCATTGCCACCGTGAGAGATGCTGAATAGCGAAGCTGATATCAACTGCAATTTCCTGAAGATTGAATCTACTTTATATGGTGTTTTGTTTTTAATAAGCCAGTATGAAATAATCATCAGTAAAAGACCGAGCAGAAATCCCAAGAGGGGAGAGAGAAAGATAAATATGACGATTTTTGTTATACCACTTAGATTGAGAGATGAAATTCCACCCTGTATCAGCGCGGGTCCTATAAGTCCTCCTACGAGAGAATGGGATGCAGATATGGGTATTCCTAAGAATGTAGTCAACCAGAGCCAGAAACCAGCACTGAAGAGCCCTATTGCAATCATAGGAAGAGTTACTATGTTTGGATCTACCACACCTTTTCCTATAGTATTTGCTACCTTCAATTCGAATACAAAGAGTGCAGCGAAATTGCAGAGTGCAGCAAGGAGTACTGCCTGTTTTGGTTTCAATACCTTTGTAGATACTATTGTAGCAATAGAATTCGCAGCATCATTCATTCCGTTCAAAAGGTCAAAGATGAGGGCGATTACGACTATTGAAATTACTATTGCCATAGGCTGTGATTTGATAACAGATAAAACAAATAAAGTAAATATGAAAATTTTATTTGAAAAAATCTAATTATCTGTTAGATTTATCCTGTTTAGTTCTTTGGAGTAAGAAGAGATGATTATTGGAATAATTGCTGATTCGCATGACAATGTGCCGGTAGTCAAGAAGGCGATAGCCTTTTTGAACGAAAAGAATGTCAATATGGTAATTCACGCAGGGGATTATGTAGCTCCTTTTACCGTCAGACTATTCAAGGAGTTCAATTGCCCATGGATTGGTGTGTTTGGGAATAATGATGGAGAGAAGAAGGGACTTACTGTAGTATCTGAGAATCGTATTCAAGAACCGCCTTACGAACTCAATTTGGGTGGCAAGAGCGTATATATTGCCCACGATATATTTCCCGAATTCCCCGATGGTAATGTGCCGGGCAGAGACATTATAATCTCCGGGCATAGCCATAATGCATCTGTTGAAAAGAGGGGTAATCAGGTTTATATCAATCCAGGTGAACTATGCGGGTATGTATCCGGAAAATGTACAATTGCATTATTGGATACAGAGAAGCTCGAGGCAGAAATTGTTGAAATCAAATAGCAGCAAAGGACGAATAATAACTATGTCAAAATCAAAGATTAGTGGTCGTTCACTTAGATGGTTTTCAATGTCTTTCCTTGTCCTATGTGTTTTATCGGGTGTTATATTTTCTTCGTGTAGCACCAAAGATAGAGAGGCATATAATATCAGGGGGCAGGATATCAGATTGACTATTCTGCATACGAGCGATATTCATTCGAGACTGTTTCCTTACAAATATGTTCCCTTGACAACAGATGAAGATCTTGGACTCGACCCTGCTAAGGGTCCTTTTGGTGGTTTTGCCAGAATTTCATATATTGTAAAGAGAGAAAGAGATAAGGCGGCAAGAGCCATATATCTGGATTCAGGAGATATCTTTCAGGGTGCACCAATTTTCAACCTTTTCAAGGGCGAAGTAGAGTTTCAACTTCTGAGTGAGTTGAAACCTGCTGCAATGGTGATAGGTAATCACGAGTTTGACCTCGGGGTAAAGAATTTGGAGCTACAATATGTTAATAATGGAATTTTTCCGCTCTTAGCTGCAAATTATATCTTCGATAGTGGTGTTCAACAGAAGAGTGAACTTGGTAGATTTGTATCTCCATATACTATTGTAGATGTAGATGGATTGAAGATTGGTGTTATAGGTATGGGAGATATAGATTCTATGTACTCCATTGGTGAGGGCGGAAACTCTATGGGTATTACTCCGGTTGATACATACACTACCCTTACGAGATATATCAATGAGATTAGAGACAGGGTTGACCTCATATTTGTGCTTTCACATATGGGTCTCAGCCATGATGTAAAGATGGTGCAGGGGTATGAGACATATCTACCAGAGGGCGAAAAGGCACCGGAGGGCTGGGTGAGGCTTGACGATACAAATCCTATACAGTATGAAGACCCAAACACACCGCTCAAGGAAGAGTCCGATAACCCGGATCTGTATCATAAAGAGGGATGGGTAAAATACAAGGTTCCGGGAGTAAAAGGTTTAGACCTGATATTGGGAGGGCATCTGCACATCGTGACGGACCCACCTAAGGTATTGAAGGATGTGGATGGCAGGGATGTAATTATTTGTCACGATGGGGCATTTGCAAAATTCGTTGGAAGACTCGATATCGTAGTAAGAGATGGGGAGATAAAGGATTATACCCATCAGATATTCCCTGTGGATTCTACTGTTCCCGAAGATGCTGAGATAGTGAAAAAACTCGAACCATATAAGATTAAACTCTACGACGAGATGCAGATCACGAGACCTGTTGCATTTTCTCTTGCAAAGATTCGTAGGTTCAATGCCAATGGCGGAGATTCCCAATTGGGCAATCTCGTGGCTGATGCTATGAGGGTGCGAAAGAGAGTAGAGGCAGAGTTTGCCATTACCAATTCACTTGGAATCAGAACTGATTTCGAGCAGGCCTTGATCAATATCGAGGATCTGTTCAATGTGTTTCCGTTCGAGAATACTGTTACTATTATGTATCTCTCCGGTGCTGAGGTTCAGGAGACTCTGGATTATATCTCCAAGCGGAGTTCTGAAAGAGGCTGTAAGACACAGGCTCAGGTATCGGGTGTCTCCTTCGTTATGAACTGCACGGCAAAGAAGGCTGAGAATATCGGAATTGGTGGTTCTGGTTCCTCCTGCACAGATGATTCAGAGTGTAGTAATGGTGAATTCTGTGCCGTGGATAAGAGATGTCGTAAGCACCTCGATCCCTCATCGAGTTATAAACTTGCTACCAATGATTATATGGCGGGGGGTGGTTCTGGATTCTTGATGCTCAAGAGAAATACTACAAAATATAATACGGGCGTCTCACTGAGGGATACCCTGAAGGATTATATTCAGACCTTCTCAGCCTGTACAGATGATGACTTCAATTCGCTCGATGCCACTACGGCGAGTACGCTAAAAGAAGCATATAATAACCTTACAAAGGAATATTTACAGATTCCCTGTATAACATTGAATAAATTATCAGAGGGTGAAAGAATAAAGGTCAAAAATGAGTAAGCAATTTCTTTTTACAAATTTTTTTCTTGTTCTCGTCTTATTATCCTGTTCGACCGAGGAGATAAAGATCACGGACAACATCCAATCCTTCGAGCTGAAGATCCTATCTCCAGAGAATCTGGGCTCCGAGGAGGAGCTGCTCCCGTCAGATACAAATACGATTGTCTTTCAGGTAAAGGCAATGGGGAGTAAGGGTGAGGATCCATATCCGATGAGCAAGGATGTTTCAGTCTACCTTAATTTCGGAGGTAGGAGTAATTTTATTAAGACCATAAAGGTTTCAGACGGATTATCCAGCGAGGAGACTATTGAGATTAATAATGTCTATGGAAAGGCTCATATTATGGTTGTGGATGATACTGGAGATTCTCCGTCATATGCCACGGGTTCTTCTGTAGAGATATATCTGAGAAATCCAACAATAGATGATATCCAGAGGAGTAAGATGGATAGTCCTCCCTTCTCCTCCGATATGTCCGGGTATAGGGTGAATATCAGAGGCCAAAAAAATAATATTGGTCGAATGGTAGTTACTGCTGTTACAAATACTGGCTTTTATGTTACCGATTTCTCCTCCAACAACAATCCTCCAAGTTCGTTATTTGTATATAACTTTTCGAGACCTTACGGTGTGTATTTGAATCAGATGTTGTGTATGCTCATTGGAGGTGTTCAGGAACATCTAGGAGATACACAGATTACATTCCCGGACTGGCTTACATATGAGGATTGCAAAAATACAAAATCTTTGCTGTGTAGTATCTGTGTTGAGGAGTTAAAACAGTACGAAGGGAAGAATAATGTTGAGCCATACCATCTTACTACAGAGAGTACATATGACAAGAAGTTGATGGAGTCTCTTGAATCTACTCTGGTCGAGATAGAGAATGCAACGATCGAAAATATGTTTGCATCGTCTTATGATAGGGATACATATACTGATTATGGCCAATATAAGGTGAGACTGAATGATACTACAGCAGCTACTACATTTCTTGTAATATCGAGAGATAATGTCTCTGATTTCGACCCTGCCAACTATATCGGTAAACAATTTTCATATGTTAGGGGGATTTTGACCGAGTTGAATTTCGGTAGCTCCAATTCGATGTGGATAATCAATGTCAGAGATAGATATGATATCTGTATAGAAGACTTCTGCCCCAAAAAGAAATAAAATACCTAATCTGAACGATGTTTTAAAGTATCCATTTCCACCTTCCCCTTTCACCACCCTTATCCATTTCATAGCTTATTTGGTGAGAAAATGATGTCGGTGATTGGTGTCTTTATGAATTAGGGGCAAATTGGGGAAAATTGTGCCTGGGG
>Ga0123519_10009744_pt1 | contig 14414 bp, 9 predicted proteins | sample YelNatPaOPRAMG02_FD_87396 | JGI IMG/M metagenome (GOLD analysis project Ga0123519, IMG submission 87396) | Hot spring microbial communities from Yellowstone National Park - Yellowstone National Park OP-RAMG-02 (version 2) | ecosystem: Environmental > Aquatic > Thermal springs > Hot (42-90C) ...
AAGGAACCAGTTTCATTTTATAGTATTTTTCAAATTCCAAATTATTGGGATTAATATAAAAGGCAGTATTATAAACAAGATAGTCATCAGAAAAACCCTTTGGTGCTTTTTCCCAATGGAGAGAGCCAAAAATCATTGATATTTTAAACATCCTTGCAATACTTCTTACTTTTTCTGCAACAAGAGGCTGCCTTAAAATGTAGCATAAAAAAGCACTTTCTGGAAGTATTATTATTTCGGGATTTTCTTTAACGGCTTCGTTAATAAGGGAATCAATAATCATTATTGATGTATCTAAAGAATAATTATGCCAGCGATTTTGATCTAAATTGCATTGAATAGCCGCAATTTTAACAGATTTACTATTATCAAAAGATGCACTTTTTATTCTTAAATATCCCCAAACAGAAAAAGAAATTATAAACAAAATAAAAACAAATAATCCATAAAATGACTTTTTGTTGTTCTTGGTTAAAAAATTAAAAACAAGAGTATTACCAAGAACAACAATAAAGCTTAATCCATAAACACCGGTTATTGATGCAAGTTGAGAAAGAGGAAGTATTGGTGTTAAAGAATAGCCTATAAGGTTCCAAGGGAAAGAAATATCTCCCAGACTCCGCTCATATTCCAGTAATACCCAAAAACAAGGGAATAAAATAATATAAAAAGAATTAAATGTTTTTATGCTGATTCTAAATAGTAAAGAGAATAAAAGAAAATAAAGCGCCTCAAAAAGGCAAATAAGAATAACCCCAATTAATATTAGATGCCATAATCCTTCTGGAACAACAAATGCTATCCAGTAATATTGTGCTGCAGAGGCAAAAATACCAAAAATATATGAATAAAAAATACTCTGCTTAACAGAATGATTGGAACTTATGATAAATAAAGGTATACATATAAAAAAGCTTAATAAAGGAAAAAAAACAAAAGCAGGATGAAGTAAATTGTTAAATGGAGGTAAAAAAAGTGCAAATACAATTCCAAAAATTACAGGGAACCATATAGGCTTTTTTTCTTTGTAATAATTAAGAAAATTATTTATAATTTTTGTCATATTATAAAAATAAAACTTAAAATAAGTTTTGCTAATAGCATTTATCTATAGTAGTTGTTTGTTCTAATAATTTTAATAAAAAAATTGCTTCTTTATTTATTTCATAGAATATTTTTAAAACATATTGAATTTATATTAAATCTTATTATATAAACATTCAATTTTGTTATTTAATGATAATATTTGATTCTGTTTATAAAAAGTACAGTCTAAAAACATATGCTGTAAAAGATATTTCTTTTATTGTGGAAGATGGTGATTTTTTTGCTCTGCTTGGTCCAAATGGTGCAGGAAAAACAACGCTATTAAAATTACTTTTGGATTTTATCAAGCCTACAAAAGGAATAATTAAGATTAATGGATTAAACAGTAAATATTATAAGGCAAGAAGAGGAATTGGATATCTTTCTGAAGATTTTAAAATTCCCTTCAATCTTACAGGGCTAGAATTTCTTAATCGTCAGGCCGAACTTTGCAATATAAGTCGGGCAATTGCTAAAAATAAAATATTTGAGCTTCTTGAATTTTTTGGAATAAGTGGAATAGAAAAAAAACCGGTGAAAACATATTCTAAGGGGATGCTAAAGAGAATTGGAATTGCATCCGCCTTTTTGTGTGCAACATCAATATTAATATTAGATGAGCCAACAGCAGATCTTGATGCTTTAGGTATAATCCAGCTTAGAAAGGCTCTGGAATCTCTTAAACAAAAAATAACAGTGATTTTAAATTCGCATTTTTTAAGTGAAGTAGAAAAAATATGCACAACATTTGCAATAATAAATAATGGTAAAATAGTCTTTAAAGATAAAATGCATTCTGCTTTTGATAAAGGTGAATCTTTAGAAGATATTTTTATTAAATACGTAACAAAAAATAATGCGTAATTATATTTTGATTTTAAAATATACATTTGTAGACTTTATTAAAAATAAAAGCTATTTATTGCTTCTTGCGTTTGGAATTGTTTTTATAATTCTTACAAGAGGATGTTATAATGTTAATTATTTTGTTAATGGAAAAATCTTAGACAGTCTTTCTGTTATTAAACATGCATCAAATTTCTCTTTTCATATTATATGCACTATTTCTTTTGTGTTATCTGCATTATTTTCTATGAATATATTTTCTAAAGACAAAAAAGACGGCACGATGGTTTATATTTTATCTAAACCAATTTCCAGAACAATTTATATTTTAGGCAGAATCACAGGAATATGGTTTATTTCTTTTTTATTTATGTTTGTTTTGCACTTTACAATTTTTGCTATAACTGGTTATTATTCTAATAACCTGAATTTTGAAATTCTTCTGGCTTCATTACTTTGTTCACTTAATCTCTTATTTATTATTCTTTTTGTTAGTATGCTTTCTTTCTTTATTCCAGATTTTGCCTGCGCAATTATTGGACTATTTGTTTATGTTTTAAGTTTTATTTCTGACAGCATTTTTCTATTAATGCAAAACACTTTTTTACGTATGGCATTAGAAAACAATTTAAATCAAATTTCATTGTGGAGAATATTCTTTCCCAAGCTTATGTGTTTACAATATTATTCTGCTTCTATTATTAACAAAGAAAGTATTTTGTTTATGGCAAACATTAACCCTATAATAAATTTAATAGTGTATATATTTTTATTAATTATATTGCTTGCTTTAATAATGAGAAAACAAGAAATTTAATGAAAGGGAAAAATGAAAACACTTTATTTTGACATTACATCGGGTGCAAGCGGGGATATGATTTTATCTTCTTTAATAGATCTTGGAGTTCCAGTAGAATATTTGCTCAAAGAACTTTCTAAATTAAAAATAGAAGGACTTTCTGTTTCTGCAGAAAAGCAAATCAGATCTGGCATTGCTGCAACCTATTTAAATCTTAAATGGAAAAGTCCTACCAAATTTTGCCATATACATCAAATTTTAAGAAAAATAAAATCGGCTCATTACAGCCAAAAAATTTATTTGCAATGCGAAAAAATTTTAACCACTCTGGGAAAGGCAGAGGCTAAAGTTCATAAAATTCCCTTAGAACATGTTCATTTTCACGAAATTGGAGCAATAGATACAATAATAGATATAACGGGAGTATGTCTTGCTCTTAACTGGCTAAATGTTGATAACATATTTTTTTCTGTTCTTAAAGATGGAAAAGGAACAGTTTCAACTCATCATGGAATTTTACCCGTTCCTGTTCCTGCTGTTTGCGAATTGGCAAAAGGCTTTGATATAGAAATACTTGATATTAGAGAAGAACTTTTAACACCAACAGGATGTGCATTACTGATTTGCCTCGGAAAACAAAAAAAAGACTTGATTAACGGGAAATTAATTAACATCGGTTATGGCTGCGGCTTAAAAGTTTTAGATAAAGTTCCAAATGTGCTTAGAGCCTTTTTACTAGAAACAAAAGAGTTTGACTTTAATGATAATGTATTTGTTCTGGAATCAGATATAGATCATATTTCCGGAGAAATAATGGGCGATGTTGCATCAAGGCTCCTACAAAAAGGTGCTCTGGATGTTTCATGGGTACCTGTTTATATGAAAAAAGGAAGACCCGGATATAGGCTTGTGGTTCTTTCTAACTTACAAAAGATAAATGAACTTGTTGATACAATTATTTTTCATACTAGAACACTTGGTGTTAGAATTTATGAAACCAGAAGAATTATTGCCCAAAGGTCTTCCAAAAAGGGCAAATTAAGAAATATGAATTTAGATCTCAAAGAATGCTCTTTTAAAGAGTTAAAATTTACAAAACCCGAATATGACTCATTGGTAAAAATAAGCCAGAAAACAAATATTCCGGTTATTCAGCTTATGGAAGAATTTGTTAAAAATAATAAGCACTAAATATATTGATTAAGATTTTAATAACAGCTTTTATTTTTAAATTTTATTAAAAGGCTTATTATATGAAAATTTTAGTAACAGGTGGATGTGGATTTATTGGCTCTAATTTTATTATGTATATGCTCTCTGAATATAAAGATTGCCTCATAATAAATTTAGACGCTCTTACCTATGCAGGAAATCCCGACAATTTATCAACTGTTCAAAATAACAAAAATTATGTCTTTGTAAAAGGCAACATTTGCGACAAAAATTTATGCCAAGAATTATTTAAAAAATACGACTTTGATGCTGTAGTTCATTTTGCAGCAGAATCTCATGTAGATAAAAGTATACAGGGACCATCTCAATTTGTTTTAACAAATGTTTTAGGGACTCAAAATCTTTTAGAAACAGCAAAAGACACATGGAAAAATTATAATACCAAACGATTTATACATATATCAACAGATGAAGTATATGGTTCATTAGGACCTTCTGGTTATTTTACCGAAAATACTCCTTTAGCACCAAATAGTCCTTATTCTGCAAGTAAGGCTTCAAGCGATTTGATTGCTCGAGCCTATTATAAGACATTTGGGTTTCCTGTTATTATTACAAGATGTTCAAATAATTATGGACCCTTCCAATTTCCAGAAAAGCTTATTCCTCTTATGATTATCAATGCCATTCGTGATATTCCACTTCCTGTATATGGAGATGGGAAAAATATTAGAGATTGGCTATTTGTTTTGGATCATTGTAAGGCAATTTCTCTTGTACTTGAAAAAGCAAAAATTGGTGAAATTTATAATATTGGCGGTTCAAATGAATGGCGTAACATAGATATAGTCAAACTTATTTTAAGAGAGGTTAAAAAGCCAGAGAGTCTTATTACTTTTGTTCCCGACAGACTCGGTCACGACAGACGCTATGCAATTGATGCAAGCAAAATTAAAAAAGAATTAGGCTGGGCTCCGCAAACAAAATTTGAAGATGGAATAAAACATACCATTGGCTGGTATATAAAAAACAGATCATGGTGGGAAAAATTAATTAATGAAAAATAAATAAAGTGTGTTTAGATTTATTAATTATTATCCAGTAAATTATCTGGTTATTGTTTTATGCTAAATTCTTATTTTAAAATTTTATATGAATCTAGGTTTAATAGTCTATTTTTTTATATATTATAGACTTTTTAGATAAAACAATTTATAATTTTATACGATTAGTCAAAATATATTTTTTAATTTAAAATTTTAAAAATATTTTTAAAATTTTTTTAAATAACAATGAACACATCAGAAAATCAAAAATACGACAAACCAGACGAAATGGTAATTGCCAGAAAAATTCAATGTGCAATGATTCCAAAAACTTTTCCTTTAGTTGAGGAAGTTGACATTGCTTCTTTGTATATTCCATCCGAAAAAATTGGGGGTGATATTTTTGATGTTGTTCAGCTTAATAAAGATATTTTTGCTTTTTTTATTTTGGATGTTGCAAGCCACGGAATTTCTGCAGCATTAATATCTTCGCTTGCAAAGGTACTTTTTTTAAATCATATTCGTCTTGTTAATTCTCCAAGAGTTGTTGTTGAGAGGGTAAATAAAGAAATTTTAGAAAATATATCTAATGGATATTATCATATTACGGCTTTTTTAGGATATTTGGACCTTCATGATAATAAACTCACATATTGTAATTCAGGTCATCCTTATCCTATTGTTTTTAGAGGTAAACAGCAAAAATTAGAACATTTAAAATCAAACAGCTGTTGTTTAGGCTTATTTGAAAATACTTCTTTTGAAGAAGATAGAATATATCTTAATTCTGGAGACTGGCTTTTACTTTTCTCCGATGGATTTTATAAGTTTTTTAATGGAAGCAACGAACTTGAATGTAGAAAAAATTTAGAAAAATATATTTGTATTAACGCTCCAAAAACTTCGGCAAAGGAATTAATAAAAAAAATTCAAGACACAAATTCGCAGCTTCAATCCACTACAAAATCATTTGATGATGATATCTCTCTTATTGCTTTTTCTTTTCTTACACAATCAAGAAAAAATCAACTTAAAGAAAAACTTGGTTTTAATGTAGATGACCCTGTATATTTGCAATTCATCAGTTACTTTGAGGAAATGGATAGAGCAACTGCCGTTATTTTAAGCTCAATGGATTCGTTGGGTTATCCAGATGAAAGCATAAGAAAGATGAAAATAATACTTACCGAATTGTTTGCTAATGCAATTTATCATGGAAACAAAGGCGATCATTCAAAAAAAGTTATTGTTGGACATACTATAGATAAAAATAAAGTTGTTATCTCTATAATGGATGAAGGAGATGGATTTGATCCTTCTTCTGTTCCCGATCCCACACTTCCAGAAAATCTTATAAGAGACTGTGGCAGAGGAATTTATATTGTTAAAAGCTATGCCGATAAGCTTGAATTTAACGAAAAAGGCAATAGAGTGACAATTACTAAATATCATGTTACCAAATAAACAGTTTTTTCCTAAAATAGGTATTGCAGGATATATGGGAAGTGGTAAATCTCTGTGTGCCTATTTATGCAAAAGACATCTGAATTACAATATTATTGATGCAGATAGAGTGGCTAAAAGTATAATGCAAAAAGATGCAAAAATTCAAGAGAAATTATTAAAGACATTTGGTAATAAAATAATAAAAAACAGCCATATAGATTTTCATATTCTTGGTAATCTGGCTTTTAAATCGGTTAATTCATTAAAGAAATTAAATTCTATAGTTCATCCAAAATTATTAGAAATTCTTTATAAAAAAATATTTTTTCAGAAAAAGTCTTTTATTCTGGATGCTGCCCTGATATCTTATTGGAAAATAGAAGACTGGTTTGATTTATGCATTTGGGTAGATGCAAAAAAAAGTTTAAGGCTTAATCGTGTTATAAAAAAAACGGGTTTACACGAAAAAGATATAAAACAGCGTATGATGATACAAGAAATGCTTTTTAAAAAACCTGCCACTCCAAAGTGGAAAAAAATTCAAAACAATACAACTATAAAAAATTTAAATAAAAATGTTTTACAGATACTTGATCAATTTTTACAAAGGAAATAGCTTTTAATTAAAAAATCAACTTATTGTTGCATTAATAAATGTCCCCAATATTATTTAAATTTATAGGGGGAAATATGATGCTAAAAAGAATAATATTTGTAATCATTTTACTTTTTGTTTCTGTTTTATTTCTATGTGTTCAAAAGAAACAACAAATTAAGCCTAATGTTTCTTTTATAATTGATAAAGATACAATCACCCAAGAAAAGATAGAGCTACTTGATTCGGATACAATTTCAAAGGAGAAAAAAATCTGTAGAACAGCCATAAAATGTGCTTTATCCAAAAAAGCTTGTGAAACAAAATTTTCCTTAGAAGAAAAGGATTTTTTTAACGATTTATATAATCAATTATCTCTGCATTCCGAAGAAAAATTTACTCCTACCTCGGCTGCATCTTTTTATTATGCAGTCAAAGAATTAAATAATAAGACAAAAGAACTTAAATACGGCGAAAATATTGCAAAATATCTAGATTCGCTAGTAGCGTCTTTGATAACAATTCCCGACAACAAAACAAGAAAACAAATGGTTATAAATGATTCTATATTAAAAAACATGGGAAATATAGACAGCCGTCAAAAAATAGAAAAGCTAATTTCTACTATATTAGGAATTTCTCCAAAATCTTCATCTGTATTTTTGGATTTTGTATTATCACAAGAAACAACAAGCAAAGAAATTATTGATGCTTCATCTTATGTAAAAGGGCTTGTTTCTGATAAAAACGAAGCAAAACAAATAGACTTAAAAAAGAAGCAAATTTCTAAAGAAAAAAATGATGAGGAAGTTGCTTTAAGATTACAAAAGGCTCTTGCATACAGAACCCATCAGTCTATAAGCGATTCTATAAAAAAACATCTTCCTATTTTAGAGGCAATATATAAAAAGCAGCTTAAAACAGAGCCAAATATATCGGGTGTTGTATGGGTTACTTTTATAATAAATGCCGATGGAACCGTTTCGCAGGTAAAGATAAAGTCTTCCGAAATAAACAGCAAAGAGTTTTTAAACCCTTTTTGTGATTATATTAAAAAAATACGCTTTTTAAAAATACCGCAGGAATTGGGAGAAATGGCATTTGAATTTCCATTTGAATTTACTCAGGAACAATAGTATTTATTATAAATAGGTCTAAAAATGTTAAAAGAACATCCAACTTTTGTAAAACAATTTATTGCTTTAATAGATTGCATTCTTATTATTGCAGCGTTTTTTATTGCCCATTCAATAGTGATTTTATACAAGCCCATTTCTTGGGTGTTTAACTATTGGCTAATGCTGGTTGGTTTTATTGCATTTTATTTGTATTTTGCATGGACAAGACAATTGTTTTCTGTGCTTCAATTTAACTGGATGGATAAATTATTATCCCGAATTATTCTAATTTTTGGTAGCGCGGGTGTATTAGGAGCATCAATTCTTTATATTTTGCCAGATAAATATAATAGCAGAACCCTATATTTATTTTTTGCCGGTATTTCATTTTGTTTTATTGCATTAGAAAAACTATTATTAAAATATTTTATATCTCAAATAAGAAAAAGAAATAGAAACATCTATTCATTAATACTTTTTGGAAGAGGCAGACAGGCTTCTAAACTTTATTATGATGTTTTAAATCATCCCGAATGGGGATTTAGAATAACAAGAAAACTTGACATTAATACTCCTATTGAAGTTTTTGAAGAAATACTTAAAAAAGAATATATTGAGGAAATATTCTTTTGTATTCCAAGATTAATTACAAAAAGCGGATTTATTATAGATCCTTATTTGCAAATTTGTGAAGAAATGGGAAGACCAGCAAGAGTTTTTATAAATCTTTTGGATTCAACAAGATTTGCGAGCTGGAAATATCATAAATTTTTAAACCATCCTACGTTTTTATCACATACTGTTGAGCTTGACCCCGACCAAATGCTTTTTAAAAGAATTTTTGATATAGTTGGTGCTTGTATAGGATTTCTTATCATGTGTATTTTTTATCCTTTTTTAGCTATTGCAATAAAACTTAATTCCCCAGGACCAGTTTTTTTTAAACAGCTTAGAGTTGGTAAAAATGGAAAAAAATTTATGATATATAAATTTCGCTCCATGACTATTGATGCCGAAGAGAAAAAACAACAGTTATTAGATAAAAACGAGCTTAATGGCGCTGTTTTTAAAATACGAAATGATCCGCGGATAACAAAAGTTGGAAAATTTATGCGTAAATTTTCTTTAGACGAGCTTCCTCAGTTTATAAATGTTCTTAAGGGGGATATGTCTTTAGTTGGAACTCGTCCACCAACTCCCGATGAAGTTACTAAATATCAAAAATGGCATTATCGGAGAATGAGTATAAGACCCGGAATAACCGGTTTGTGGCAGGTAAGTGGTAGAAACAAAATTCAAAATTTTAATGAAATAGTCAGATTGGATCTAAAATATATTGATTCATGGAGCCTATGGCTTGATATTAAAATTATATTGAAGACTTTTGTTGTAATATTTCAAAAAGATAGTGCATTTTAATTTTTCTATGAATTTTTTAATTTTATTATTGGGATAAGTCTAATTGTTATTTTTTTTCTTTAATTAATATTAAATTTTAGAGACATAAATTTCAAATTGATTTTATTATTATCTAATTAATTAATAATAATATTGTTTTGTTGTGGGGAAGCCTAACAATCATTTTCTATTATAATAAAATTTTATTTTTGGTGTGGAAAGTCTACTTATTTTGCTATTTATTTGTCATTTTAATTCTTTGATGTTTTTATAAATTTAAAAAATATTTTCTTCTGTTAGGAAAAATCTCGCTATCAATTTTCTTATAAAATTTTATTTAAAAAGAAATGAATAGAAGACTTCACCCAACAGATAATTATTTTTTTTATAATAGAAAAAAGATAGATATACTTCCATCCAATAAAATTATTAAAAAAATTGATTAGGCAATCATTTATTCTCATCAATTATTTTTTAATAAGTAAATAAAATTTATTGTTTTCCCACAAAAAATTATCAAAGGAAAATCATGCAAAAAAAATCATCTGGCGAAAATACTAAAAACAATTCTTTTGCAAAAAACAAAAACAATAATAACTGGTTTATCCATTTTAAAGGAATGGATAAGGAAAATATTCGTTTGGGATTTTTAAGCAATTTAGAATATCATTTAGGAAAAGACAGATATTCTCTTTCTCCATATTATGAATACTTAGGACTTTCTTATACTGTACGCGACAGACTAATAGAACGATGGATAATGAGCAAGCAACAATATCACGAAAAGAATGTAAAGCGAATATATTATTTGTCTATGGAATTTCTTATGGGTAGACTTCTATCTAATTATATGATGAATCTTGGAATGTATTCTCAATGTAAAGAAGCAATGGATGAGCTTGGTCTTGATTTTGAAGAAATTTTAGATCAGGAGCATGATGCAGGCCTAGGAAACGGTGGCCTTGGAAGACTAGCTGCCTGTTTTTTAGACTCTATGGCAACAATGGAAATACCTGCGGCTGGATATGGTATCTTGTATGAATTTGGTATATTCAATCAAAAAATAATAAACGGACAACAGGTTGAATATCCAGAACAATGGCTCCAAAATACAAATCCATGGCTTATAGAAAGACCAGAATACAAAGTTAAAATCAAATTTTATGGAAGAACGCTATATCATACATATCCAAATGGTAAAAATAAAGTATCGTGGATTGACACAGAAGAAATAATTGCTCTGCCTTTTGATATTCCTATACCTGGATTTAAAAACAATACAGTAAACACTTTACGTTTATGGAGTGCGCGCGCCGCACAGGAATTTAAATTTGACTATTTTAATAGTGGAGATTATATAGGTGCCTGTCAGGATAAATTAAACAGCGAAAACATTTCTAAGGTCCTTTATCCTAACGATAACAATCATTCTGGAAAAGAATTGCGATTAAAACAACAGCATTTTTTTACTTCTGCATCTCTTCAGGATATTATTAGAAGATTTCTTTCAAACAATAGTGATTTTAAAACTTTTCCCGATAAAGTAGCAATCCAGCTCAACGACACACATCCTGCCATAGCAATTGTAGAACTGATGCGACTTTTAATAGACGAATATGATCTTGAATGGGATGTTGCATGGGATATTGTTGTGAGAACGTTTGCATATACAAATCACACTTTGATGCCCGAGGCTTTAGAAAAATGGCCTGTAAGCCTCATGAAAAATCTTTTGCCAAGACATATGGAAATAATTTACGAAATAAACAGCAGATTTTTAAGACAGGTTTCTTATAAATATCCCGGTGATGTAAATAAACTTAGAGATATGTCTCTCATAGAAGAAGGACCCGAACCAAAAGTCAGAATGGCATATCTTGCAATAGTTGGCTCACATTCTGTTAATGGCGTTTCGGAACTACATACCAAACTATTAACCAACGGTCTTGTTAAGAATTTTTATGATATGTGGCCCGAAAAATTCAACAATAAAACAAATGGTATATCACCTCGTCGCTGGCTTTATACAGCAAATCAATCGCTTTCTGATCTTATTACAAGCAAGATAGGTGACAACTGGGTAACAAATCTTAATGAACTTAAAAAACTTATTCCTTATGCAGATGATCCAGAATTTAGAAAAAAGTGGCGCGAGGTTAAACTTAATAATAAAAACAGGTTTGCTGATATTATCAAAAAATGGGAAAATATTAAACTAAATCCTAGTATGATGTTTGATGTTCAGGTAAAAAGATTTCATGAATACAAGCGTCAAACTCTTAAAATTCTTCATTGCATTGCATTGTATAACGAAATAAAAGAAGGGTATACAAAAAATTTTGTCCCAAGAACAGTAATATTTTCTGGCAAGGCAGCACCTGGATATTATATGGCAAAACTTCTAATAAAATTTATTAATAATGTTGCTGGAGTAATAAACGGAGATCCAGACACAAAAGGGCTTTTAGAAGTTCATTTTATTCCAAATTATAGAGTTTCTCTTGCAGAATATATTATGCCCGCAGCCGATGTAAGCGAGCAGATTTCAACAGCAGGAACAGAAGCATCTGGTACTGGCAACATGAAGTTTGCTCTTAATGGTGCCATAACTATAGGAACAATGGATGGCGCAAATATAGAAATATGGGAAGAAATTGGAGACGATAATATTTTCATTTTTGGCTTACGTGCAAACGAAGTAAACGAGCTAAGAAACCGCGGATACAATCCATGGGATTATTATCATAAAAGTTCAAGATTAAGAAAAGTTATGGATTTGATTTCTATAGGCTTTTTTAGTCCCGAAGATCCTCAACTTTTTAAACCAATTTACGATTCTCTTCTTCACGGTGGAGATAGATATATGGTTATGGCAGATTTTGAGCCATATCTGGAATGTCAAAAGAGACTGGAACAGGCTTATTTAGATATTGACAGATGGACAAAAATGTCTATTCTTAATGTTGCGGGAATGGGCAGATTTAGTTCCGACAGAACAATAAAACAGTATGCAGAAGAAATTTGGGGAGTAAAGCCTGTTTCTATTTATCTTGATAAATGATTATTATTATATTAAATAAATAAATTAAATACAATTTTTCTAAGACATATTTATCAGTAGATTAAAGATTTATATGACGAAAGAGCATGATATTTCATCTTCTGTTGACATAGCAGAAAAAGATGCTCTTAATATAGACGATATAATTGATTATTCTCTTAGCATATTTAATGATCTTCCTCAAAGTTATAATATTTTTAAAAATCCTCTTGAGGATATAAAAAAAAGGCTTGGCCGCGGAGAATTAAGGATTGCCGTAATGGGGCAGTTTAAAAGAGGCAAAAGCTCTTTTATAAACTGTCTTTTGGGTTTTGATTTGCTTCCTGTTTCTGTTGTGCCTCTCACCTCTATTCCAACGTTTATAAGACATGGAATACAAACAAAATGTTATATATGTTTTTATAATGGAAAACCAGATATAGTTGTAAAAAGTTCTTGTGAAGATATAAAAGCCACTCTCATAGAATATACTACCGAAGAAAAAAATCCTAAAAATAAATTTTGTGTAAGTAAGGCAATTGTAGAATTTGATAATCCGATTCTTGAAAATGGAACAATAATTATAGACACACCGGGTTTTGGTTCTACCTATGTTCATAATACAAAAACTTCGCTGGATTTTATAAAAGGCTGTGATGCTGTTCTTTTCTTATTGAGTGCAGATCCTCCATTTACTCAAACAGAAGTTGAGTTTTTAAAAGAAGTTAAACAGCATGTTTCTAGAATTTTTTTTATTATTAATAAAACAGATCAGCTTAATCAAGAAGAGCTAAGCAAGCTAGACTCGTTTATAAAAAAAATATTAGAGGCAAATAACTTTTTTACGAGTGATAAAAACATTTTCCATGTGTCGGCAAAAATTGCATTAAAAAAACAGGATAAAGAAAATAAAATTTCTAGCGGAATAGAAAAAATAAAAACACACATTATTGATTTTCTGGCAAAAGAAAAATATTTTGCCCTTTCTCTTGCTGTAAGCGAAAAATTAAAAACTACAATAAAAGCAATATTATTTCATCTTTCTAAAGATGCAGCAAACATACAAGAACAATTAAATGAAAAGCAAAAGCAATACGAATGGTTACAGGAAAACAGCATAAAGATTAAAGAAAAAAGTATAAAAGAAGATTTGCTTATAGGAGAAGAAATAAAAGCGTTATCTGGATTTGTAGATAAGACATTAAATATGAAAAAACAAGAATTTTTTTGTAATATTCAAAAGAATACAGAAAATCTTATAGAATCTGCAATAAACCAAAAAGCAAATCCAATTTCTGTTGTAAAAAGTGCATTTGGTAATTTAGCAGACGAAATGATAATGCATATTTATTTACAAATAAATAAAGAAATAGAAAGACCTCTCAAAAAAGCCGTAGAAATTCCTTATAAAGAATTTCTTATATCTGTTGAAGATGCAAAAGACAAGATTTGTCTGGATAAAATTGATATCCAAGAAATAAAAAATATTTCTGTTAATACAGAGCTACCTGCTTTTGATTCTTCATTTTCAAAAGAAATGCAAAACATTTTTAATAATGTTAAAAAAATTCCATTTTTATTTTTTAAAAGCAAAGAAAAAAGAAAAGAATTATATATTCAAATGATTCTGCCTCAAATAAAAGATATTGCGACACGTCAATATGATATGCTGTCTATCCACCTAAAAAATTCAATAAGAAAGATATGTGAAACATGCAGGGAAGATTTAAAAAAAAGATACGAATCATTAAGCAATGCAATACAGGAAGCATTAAATAAAATAAAAAATAACGAAAAAGAAATATTTGAACAAAAGCAAAAACAAATAGATTTTTTTAAAACAAAACAAGAAGAATTTTTAAAGATT
>Ga0123519_10009746_pt1 | contig 14412 bp, 14 predicted proteins | sample YelNatPaOPRAMG02_FD_87396 | JGI IMG/M metagenome (GOLD analysis project Ga0123519, IMG submission 87396) | Hot spring microbial communities from Yellowstone National Park - Yellowstone National Park OP-RAMG-02 (version 2) | ecosystem: Environmental > Aquatic > Thermal springs > Hot (42-90C) ...
AGGACGAGCCACAAGAGGAGGCGCAGCGTGGCTCCCCGGGTGGCGCGGTCCCCCAGGCCCAGGGCGGCCCCGGCCAGGGCCAGGAACAGGGAGGGGACCAGGGCCCACGGCCCCGGCATCCCCCCTACGCCGCCCACGAAGGCGAAGAGGAGCGCCCTCGCCATCGCCCCCAGGGGGTAGAAGGCGTGGCCGCTTTCGTAGCCCGAGAGGACGAGGGGCACTCCCCAGGCCAGGACCGGGAGCGCCGCCGCCAGGAGCACGGCGGCCCCGATCCACACCGCGCGGGGCGTGCCGCGGGCGCGGGCCTCCAGGGCAAACCAGGCAGCGTGGACGGGGACCGCCAGGAGCGTGAGGAGGTGGATGTAGAGGGAAGCCCCCACCATCAGGCCGTAAGCCGCCCAGAGGAGAGGCCGCCGCTCCTCCAGGGCCTTGAGGAAGAGCCACGTCCCCAGGAGGACGGCGGCAAGCACGGTGGCGTACATCTTCGCATCCTGGGCGTACCAAACGAGGAAGGGCGAGAAGGCGAGGAGCGGCAGGGCCCAGGCCCCGGCGCGGGGGCAGCCCAGCCGGCGGGCCACGGCCCACGCGAGGGGCAGGGCCACCGTGCCAGCCAGCACCGAGGGGAAGCGCAGGGCGAACTCCGTCTTGCCGGCCAGGGCGATCCACCGCCCTAGGAGGAGGAAGTACAGGGGCCCGTTGCGCCCTGGGATGGCGAAGGTCGCGAGGAGCCTCGGGAGGGGCCGGGTGGCGAAGAAGAGGGCGTCGGTCTCGTCCCGCCACAGGCTCTGGAAGTCCAGGCCACCAGCGCGCAGGGCGAAGGCCACGCCTACAACGGCGAGGGGCCACCAAGAAGCCGCGGCCTCCTTGGCCTGGAGCCAGGCGCGGGGAGGGACCATCCTACCGTCGCCGCCCCCGGCGGGGCCGCAGGATCAGGGCCGCCAGGACCACGCAGAGGGCGAGGAAGGTCACGGTCCCGCACAGGAGCCAGAGGTAGGAGAGGTCCAGAAGGACCGCGTCCAGGAGCGCCGACAGGGGGTCCGGGCCCTGCGCGGCCAGGGGGACCTCGCCCAGGGAACACACAACCCAGAAGGCCAGGAGGCCTTGGAGCGCCTTACGAAGCACCCTCACCTCGCCCCTCCTCCCCAGAGGTCGGGGATGGCCCCCAGGTCCAGTGGAGCAACAGGGCAATGCCCACCACGGTGGCCAGGGCCAGCCCCGCCACCCAGAAGGAAGCCTGGACGGCCCTCCCTGGCGCTGGCAGGAGGCCGGGCGGCCCCGCCAGGGAGCCTGGCCTGAGGGGCGATGCGGGCGACTGGAACCAGGCGGCGGCCTGGGCCGGGTCTCCAGCGCACCAAGCGAGGAGCCCGGCCAGGCCCAGGAGCAGGGCCCATACCCCGAGGGGGCAGGCTCTGGCCATCTCTGAGAGCGGTCGGCGCGGCGACATGGCTGTGGAGCATCCCTCCTTGAAGCAGGTGAAAGGGCCTGTCCTCCCCATCCCCTGGCCCTCTCCCCTCCGTGGATGGCAGGTTCCCCCTTGGGTGTGGAAAGAGGGCCGGGGGAGCAGAGGCCTTCCGGGTCAAGGCACCACTTTGCCGGTCACCATGAGGAACAGGCAACCGAAGATGGCAACGTTGAGGAAGATGAGCACAGCAACCAAGAGCGCGCTGCGGCGGTCCATGGACATGGCACGCACCTCCCCGTTTCCTGTCGGGTGCCGGGGGCATTCCTTCGCTTCGCAAGGCCAGGATACTACAGAACGGCCGCGGCGTCAAGTCCGAGGTTTGACATAACCGCCCCCACCCACGGCTGGACATCCCACCGAACTACCCCAGTAGGGGCGATTCATGAATCGCCCCTACAGCCTGCGGGGGCGGCACCGGCACAGGCCCACACCCGCTCGTGCCCCGGTTTGAATCGGCGGCTTCCCACCCGGCCGCGAGGCGTTGGCCGCTTCGGCCCGTTCTTGTGCCGCGGGGGCAAACCTGCTATAATGGCGGTGTCAACCGCAGGCAGTGGCCTTTGGGGAGGAGGTAGCCAGTGACCATCCCTTCCGATCCCGCTCAGGAAGAGAAACCCGCCTACGAGCAGCCCCCGGAAGCGGTGCAGGAAGCCCCCCGTGCGGAAGTCCCTGGTCCCCAGGGAAAGCCGCGCTATTACTACCCCAACAAGATCGGCCGGGCGTACCTCCTGGCCCTGGAGGAAGTGATGGGACGGCGGGGCCTGACCGCTGTGCTCAACCTGGCTGGCCTGCACCACTGGATAGAGGCCTACCCGCCCAACAACCTGGACCGCGAGGTCCTCTTTGACGATTTCGCCGCCCTGAACCAGGCGCTGGACGACATGTACGGCCCTCGGGGCGGCCGGGGCCTGGCCATCCGAGCGGCGCGGGCCGCCTTCTCCATCGCCTACGAGGACTTCAGCGCCGTGGCTGGTGTGGCCGGGGCGGCCTTCAAACTCCTGCCCCTCAACATCCGCCTCAAGATCGGCCTGCCGGGCATGGCCCGGGTCTTCACCCAGTTCAGCGACCAGATCAGTTGGGTGAAGGAAGAGGAGGACCGCTTCGTCTACGGCATAGACCGCTGCCCGGTCTGCTGGGGGCGCAAAGCGGACCGGCCCATCTGCCACGCCGCCGTGGGCCTCTTGCGGGAGGGGATCGTCTGGGCCACCGGCCGGGAGTACCGCGTGGAAGAGTTTGAGTGCGTGGCCATGGGGCACCCCTCCTGCAAGTTCGCCATCTACAAAGAGCCGCTGGGGTAGAGGGAGGCCGTCCCTTCGCCCCTGAGCCAGGGGGCTTGCGCCCTCCATCCCCTTGAAAGCCGAGGCCCTCTCCTGCGGGCGGTCGCTGGAGGTTCCAGGGGGAGAACATGCTGCGTCGCATCGGCTCCGTGATCCGCAAGGAGTTCCTCCACATCCTCCGGGACCCACGGACCTTGGTCATCATGTTCCTCATCCCCGTGGTGCAACTCATCCTCCTGGGCTACGCCGCCGTCACAGAGGTGGACCACCTCCCTACCGCGTACCTGGACCGGGACCGGACCTCGGCCAGCCGGGCCCTCCTACGGGCCTTTGAGGCCTCGGGCTACTTTGACTTCCTGTACCCGGTGGAGGACGAGGAGGAGATGGCCTACCTGATCAACGCCGGGAAGGCGCGGGCTGGCCTCTCCATCCCGGCGGGGTACGGGGAGGCGGTCCTTTCGGGCCGCTTGGCCCAGGTGGGCTTCGCCATTGATGGGTCCGATCCCACGGTGGCCACCAGCGCGCTCTCCGCAGCCCAGGCCCTGGGGCAGGCCCTCTCGGCAGAACTGGTGGCCCTGAACCTGGCCCGGCGGGGCGTCGCCGTGCACCCCGCGGGCGTGGAGGTGCGCACCCGCGTGTGGTACAACCCCAACCTGAAGAACGCCAACTTCATGATCCCGGGGCTCATCGCCATCGTCCTCCAGGTCCTCACCACCATGCTGACCGCGCTGGCCATCGTGCGGGAGCGGGAGCAGGGGACGCTGGAACTCCTCATCGTTACCCCTGTCCGGCCGGCAGAACTGGTGGTGGGGAAACTGGTCCCCTACGTGGCCATCGCCTTCGTGGACCTCCTGGAGGTCCTGGCCATCGGGACCCTCTGGTTCAAGGTTCCCATCCACGGGAGCGTGGGGCTGCTCCTGGCCCTCGCGGCCGTCTCCCTCATGACCTCGCTGGGCCTGGGGCTCCTGATCTCCACCCTGGCCGGCACCCAGCGGGAGGCGATGCTCCTCGTGTGGTTCACGGTGCTGCCGTCCATCTTCCTCTCGGGGTTCCTCTTCCCCATTGCCGCCATGCCGCCCGTCCTGCAGGCCCTCAGTTACGCCATCCCCCTGACGTACCTCCTGGTCATCGTCCGCGGCATCATCCTCAAGGGGGTGGGGCTCCAGTTCCTGCAGGAGCAGGCGCTGGCCCTCGTGGTCTTCGGCCTGGTGCTCCTGAGCGTGGCTTCGCTCCGCTTCCGCAAGCGGCTGGAGTGAAGGGCGGGGCCTTCCGCCAGCCAGCCCCTCACGGGAGGGAACTGCTCAGTTGCTGAAGGTGGGCAGGTGTGCTAGGAGGAGCACACCCCGACGGCCTGGAGGAGAGGCATCAGTGGGGTCCAGTTTCCCTCTCTCTCTCTGGGTGCCCGAGCCACAGGGTGGCCTCAAGGGGCAGAGAGGGTGATGGTGCACCCCCCGCGGTGCGGCCGTGGAGGGGCAGCCAGGGGAAGACGCCTAGGGCATGCCTTCTATTCTTCTTCCTCGGGGATGGCGGCTTTCTTCTTGAAGCGGTAGGTGATGCGCCCGCGGGTCAGGTCGTAGGGGGAAAGTTCCACCAGCACGCGGTCGCCCAGGAGGACCCGGATGTAGTACTTGCGCATCCGGCCGCTCAGGTAGGCGAGGACCTCGTGCCCGGAATCCAGGCGCACTTTGAACATGGTGTTGGGCAGCGCCTCTACGACGGTGCCCTCCATTTCCAACTTCTCTTCCTTTTTCCCTTTGGCCATGCGCGTGTCAGCCTTCCTCCTGCTGAAATGCGGGACCTCAGCGGCCCACGAAGTCCCGGATGCGTTTGCTGCGGAAGGGGTGGCGCAGGCGGCGCAGGGCCTTGGCCTCAATCTGGCGCACCCGTTCCCGCGTGATCCCCAGTTTCTCCCCCACTTCCTTCAGGGTGTAGGGCCTGCCATCCACGAAGCCGTAGCGCAGCCGCAGCACCTCGGCCTCCCTCTCGCTCAACTGGTCCAGGAGTTCGCGGATCTCCTCCCGCAGCCCCTCCAGGGCGGCTGAGTCGGTGGGCGAGAGGGCCGTCTCGTCCGGCACGAAATCGGCCAGGGAACTGTCGTTCTCGCTGTCGCCCACCTTGCTCTCCAGGGAGACCGGGCGCCGCGAGATGCGCTGGAGCCACCGGATGCGGCGGATGGGGAAGCCCGTCTCTTCGGCCAGTTCGCGGAGGGTGGGCTCGCGCCCCAGCCGCTCGGCCAGGCTCTCCTCCGCCTGGCGCAGGCGCCGCACCTCCTCCCCGATGTGGACAGGCAGGCGGATGGTCCGGCCCTGGTCTGCCAGGGCACGGGTGATGGCCTGCCGGATCCACCAAGTGGCGTAGGTGCTGAACTTGTACCCCTTCTGGTGGTCAAAGCGGTCCACCGCCCGCATCAGCCCGATGTTCCCCTCCTGGATCAGGTCCTCAAAGGGGATACCCCAACCCCGGTACCGCTTGGCCACGCCCACCACCAGCCGGGTGTTGGCGCGGATCAGGTGGTCGCGGGCTTGCTGCCCCTGGCGGACCTTTTCCTCCAGTTCCTTCCGTTTCTCCTCCGAGAGGCGTTTGCCCCCCTTCGCCAGGCGCTCGGCGGCCTCGCGCCCCTCAGCCACTCGCCGGGCCAGTTCCACCTCTTCCTCGGGCGTGAGGAGAGGGGTGCGGGCCATCTCCTGGAAGTACAGGCGGACGGGGTCCGGCTCGCCAGACAGGGCCCAGAGGTCTTCCTCGGACTCCCAAGCCTTCAGTTCTTCTTCTATTTCCGCCTCCTCGGCGGCCAGGTCTTCCAGTTCCTGGATAAAGGCTTCGTCTTCCAGTTCGTCCATCGTGGTCCGACCTATGCAGCCGCTGGTCAGCGGGTCCTGGTTGTTCCCCCGGCTCCCTTGCGACGGGCCCACTCGGCCCATTCCTGGCCCGTCACCCGTCGGAGGCTGAGCCCCAACCGGCGGGCCGGGGCATCCACCCGGATCACCCGCAGGAGGAGCGGCTCCCCCTCGTCCACCACTTCCACTGGGTCCAGGATCAGGTCCTCCGCCAGTTCGGAGATGTGGACCAGGCCTTCCACGCCGGGCTCCACCTCCACGAAGACTCCGAAATCGGTCAGGCGGGTGACCACCCCCTCCACCAACTGTCCTTCCCGGTAGCGCTGGGCCACGGTGTCCCAGGGGTTGGGCTGGTGGCGCTTCAGGCTGAGGGCGATGCGCCCTTTCTCCCTGTCCAGCCGCAGGACCACTGCCTCCACTTCATCCCCAACCTGGAGTTTCTCCGAGGGGTGCTGGACCGGCGTCCAGGCGATCTCCGAGATGTGGATCAGGCCGTCGGCGCCGCCCAGGTCCACAAAGGCCCCGAACTCGCAGAGGCTGGACACGACACCCTTCACCACAGCCCCTTCCTTCAGGGTCTCCATCAGTTCGGCCTTGCGCTGCTGGCGGTGGAGGCGGCGCCCCTGGCGTTCCGAAAGGACCAGGCGGCCACGGGCCTGGTCCACTTCCACCACCTTGAACCAGAGGCGCTGGCCCACCAGGGCCCGCAACTGGCGGCGTTTCTCCGCGGCCGTGCTGGAGCGGCGGATGCCAGTCACCTGGGAGGCAGGGACGAAAGCCCGCAGGCTGCCAAAGGGGACCACCAGGCCTCCCCGGTTGCACCCGGCCACTTCCGCCTCCAGCAGGGTTCCTTTCTCGGCCATCTCCTGGGCCCGGCGCCAGTCCTCCACCACCTGGGCCCGGGAGATGGAGAACAGGGGGCTGTCGTCATCGCGCGGGTGCAGGACGTAGAGGCTGATCTCCCTCCCCGGGGTGAGGCTGGACCGCACGTCCTCGTCCAACCTATCCAGGTCTTCCTGGGGCACCAGCCCCTTCAGGCCGTCCACCTCCACCAGGAGCCCTTCGGGGTCCTCCTGGAGGATCTTGCCCTGGCGGACCTCCCCTGGTCGGATCGGCAGGGGAGGGCACGGTTCTCCGTCCTGGCTGTTCTGTGCCACCGGCCTTGTTGACGCCATGGCCCGCGCTCCCCTTCACCCCAAGCCTTTGCAGGCCCTGCGCGATAACCCGGTTGCCCCTTTGTAGAGAGACCCTTGCGGGGCAGCCGGGTCACCTGCCTCCTGGCGTGGAGTCTTTTCAACCGCAAACGTTCCCTTATTTACAACACAGCCCACCCGGAGAGGATGCTCCCGGGGAGCCACTTCGGGGCCCATTATAGCCGAAAGGGCTGGGGTTGTCAACGGAGCCGCGCTGGCCGCGTCCCCAGGGGGCGGGGGACGCACCTCGGACCTCCCTGCCCCCCTGGCTCCTCCCTCTCCAGTCCGGGACCCCAAGGGAGAACCGAGTACTACGCCACGGCGGTTCTTGACGATATGCAATCTGAGGGGTGGAGTAGGGGCGCACGGCCGTGCGCCCCTACGAGACTGCAGCCGGGACCTGCATGGCCCGAAAACGGAACGTTCATTGTGGCGCAGTACGAGTCATCAGCCCCTCACTTTTGACAAAACCTTTGACTTCCAGTACAATGAGGCTAGGCGCCTGGGCCCGCGCCTCATGGGGGCTTCTTTGTGTTCGTCCATGCCCCGCCACTCTGGCCCGAGACCGGGAGAGGATAGAGGAGAATGCTTCCCGCCGACAACTATCAGACGCTGCAAGAGACCGCAAACCGCAAGGAGGTGCTGAAAGCCGAGGAGCCCAAGGAAACGGAAAGCGCAGGAAACTGGAACCCCTCCAGTGCGGAACCCCTGGAGGACCTGGCCGAGGCCGTGGCCGAAACGGAAATGCCAGCAGGGCCGGCCGAGGAGGGAGCCCCCCCAGAGATGCCTTCCATGGCCGAACTCCTGGAGAAGGAGTTTGACCTGTGGCAGCCTAAGCGGGGCGAGATCCGAAAAGGCATCATCGTCTCTATCAGTGCGGACGGCGCAGTGGTGGACGTAGGGCTCAAGCGCGAGGCCATCGTCCCCGCGTCGGACCTGGACCGCCTGGGCCCCGACGGGCGAGCAGCACTGCACGAGGGGCAGGAGGTGTACGTCGCGGTCCTCCGTCCTTCGGACCGCGAGGGCAACTTGGTGGTCTCCATCTCCAAGGCCCGGGAGGAAGAGGACTGGATCCGGGCCCAGGAAGACCTGGAAAGCGGCCGCCTCCTGGAACTCGCGCCCGTTGAGGCCAACCGCGGGGGCCTGGTGGTCCAGTACGGCAAGATCCGGGGCTTCGTCCCGACCTCCCAACTGATGTACTTCCCGCGCCGCTTCTCCCAGGCCCAGAAGATGGAGCGGCTCCAGCAACTGGTGGAGGCCCAGGAGCCCGTCCCGCTCAAGGTCATTGAGGTGGACCGCCGGCGCAAGAGGCTCATCCTCTCGCAGCGGCAGGCCTGGTGGGAATGGAAGGAGCAGCGCAAGCGGGCCCTCCTGGAGAGCCTGCAGATCGGCCAGGAAGTGGAGGGCACGGTTACCAGCCTGCGGGACTTCGGGGCCTTCGTGGACCTGGGCGGGGCCGACGGCCTGATCCACGTCTCCGAACTCTCGTGGCAGCGGGTGGACCACCCCAAAGAGGTCCTCAAGGTGGGCCAGAAGGTCCGGGCCAAGGTGGTGAGCCTGGACCGGGACCGGATGCGCATCGGCCTGAGCCTCAAACAGATGGAGCCCGAGCCGTGGGAGCGCATCCGCGACCTCTACACCGAGGGGCAACTGGTGGAAGGCGTGGTCACCCGGGTGGCAGAGTTCGGCGCGTTCGTCCGCCTGCCAGAGGGGATTGAGGGCCTCATCCACGTCTCGGAACTGGCGGACATCACGCCAGAGCGCCCACAGGACTTGGTGAGCGAGGGCGACCTCCTCCTCCTTCGGGTCATCCGCATTGAGCCGGAGCGCCGCCGCATCGGCCTGAGCCTCCGCCAGGTCACGGAGGAGGAGTGGGCCCAGTGGGCTGCCTCCTACAAAGCGGAGGGCGCTGAAGACGAGGATTTAGAATAGAGCCCTGACCCTGGCCAGGGCCATCGGCGTTGCCGGAAACGCCGAGGAGCACAGGGAGGGGGCACCCCCTCTCCAGTGCGCCGCGGATTCTGCTGCGGTCGGCTGTGTTCGGTAGGCTCCGTCCCAGCGCGGGGACGGGCCATACAAGGCGCGATGGTGGGCGAGCAGGGATGGTCATGAGCGTATCTACCGAGCAGGCGCGGTCCAAACTCCTGAAGGAACTGGAGACCCTCCAGGCTGAGATCGCGGAACTGGACAGGCGTCTTGAGCACAAGGGGAACTACAGCCTGGGTGTGGGAGATCCCGCCGTCTACGAGTGGGAACTCAACCTGGCGCTGAAAGAGCGCGCCGAGCAGAAGAAACGGGCCGTGGAAGAGGCCCTGGCGCGCATCGCGGCCGGCACCTACGGCACCTGCACGAAGTGCGGCGGCCCCATTGAGCCAGAACGCCTGGAACTCCTGCCCACGACCACCGTCTGCTGCCGGTGCGCCCAGAAAAAACGCTAGAGAACGCGTGTTGGGGGGATGGGGGCACTCTTCCTGAGACGCTCGCACCATGCCCTGGCCCCGAGGAGAAGAGAGGGTGACCCGAGCCCGGCGTTCCGCCGGGCTCGGCCGTTTCTCCGCCGCTCCGGTTCCACCGGGTGAGCGCTTCCGAACCCCCTTTGCCTGCGGCGGCAGTGGGGGATGGGGGGTGAAAGCGACGCAAGAGGGGAACTGGAGGCCGCGGACCCGGTTTGGCGCTCCGGCCTCGGTGTGTTACAATGCCGTCCACACGGGCCACGGGAAGGCACCGTACAGAGGAGGCGCGTTAGATGGGCATCCCATTCCTGGACCTGCAGGCCGAGTACCGGGCGCTCCAGGGGGAACTGGACGCCGCGGTGCACCGCGTGCTGGAAAGCGGGCACTTCGTCCTGGGGCCGGAGGTGCAGGCCCTCCAGGAGGAACTGGCCCGCTTCTGCGGCACCCGGTTCGCCTGGGGCGTGGCCTCGGGGACTGATGCCCTGCGCCTGGCCCTGGCCGCGCTGGAGGTCGGGCCTGGCCACGAGGTCATCACCACCCCCTTCACCTTCGTGGCCACGGCGAACACCATCTCCCGGGCCGGCGCACGCCCCGTCTTCGTGGACATCCAGCCCGACACCCTCAACCTGGACCCAGCCCACCTGGAGGCAGCCATCACCACGAGGACGCGGGCCATCGTGCCCGTGCACCTCTTCGGCCACCCGGCCGACATGGCTCCCATCCTGGAGACCGCCGGGCGCTACGGGATCCCCGTCATAGAAGACGCGGCCCAGGCCATAGGGGCCCGCTACAGGGACCGGGTGGTCGGGTCTATGGGAGTGGTGGGGTGCTTCAGTTTCTACCCCACCAAGAACCTCTCCGCCTACGGCGACGGGGGCCTGGTGGTGACGGACGACCCCGACCTGGCCGCGGCGCTGGACGTCCTGCGCAACCACGGACGCCGGCGAGGGTCCCTCTACTATTACGACCGGGTGGGGTTCAACAGCCGCCTGGACGAACTGCAGGCAGCCATCCTGCGGGTGAAGTTGCGGCACCTGCCTGCCTGGACCGAGCGCCGCCGGGAGATCGCTGCCCTGTACAACGCCCTCCTGGCACAGGCCCCGGTGACGCTGCCGGTGGAGGCGGAAGGGGTGTACCATGTCTACCACCAGTACACCATCCGGGCCCCGCAGCGGGATGCCCTGCAAGAGGCCCTGGCCCGGGAGGGGATCGCCACCATGATCTACTACCCCCTGCCACTGCACCTCCAAGCCCTGTACCGGGGGCTGGGCCTGGCGGAAGGCTCCCTGCCCGAGGCCGAACGGGCGGCGCGGGAGGTTCTCTCCCTGCCCATCTACCCCCAGATGACCGACCAGCAGGTGGTCCAGGTGGCCCAGGCCGTGTGCCGCTTCTACGGGGTGCCGTGCCCGGCGCGCGAGGGAGTTGTGGTATAATTGATGAGCGCGGTGCCCTCCCCTTGCCGTCGCAGGGCAAGGCGGCGCACCGGCACCGCGCTTGGAGCGGTAGTCATGGGCGACAAGGGTCCTGTACGCCCCTTGGAAGGACAAGGAGAGCCCCGCCGCGGGACGCCTTTGCGCTCCATCCCCGACTTCCCCGCCGAGCGAGCCCGGCAACTGGCCGCGCTCTGGGTCACCACAGCGGAGGAGTTCCTCTCCATGGCCGCCACTCCCAAGGGGCAGGCTGGCCTGTCGGACCTCCTGGAGGTCAGCCCCGAGGAACTGGAGGCGCTGGTGAGGATCGCCTACGCCTCCCTGCCGGAAGAGGTGGCCAGGGCCTTTGCCCGGCCCAGCGGCAAGCAGTTCCCCCTGGGGGCGATCCTCCCCGGCCCCGAGGACGTGCCGGGCAAAGCGCCCGACGAGGGGGAAGGTGCGTAGGAAAGGCCGGCCCATCCCGCCGCGAGCCCTCTCCGAGGGCGCGGCCACCAGCCCGCGCGGGCCCATGCAAGGAGGTGCCTCATGGTCCGCAAGTTGATCCGCCGCGGCATCCCCCTCGCTGAGGTCACGGAGATCCAGCCAGAACACCTGGAGCGCCTGCGCAGCCTGTGGGTGGAGACGGTCCAGGAGTTCGTGGCCCTGGCCGAGACCCCCGCTGGCCGCCGCAGCCTCTCCGCCTACCTGGGCCTCTCCGAAGAGGCCCTCCAGGACCTCGTGGAGGCGGCGCGGCAGCGCCTGCCCATGATGGCGGCCGCGACCGCTGCCCGGGCGCGCAGCGTGGCCAGCGCCACCTACGGGATGGGGAGCCTCGCCCCGCCGCAAGAGGCCTTCCTCGCTGCCACCTCCCTCAGCCCCTACGTCACCGTGGCCCATCCGGTCAGCCTGCCCCCGGCCGTGGACCACCGGTCCTGGTTCGGGCCGGTGCGGGACCAGGCCGAACGGGGCACCTGCGTGGCTCACGCCAGCGTCGCCGTGCGGGAGTACCTGGAGCGGGTCGCTGGCAGCGAGGAACTGGACCTCTCCGAGCAGTTCGTCTACTGGTGGTGCAAGGAGCGCGACGGCATGCCCCAGGTCAGCGGGACCTACCCGAACCTGGGCATGGAGTGTCTGAAGGAGGCCGGCGTGCCGCCGGAAGAGGCCTGGCCCTACAACCCCCGCCAGGTCCCCGGGGATGAGGGCCAGGGGCCGCCCCCCGCAGGAGCGGCGGAACAAGCCCTGCCCTTCCGCATCGTCCGCATCATCACCCTCAACCCCCGCTCCGTGGAGGACCTCAAGACCTGCCTGGCCGACGGCAAGGTGGTGGCCTTCGCCATCCCCGTCTTCTCCAGTTGGTACCATTCGGAGGCCTCCCGGCGCTTTGGCAAGATCACCATGCCCCTGCCCAACGACACGGTGGAAGGCGGCCACGCCATGTGCATGGTGGGCTACGTGGACGACGAAACGGCCCCCGGGGGCGGCTATTTCATCATCCGCAACTCCTGGAGCCCCTGGGGCGAGGAGAGCACCTGGGGCAAGGGGTACGGCAGCATCCCCTACGCTTACATCGCCCAGTACAACCAGGCTGCCTACAGCGCCGACCGCCTCTCCGAGGCCGACATCCTGGTGCGGGATAGCCTGGAGGATGTGGGCACGGTCCCCACGCCGGGCCCCTACTGGAACAGCCCCGATATCTGGAACCGCCTGACGGACGACGGCGGTACGGACCACCAGACCCCCAAGGCGGGGCAGACCAACTTCCTCTTCGTGCGGGTGCACAACCGCGGGCCCGCGCCGGCCTACGGCGTGAAGGTCCACCTCTACACGCACCCCTTCTCGCCTTCCATCTGGCCTGACAAGTGGAAGCCCCTGGGCACGGTGAGCATCCCCACCATCGCTGCGGGTGGGCAGCAGGTCGTCCGCCAGCCCTGGGAGCCAGAGGAGGACGGCCCCGCCTGCTTCCTCGTGCGGCTGGAGTCCAAAGAGGACCCCATCCAGCACGACTGGTCGGTGCGGTGGGACAACAACATCGCCCAGAAGAACCTGCACCGCCTGGAATTGGTCCCCGGCGCGGAGGGCCGTGCGACCTTCGTCATGCGGGGCGTGCGCGCCGCGGAAGTGGCCTTGGACCTGCAGGTGGACCGCACCCAGTTCCCCGAGGCAGGCGTCGTGGAGGTCCGCATGGTGCGTCGGGTGACGGAAGGGGCCGAGGTGGAGGGGGCTGCCTTGGAGGAGACGAGCCCCCGCTACGCCACAGCGGACGTGTGGGCCGATGCCGGCGTGGGTGTGCTGCGGCGGCTGCGCCTGCGCCCCAGCGACTGGGTCAACGTGCAGGTGCGGGTGGTGCTGCCACCCGATGTCCCTATCGGCGCGGTCTACCCCCTCGTCTTCACCCAGCACCTGGACGCCTTGACCGTGGGCAAGGTGGTCCTGGAGGTGGCCGCCGTGGCACCTACCCCGGCCTGAAGGGGCCGTGGGCGGGGGGAAGGGGTGAGGTCGGACTTCTCTTGCGCCCGGCGCTTGCCAAATCGGCCCAAATGAGGTATCCTAGGGCGTGGGGAATGGGCCAACGGGCAGGAGCCCGGGGAGGCTTGGCATGATCAAGTTGCTCATGAGTTGGGATATCAAACCTGGCCAGGAGGCGGCCTACTTTGAGTTCGTGGTCAAGGAGTTCCTGCCTGGCCAGATGAAGTTGGGCCTTCAGCCCACGGAAGCGTGGTACACCATCCAGGGGAACGGCCCGCAGATGCTCACCGGCGCGGTGACGGAAGACCTGGAGACCATGCGCCAGATCCTCCAGAGCGAGGAATGGCGGAAGTTGCTGGAGCGCCTCCTGGCCTACGTGGTCAACTACCGCCAGAAGATCGTGCGGGCGTCTGGCCGCTTCCAGATCTAGAGGGCCGATCTCGCCTCCGCTGACCCCATACAAAAGGCCCCAGACCAGTCGGTGCTGGTCTGGGGCCTTTGTGTGTGAGAAACCCTGTCCCAAGGTCTGGCGGGCTTACTCCTCGCCACCCCCGGCCTTCTTCTCGGCCGTGTCTTTCTTGTGCGCCCCGCTCCCGTTCTTCGGTTCGCCGGGGGTGGCCGTCGGCGAGGATGCCCGGTGGTCCGTCACGTAGAAGCCGGAGCCCTTGAAGATGATCCCCACCGGCTGGAAGACGCGGTGCACGGGCCCCTGGCACTCCGGACACCGCTTGAGGGGCGCATCGTTGAAATGCTGCTTCCGCTCAAAGACCAGGCCGCACTCCTCGCACTCGTACTGGTAGATCGGCATAGGGCACCTCCACGGCAAAAAGAAGCATCCCTCTGGGAACCAGCACAGCGCTGCCACGGGTTCTTGAGCGAAGGGCCTGCGCCTGTTGGACCGCGCAGGGATGCTTCTCCTTAACTTCCACATAATATTATACACCCCTTCCGCCAGAAGGGCAAAAAGACGGATGGCCTTCGGGGACGGTCGCGTCGGCGCAGGCTCTGGGTAGGGGCGAGGCATGCCTCGTCCCTTGAGCCTGGATCGGGACCGGTGGCAGGGCTGACTCATTCTTACAGAACTCTGATACCCTTCCGGTGTGGCAGACCGTAGGGCACGCCTCCTGGCGTGCCATCTAGCGTCCGGAGGAGCGATTAAGGTCTTCCCTTTGTAAAAACGAGTACTACGCCACGGTGGTTCTTGGCGATATGTAATCCTGGGTAGGGGCGCACGGCCGTGCGCCCCTACTATGAGACTGCAACCGTGACCTGCACGGCCGAAAACGGAATTTTTTATTGTGGTCCAGCACGGGTCAGCCCT
>Ga0123519_10009759_pt1 | contig 14402 bp, 15 predicted proteins | sample YelNatPaOPRAMG02_FD_87396 | JGI IMG/M metagenome (GOLD analysis project Ga0123519, IMG submission 87396) | Hot spring microbial communities from Yellowstone National Park - Yellowstone National Park OP-RAMG-02 (version 2) | ecosystem: Environmental > Aquatic > Thermal springs > Hot (42-90C) ...
AGCTTCTATGACTTTTATTGTTACATCTTGCTCTGCGGGGCTAATAGGTTCAAGCAAGAACGTCCCGCTTGTTTTGCCTGCGACTTGACAGTCTTTTACTGGGAACGAAATATCCACAGTTTCCTTGACGTTAAATCTTGCTGATGGATGAGCGGTATATTCAACAATGAATTGTCTGTTTGATCTTGTTGGAAACTTATTGTTGTATCCTTCTTCCCAATTATCGTTTTCATAGTCAAATTTGGGCGAGACGGATATTATCTGTCCAAGGTCAATACCCAAGTTTGGATAGCGACCAGATTCGTCAGGTTTGCCGATATTGACGTCTTCGGGCAATGAGAGGATCGCCTTTTTCCTTCTGCCCCAACGAAGCGGGTTTTCTTCAATAGATGTGACAGATAAACCTAACAATAATACAGCACCTTCGTAAGGGATAAATTTGATAGCTTTTATGGATTTATCGGCGTTTTTATTTTCCATAGCATAAAGCCAATATCTGACAGGAAAAGATGCTATTGGATCAAATCCAACTCTTGTTTGAGTCCATCCCCATAATCCTGCGGGCTTTGTCCCTGCACTCATGCTTTCAGATGTAGTAGGGACAGCGATCGGTTTAGCTATAGGCACTGCGGAAAGACAAGATTCACCCCAGTTTATATTCATATCTCCGATGGCAAATCGCCTGAGGATTGGGACTGTCTGGACTGTATCATCTGTATAGATAAGCTGATATTCTGCGACCTTGTCACCGAGGATAACTCCACCTCTAGGAGGGCGCGTTATGCCATCAGGATCAGGCGAAATTCTTTTAGTTACCGCTGTGTGTATAAAAACCAAATAACAGCAGTTGAGCGGATAATCTAAATTGAGACTTATCTTGCTATCTTTAAGAAAAAGGACGTTATTCTGATTATCTGATCCGAGGTTAAATGGTATTCCTCTCAGGACATTGTATCCTGTCAGAGCAATATTTCTTCCGACAAGCCCTTCATCGGCTAATTCGTCACCAGTGAAGCCCGTTCCTTTGCGATTATATATGCTATTTAGGTTTATTGTTGAAAACTCTGGCGATGCTTTGCTATCAATTATCGCTGGCATAATCTTGCCCCCTTTTTATGAACCTACTACTGCATGAACTTTTTCAAGTTCTTCATGTTCTATAAGTGATTGAACGACAAGCGATGCTTCATATAAATCGTCCACAATAATATTGGTTTTTATTGGAAGTGCACCTTCTTCTTTTCCTCCTTTTCCTGTTTTAACTAATATGCCTGTACATCCTACAACTTCACCTGCTACAATGTCCGAGGTTTTATCACCAATGATAAAGCTCTTTGATAAATCAATATTGAAATCTCTTGCTGCCTCTAAAAGCAAACCGGGAGCAGGCTTTGAACAGTTACAAGGCATTTGCCCCTTTGTGAGATTTTTTGGCTCAAGGTGCGGACAATAGTAAAAGGCATCAATGCGCCCAGAAGCACGTTCCACTCTTGATCTTAATTCCTTATTAAAATTAGACATATCTTTGCGGGTAAATATACCAAGTGCTATACCAGCTTGATTAGACACAACGATAATATGAACTGGTAATCTAGATAATATTTTAATTCCATCAAGGGATCTCGGTATGATCTCTAGTAAACTAGCATCATAAGGATAATGTGTGTCAACATTTATTGTTCCATAACGATCTAAAAAAACAGCACGGTTATAAATATGAACAGGTTTTGGTGGGTAATCTCTCATTTTTATTACATTCCTTTTTATTTGTTTGTTTGGTATCCTTTGATGTAATAAACAAATAGGATTATTATAAATACTACATAAATTATTGTAGCGAAAGTCAACACTAAACAATTAACTTTGTTTAAGGACCAAAGATATATAAGTGAAATTACAGTTATAATAAACGTTATTAATAAAAAGAAACCCTGCCTTATTCCTGGAACATTGCTCTTTTTATAATAACTTTCCCATTCTTGATCAACGGATAATCCACATAGAGACGAAAGCTCAGGTTCTATAATATCTCGAAGATATTTCGCTGCAATGCGATGAATTTTGTAACTATACATAATTAATACTGTGAAATAAATTGATACCAAGGGAGAAACGATAAGGACAGCAGAATACTCTGGTTTTGTAAAGGCAATTCCTATTATAACACTCAGAGCAATTGTTAATTGTATTGAATAGTTATCTCTTTGCTGTATCCTTTTTTGATTTCATCTCGTATATCATCTCTGAGCTTTTCTAAATGAGCTATTTTTCTTTCATCCATAGTATTCACAATATTCTCCTTTTGTCCAATATCATCACTTTATAAAAAATTGCAAACATTATAACTTGTTGCTCTATATTCACACCTTTATCTTTGCCCAAGTTGTGGCAAGTTTATCTTTGGACTCGACAGGGCTTGATGGGATGCCCGGTCCGTTGGCTTCAAAGTTGTCAATGGACATAATTGCTTTATATACTCTAATACCAATCATACCAGTTTTTAGCTGATCGTCCTTCCATTCGCCCATATCCTTGCCGTCAACGAAAAATTGGAATGTATTGCCCTTGACAATCAATTTAAGATTGTAATCTTTTTCTATTTGGGTGCTAAATGCTTGTGGGTTAATTGGCGATCCACCATTCATCCATGTCCCGTTAATACAGCCACAATATCCAATCCTTTGATCCAATCTAACACTGATGACATAAAAAAGATTGTTTGCAGAGGTTCTCCATACAAAGCCCATATTATCTTCAGAGCCTTTTAATAACATCGCCTTGCATGTTATAGTGCAATCAGTCCAAGTTGTGTCTCCAATAACCGCTATACCACTGTTGGTATTTGTGTTTTTTATAATATATCTGCCATTTTCAATTTTCCCTTCGCCTTCAAGAACTTTCCAATCCTTCTCCTGTTTTGCATTTTCAAAATCATAAAAAATTGACCACGCAAAACTATTAGAAAACAACAAGATGATAGTTAATAATGTAGATAAAACAGTGATTTTTTTCATAATGTTAGCTCTCCTTTCTAAAAGGGGTTCTTATATTTAAAAAATAATAAGTTTTGTTGATAATCTTATACTAAAAAACGTCGCTTATTGTCAACGGCAAAAGTAAAAGAGTATACTAACCCCCATAATTTATATTCTTTATTTTATCTTTTTGTCCCTCCGTTGCCTACTTTCTGTGATAGCTCTTATAAGTGATTGACATTCTACAAAAAAATGCTATAATTCAAAAGAGCAATTTATTCATTTCTCCTTTGATTATGTGAGAAACTGCTATGAAGGGTTATTTAAGAGATCAATCAAAAGTCACTTTTAGATCAATTTTGCTTGGAATTTTACTTATACCTGTCAATGTTTACTGGGTAACAGTTGTTGAGGTAAAGTATTATTCGTTAGATGGGTCGTGCTTGCCATTATTTGTTGAACCTGTATTTATCCTTTTCGTTGTGACATGCGGAAACCTTTTGTTGAGGCGATTTTCTGCTAAGTCAGCCTTAAATCAGACAGAGCTTTTGATCATCTATATCATGCTTGTCGTGTCAATGACTTTCGCTGGGCATGATACTTTTCAGAACCTATTTGGACAAATATCCCATGCCTTCTGGTTTGCTACGCCTGAAAACGAATGGGAACAGCTATTTTTCAGATATATACCATCGTGGCTTGCGGTAGAAAATAAGATGGTGCTTGACGGATTTTACAGAGGAGATTCAAGCATCTATTATCTACCGAATTTAATGCCGTGGATTAAACCCTTGCTTATATGGGGAGCATTTTTCATTGCCCTTGTCCTGATGATGCTTTGTATGAACGTCCTTATCAGACGAAGATGGACAGAATATGAAAAACTTGCCTATCCGATTATCCAATTGCCTCTTGGCATGAGCAAAGAAAGCGGTTCTACATTATTCAAGAACAAAGTTATGTGGATAGGCTTTGGCGTAGCAGGACTTATTGACGTTATAAATGGTTTAAACGTCCTTGTGCCTGTCGTCCCAATGATAAAGTATATAAAACTGACTAATGTTGGCTATGTTTTCACTGATAAGCCGTTTGATGTCTTGAGGGGAACGAATATATCTATGTATCCGTTTGCGATAGGATTAGCTTTTTTTCTTCCCCTTGATCTCTCGTTTTCATGTTGGTTTTTCTTTGTTTTCAGGATGATGGAACAGGTATTCGGAAGGGCAACAGGGCTAAGAGAATTTCCATATTTTAGCGAGCAGGCTTCTGGGGCATGGTTTGCACTCGGGGTCGTAGCGGTATGGTCTATGAGAAAATATCTCTTGCAGGTCATCAAAAAGGCTATCGGATTGCCCACAAATGTAGATGATTCAAATGAGCCGATACCGTATCGTTTGGCTTTGGCTGGCGTGGTCATTTTCGGAGGATTTGTCTTCTTTTTTCTCTATTTAGCTGGCATTGAAATGTGGGTTGTTGCAATCTTTATGGTCATGTTTTGTCTTTTAGCAGTGGCAATAACGAGAGTGCGTGCAGAATTAGGAACGCCACATGAAATATCCGCAGGTGACCATTATGCAAATCCTTTATATATAATCAGTTTTATGGTCGGCACAAGGAACGTCCATCCGCAGAGTCAAACGGTGCTTTCTATGCTTCACTGGTTCAATAGGGGTTTTCGCAACCATCCTATGCCCAGTCAGCTTGAAGCTTTTAAGATGGCAGAAAATTCCAAAACAAGCAATAGGGGATTGCTACTTGCACTCGCTGTTGCCTCTATTGTAAGCCTTTTATCAGTATATTGGGCGAATTTAGATATTACATATCGTAATGGTGCATCTGCCAAAGCTGGCGGATTTAAAAGCTGGGTCGGCTGGGAGGCATTCAACAGGCTTCAAAGATGGCTACAATTCCCATCCGATCCTGATTGGATTAGAATATCCTATATGTCTGGTGGATTTGTATTCGTCCTAATATTGACTGCTATTCGTATGAGATTTTTATGGTGGCCCTTCCATCCTGCTGGATATGCACTCGCAATTAGCTATGCTATGGACTATTTTTGGTTTGCATTTTTTGTGAGTTGGCTGATAAAATTTATACTTATGAAGCAAGGTGGATTAAAAACTCATAGACGAGCTGCGCCATTCTTTTTAGGGTTGATATTGGGAGATTACGCTATCGGCGGTATTTGGGCAATATTAGGTCCTGTTTTTGGGTTTAGAAACTATAAGATATTTATATAATAAAAATATGTTTGACATTAAATGGATAATCAATCAAGTCAGAAATAGCGAATACTATTTCTCAAAACATGGCGATCAAGAACGTTAAAATGACAATTTGACAATCATTGAGGTAGAAGAAGCATTGCTATCAGGCAGAATCCTAGAACAATATGAGGATACAGGAAGAGGAGAAAGTTGTTTGGTTGTTGGATTTACAAAAGAAGGAAAGCCAATTCATGTCGTTTGCGGGAGAAGAGGTGAATACTTAGTAATTATAACTGTATATATACCAAGCCCTCCAAAATTTAAGAATCCTTATGAAAGGGGGTAAAAATGAGTAAGATTTGTAGTTTCTGCGGAAATAAAAATTTCAAAATTAAAACGGTGCAATATATCTATAGACATGATGGAAAATTCTTAATTGTAAATGATGTTCCGTGTGAAGAATGCGAATATTGTGGTGAACAATACTTTAAAGCTGATGTGTTGAAAAAGATTGAAAAGGATTTTATGGAAATCTATTCCACAGGTAGAGAACCGAAACATATAATTCAAATTCCTGTTGAAGAGTTTGCCGAACTTTAACGAACTTTAAATTAAATAACACTAATCCTGAAATAGAAAGGTGATGAAAATATGATAAAACTTAGCATTAACGTAGATAAAGTGGCAACTTTAAGGCAATCTCGCGGTGGGACACAGCCTGACCCCGTCCATGCAGCGGTAGTTGCTATTCAAGCTGGTGCTGATGGTATCACCGCACATCTTAGACATGACAGACGTCATATTCAAGATCGCGATATTGAACTGATAAGACAAGTCATATCTCACGAATTCAACCTTGAGATGGCAATTACACAGGAGATGATAGATATAGCATTGAAAATAAAGCCAGATCAATGCACACTTGTCCCTGAAAGAGTTGGTGAGATCACGACGGAGAATGGACTTGATACCATCGCTGAAAAAAACAGATTACCAAAGATCATACAGACATTGAAAGATGCAGGTATGAGGGTCAGCATATTTAGCAGATTAGATGAAGATCAAATTAAAGCGGCAAAAGATGTCGGCGCTGATCGCATTGAGCTTTACACAGAACCTTATGGACATGCTTATGGGACTAAAAACGAAGATTACGAATTTAAAAGACTTGTAAAATCTGCTGAATTAGCTGAAAAATTAGGTTTAGGATTAAATGCTGGACATGACCTTGACTATCGTAATTTAGAAAAATTAAAGGCTATTCCAAATCTACTTGAAGTTAGTATTGGACATAGTGTATTCTCTCGTGCTATATTTATAGGGTTAGAGAATGCAGTTAAAGAACTGCTTGCAGTTTTAAGATCATGAGGTTTTTTATGATTGACGAAAAATTAGAGAAATTAAAAGATATATTAAAGTCATTGGAGAGTGTCGTTATAGCGTTCTCCGGTGGAGTAGATAGCACATTGCTTTCTAAGGTCGCTTATGATGTTTTAGGTGATAGGTCGCTTGCGGTGACGGCAAAATCTGAGACATACACTAAATCTGAGCTTGATGACGCGATAGAGCTTGCAAAGAAGATCGGCATAAAACATGAGATTATAGAAACCTCGGAATTGAATATTCCTGAATTTTCGCATAATCCGATAGACAGATGTTATTATTGCAAAAGAGAACTTCTTGAAAATCTAAAAGAAGTTGCGAAATTGAGAGGATTTAAGCATGTTGTTGACGGTGCGAATGCCGATGATGTGGGCGATTATCGTCCCGGAATGCGAGCAGTAGCTGAACTGAATGTCAGGAGTCCTTTAAAGGAAGCCCAATTAACAAAAGCGGAAATAAGAGAGCTTTCAAAGCGTTATGATCTACCTACTTGGGATAAGCCATCTGCTGCTTGTTTGGCGTCAAGATTCCCCTATGGCACAGAGATCACTGCTGAAAGACTTAATACTGTTGGCGAAGCAGAAGCTTTCATTAAGTCTTTTGGTATATCTCAATTGCGAGTTCGTTTTCACGATCAGATCGCGAGAATTGAAGTATCAGATAATGACATGGAAAAGCTATTGAAAAATAGGGAATTGGTCGTGAAAAAGTTAAAAGAGTTAGGTTTCAATTATGTAACTCTGGATCTTCAAGGATACAGAACTGGTAGTATGAATGAAGTTCTATAAAATGTAAGCGTTGTTAAGTTAGATCAAGTTTTTATTTTTTCAATATTGACAATTGGAGGTAACTAAAAAATGAAGAAAGGCTTTTCGTTATTTGTTTCCTTAGCTTTACTATCGTTATTGGCTTTCGCTTTTGTTGGGTGCGGTGAAGAAGAAAAAGATGTAATCGGTCCCGGAGGGGGTAAAGATAGTGGAGATGGCATTATATCTGGTTTTGCAGGATTAAAAGCGGGATCATGGGCGGAACTTGTTTATCCTGATGGGACTCATAGTAAGTATGAATTTCTTGGCACTGATACCTATAAAGGGGCTGAATGCTACTTATTGGAATTTGAGACGATCCAAGACGGAACAAAAAATATAAACCAAATATGGATCAATAAATCAACAGGTCAAGGTGTTTTAATGGTTATGAAAGATGAAAATGGCGTAGTTATGAAAATGGAAATGACACCGACAACACCTCAAGATATTCCAACAGGAGAAACTCCTGTTAATTCTGTTAAGGTTGGAACCCAAAAATATACTACTCCTACTGGCAAGACTGTTGAAGCAACTGTATACAAAACGACAACTCCTGATGGCGAAGATGAAACTTGGATAAGTTTACAAGTTCCATTCTGGGAAGTGAAATCGTTGTTAAATGGAAAAGTGCTTTATGAGTTATACGATTTTGGCACTTCTGGTGCAAAGAGAGATATTAGTAAAGAGGAAATGGAAAATGCTACCCCTCTTGTATTTCCAGGGTGATAACCGATATAATAATGGGATTGGTAGTGACATAAATTTTGGACGTTTTAAGCCAAAAAATTTTGTTAGTTAAACAGATTTATTTCTAATAGCATTAGAAAGACTCTTCACTTCGTTCAGGGTGACGTATAAATACCATTTGGACACATAAATGTCATTTTGACTATATGTCATTTTGAGCGAAGCGAAAAATCTCTAAAAAGTTTCCCTTTAGATTGAGTTTGAAAAATTAACTAGGTAATGAGATTAGCAATGTTTCTCTGGATTCCCGCTGTAGTTTACCCCAAAAGCTGGGGCGGAATAATACCGTGTGTGTATTTGTCATTCCTGCGAAAGCAGGAATCCATTCTCAGCGATTACCTAATTATTTAATCAAACTTCATTCAAAATGGGAAACTAAAGTCTCATTTTGAAAAAGGCTTCATAAAGTCTCCCTTTGGAAAAGTAATATTTAGAGGGATTTTATAAACTGAAAATCAATAGGGTATTTTAATGGCACACGCATATACTCCCGGTCTAAAAGTATCAAAGGGCATGGCATTAAAAAGAATAAGAAGATTGCCGTTGCCCGGCACAATAACCGTTCAGCAAGGACAAAAAGTGAATGCTGAAACTGTTGTTGCCAGAACCGAATTGCCCGGACAGGTTACCTCATTTAACGTTGCAAGCCTTTTGGGAATTCAGCCTGATGAAATATATCAATATATGCTGAAAAAAGAAGGCGATCCAATAGCAAAAGATGAGATCATCGCTTCATCAAAAGGTTTGTTTGGGCTTTTTAAATCACAGTGTAAATCACCTATCACCGGGACAATAGAAAGCATATCAAAAATAACCGGTTTAGTTATGCTAAGAGAACCTCCAATTCCTGTTGAGATAAACGCTTATGTAGATGGATTGGTGACCGAAATTATACCAAATGAAGGTGTTGTAATTCAAACTTATGGCACTTTTATACAGGGCATATTTGGTATCGGCGGAGAAGCAATCGGGGAATTAGCGATTGTATGTAAAAGCCCTGATGATGTGATCTCGCCAGATGATCTGAACCCTGAAATGGCAGGAAAAGTGCTTGTTGTCGGATCAATCGTCACTTCTGATATTATCAATAAGGCAATTCAACTTAATGTAAAAGGGATAATATCTGGTGGAATTGACGATAGCGATCTGAGAAATTTGTTAGGTTACGAACTCGGCGTCGCGATAACTGGCTCTGAAAGGCTCGGAATAACTATAATTATCACCGAAGGTTTTGGCAGAATGGCTATGGCTAATAGGACTTTCAATCTTTTAAGGGAGTGTGAAGGCAAAAAAGTTTCTATAAACGGGGCAACACAGATTAGGGCAGGAGTTATCAGACCCGAGGCTATTATTCCTGATGTAAAAGAGGCATTTTCCAGTCATTCATTGGATATTCCCGATGATCCAGAGTTACAGGGAAGTTTAAATATCGGCACAGAGGTAAGGATTATTCGTGAACCGCATTTTGGCGAATTAGCTGAGGTTACAGAATTGCCTGTTGATCTTCAAGAATTGGAGACTGAGGCAAAGGTTAGAGTCTTAAAGGTTAGATTAAGGCGAACCAACGATGAGATAATTCTACCAAGAGCTAATGTTGAGATTGTCAGTTTCTAAAAAGAAGGATGATCTATGATTGAAGTAGAAAAATTAACTAAAAGATACGGTAATTTTACCGCAATAGAAGATGTGACTTTCAACGTCAATGAAGGTGAAGTTGTAGGATTTCTTGGTCCTAATGCAGCGGGGAAGACTACAACAATGAGAATATTAACGTGCTTTATGCCTGCTACTGATGGCACTGCCAGAGTGGCTGGCTATGATATTTTCCGTAATCCTTTGGACGTCAAAAGGCATATCGGCTATCTTCCTGAAAATGTCCCGCTTTATACTGAAATGAGCGTTGAGTCATATCTCAACTTTATGGCAAAGATCAAGGGAGTCTCTGGAAAACTAAGAAAACAAAGGGTTGATTCCGCTATAGAGGCATGCGGATTAGAACGTTTTCGTAATAGACTTATCGGCAAGCTATCAAAAGGATATAGACAAAGGGTCGGACTGGCACAATCGCTTGTGCATAATCCACCTGTGCTTATACTTGATGAACCTACGATAGGGCTTGATCCAAGACAAATAATTGAGATCAGAAATCTGATAAAAAATCTCGGAGGCGATCATACCGTCATATTAAGCACGCATATCCTCCCAGAAGCAAGTATGATTTGTAGCAGAGTCATTGTGATTAATGAGGGAAAAATCGCTGGAACTGTCTCATTGAAAGAAGGAAAAGTATCTGTCATTGAATCTCGTCTAACGGGGAAAGTTACAAATCTTGAGGAATCAGGAAGTATATATGTAAAAGTCCAAGGTCCTTCTGATAAAGTGACGTCAAGGTTAAAATTAATACCTCATGTCATTGACGTCATATTAGAACAGGAAGATGGAGACTTATTAACTTATATCGTTACACATGAAATCGGCGCTGATGTCCGTGCTGAATTAACATCTACAATGGTATATAGTGGTTGGAGACTGCTTGAATTAAGACCTGTTGAGATGACTTTGGAAGATGCTTTCCTTGAATTAATTCGTGAGAACGTCCCAGAGGATATGGATGAAGAAAAGGAAGGCGAACAATCCAATTTTGAGGACGTCTCTGGTGAGCAAGTAGCAGACGAAAGTCTATCAACTGAAAGTGAAATATCCTCAGATGAAAAAGTTGATGACGAGGAAAATCAAGAGAGCGAAAAAGAGTAGGAAGGAGAGGTGAAGGCTTTTAAGCCGATTTGTATATGAAAAACATTTACGCGATATTCGTCAGAGAGATCAAGGCATATTTTACATCGCCGATAGCTTATGTTGTGCTTATAGTTTTTAGCTTGCTTACAGGATTTTTCTTCGCTGCATATTTCAATTGGGCGACCAGATATGGCGGAGAAGCCAGTATGAGAGGCATATTCCATAACATGAGCATAACGTTACTTTTCGTTGCCCCGCTTATCACAATGCGTCTTTTCGCAGAGGAAAAACGTTCAGGGACAATTGAACTACTTATGACATCTCCTATAACAGATACAGAAGTTGTTATAGGAAAGTATATTGCAAGCCTAATCCTATTTATCTTGATGCTCGCGTCAACTATACTTTGCCCGTTATTCCTTATGACTTTTGCAAAGCCTGATACTACACCGATGGCTGTTGGATATTTGGGACTTTTCTTGCTTGGGTCTGCTTTCTTGTCGCTCGGCATGGTTACATCATCTATCACAAAAAATCAGATCATATCCGCATTGATCAGTTTTGTCGTTTTGCTTGGTCTGTGGGTGATCGGTTGGATGTCAACTGCGGTTGGTAGCCAAGTTGGGAAAGTTTTATCGTTCATATCTCTTGTTGAGCATTTTGAGGATTTCTCAAAAGGTGTGATTGACACAAAGCATGTCATTTATTATGTCAGTTTCGCTGTTTTTTGTCTGTTTTTTGCTGTCCAAATGCTTCGGTCGTCAAAGTGGAAATGAGGGGATTTGATGAACAACTTCACTATTCCAAGAAAAATAGTCAATATTATAGGCATTGTCGGCTTCTGCCTGTTGATAATCGTATTCGGCGTATATTTAGTTAAACCCAACCTTATTTGGTTTATTAGAATTTTATTAGGTTTAGGGCTTGTTTGCATATTAGCTTATTGGATAATCAACGCAATTGTCAGTCGGTCAGCAAGATATGGCTCAAACGTTGCCATTATGATCTTATTAGCTTTCGCTATATTAGCCTTGGTGAATTTTGTCTCTGCCAGACACTTCAAAAGGGTAGATACAACACAAAATAGGACGTTTTCACTATCAGAACAGACAGAAAAAATCCTTAAAAATTTAACACAAAATATCACTATAACCGCATTTTATTCAGAAAATCATTATAGGCGAAAGTTTGCAGAAGATATATTAAATGAATATGCCCAAAAATCAAATAAGATAAAGTTTACAATGGTTGATCCTGTTTCAAAGCCGGGATTAGCATCAGCATATAAGATCAGAGATGATGGCACTGTTGTATTTGAGAGCGGAGAAAGAAAAGAAAATGTAGTTAGCTATGAGAATGAAGAACAGGATTTCACAAGTGCGATATTGAAAGTTACATCAACAAAACAGAAGAAAGTCTATTTTTTGTCTGGACATGGCGAACGTGATATAGAAAGCTATGATGAAACAGGTTGTTCAGAGTTAAAAAAGCGAATAGAGGCGGATAATTATAAAGCGGAAACGATAGTTTTAGCTCAGCAGTCTGCTATTCCAGATGATTGCGAGGTGTTGGTAATAGCAGGTCCTCAAAATCCTTTGTTAGATAAAGAAGAAGAGGCGATAATAGATTATCTTGATCTTGGCGGAAAGGCGATAATAATGGTTGATCCGTCACCTTCTGCGTCTATGGAAAAACTGTTGAAGAAATGGGGAACTGACGTCCATAATGATATAATCTTAGATGGACTTGGTCGGTCAATGTTAGGCGATCCAAGCGTCCCTGTCTGCATTGGATATGGCAGTCACCCAATAACTGCCCCGTTAGCAAGGGGAATTATGACATTCTTTCCGATAGCTCGTTCACTTGCACCAGTAAAAGATGAAAATAAAGACCTTTCAATAACAGAACTTGTCAAAACAAGCAACAATAGTTGGGGCGAAACTAACCTTGACCTGCTTATGAAAAAACAAATTATAGAATATAACGAAGGACAAGATATTAAAGGACCTTTGACAGTCGCTGTCGCTGTCACTAAAAAAGAAAAAGACACAAAAACGGAATCTGACAAATTTAAAAAGGAAAAAGAGAGGCGAGTAATCGTCGCTTTTGGCGATTCTGATTTTGTGATGAATAAGTATCTGCAACAGGGCAACCCAGACTTATTTATGAACTCTTTAAACTGGCTTGCAGAGGAAGAGGAACTTATCTCAATAGGACCAAAAAGTCAGGACGAAACTCCAAAGGTAGAAAGGCTAAGCGGAGATACTATAAGACTTGTGAGTTATTCAAGTATATTTACTATCCCAATTATCCTGATTATTGCTGGTGCTTGGGTTTGGTGGAAACGGAGATAGTGACTATGAGAGCGAAAACTACGTTAATATTATTAGGTGTTGTCATAGTTTTATTTGCTCTTGTATATGCCTTTGAAATTCGCAAACCGAAAGATAGCCAAAAAGGCAATAAAAAAGTTGAGGTTGTTTTGGGCATACCAGAAACCGAGATAAACAAAATTGAAATAGCTTATACAACGCCTAAAATTGCGACTTTAACTGCTAACAAAGATGATAAAGGTATATGGAAAAGTCAACCTACTAATATAAAAAGCGACGACATACAAAAAGCCATTGAAAGCTCATTAGGCAAGTATGTCTATGATACCGTAAAAGACCCTGTTGGTTTGCGAGAGTATGGTTTAGATAGCCCAAAAGTTTCTGTCTCTTTCTATTTTAAAGATGGGACAAAAAAGAAAGTTATGATTGGCAAAGAAGTCCCGATAGGCAATTATGTCTATGTGAAAGAGGAATCTAATCCAGAGATTTATATGATACCAGCAAGTATCTTAGAAGATTTTACTAAGCTAATATCAAACATAATCGTAACGGGTAACGAGTGACGGGTAACGAATGATATTTAGATGTCACCCTAAACGAAGTGAAGGGTCTTTCTGGAGATTAGAATTTGATAATCTACTTGTTATGCGTTATTGGTTATGCTTTTGTATTTATCCGATATTTTTGAAAGGGGAAACTGTAATGTCCAAAAGGAAATTGGCAAAAGATGGCGTCATATCCATAAGTCCTTATGAACCGGGGAAACCGATAGAGGAAGTATCAAGAGAACTCGGCATTCCAGAAGCAGACATAATAAAAATGGCATCAAATGAGAATCCACTTGGTGCTTCGCCATTAGGCATTCAGGCAATAAAGGATTGTGCAGAAAACGTCTTTCTATATCCTGATGGCGATTGCTATTATTTGAAACGCGATTTAGCGGAAATTTTGGGCGTTAAACCAGAAAATCTGCTTATGGGCAACGGTTCAAATGACGTCCTTCAAATTATAGCGGACACATTTATTAAGCCAGAAGACGAGGTCATATATTCAAGACATGCTTTTGTTGTCTATACATTAGTGACAAAGATCGCAGACGCGAAAGCGGTAGTTACAGAGATGAAGGATTACACGCATGATCTCTCAGCAATGGCTGATGCTATAACAGATATGACGAAAGTTATATTTATCGCCAATCCTAACAATCCA